>ENA-OQLB01001266-OQLB01001266.1-human-gut-metagenome-genome-assembly--contig:-NODE-1266-length-11287-cov-3.145430_pt1 | contig 11287 bp, 15 predicted proteins | sample MGYA00242656_ERZ504813 | MGnify/ENA primary metagenome ERZ504813 (study PRJEB26092, sample SAMD00036388) | human gut metagenome | host: Homo sapiens | study: EMG produced TPA metagenomics assembly of... | reverse complement strand
CTATGGAGAATACCAGAAGGCACGACGGGATATGCAGGAGATCGTCACGATCAAGGCGAACATTGACACTCTGATGGGCTACACCGAGCCGGGCAGAAAGCATGAAAAGGAGCGTTGAGATTATGAAAACAAGGAGCAAAGCGACGCTGACACTTCGGGCCATGTTGGCCCGAAGATACGGGTTTGGGGCGAGCCCCAACAAGCCGCCTTTGTGCACTTGTGGCCACAGAGGCATTGCTTGCCACTTAGCGACAGCCCCTAAAATGGCGCAAAAAAACAGAGGCCCTTATTCTGGAACCTCCGTTTCTCTGGCTTTCTTAATGCCCTCGGCTGTGGCTTCTATTACAACAAGCTCTTTTTCATTCATAGAATTTAGGAGCACATCAATGTGCTTTCTGCAAGAGCTTGACCTTGCCCCTCCGTCCGCATGAATAAACTGGTCAACTGAAACGTCAAACATGGTAATGAGTTTAACAAAAAGGTCGAAACTGGGATACTGACCTTTGTTCTCAATATTCATAATGGTACGGGAGTCACGGTCTACTAATTCCGCAACATAGGCTTGTGTCCATCCCTTTTCTTCTCTGGCTCGTTTGAGAGCCGCCCCGAGGCCGTGAAAGTCAAACCTTCTTTCTTCTTGGTTCATTCTCATATCACCCTATATCATTGTACATTTCGGGTCGGGTTATGAGAATGTAATGAAATTTTACATCTAGTAGTATTTAATTTCATCTATTCGTTCAGATTGACTTGCTAGGACTAAATAAGTGAATTATAATTTTCTTATAGCAATTCATCTCTTCATTTTTGTGCAAACATTGAGAGGAAATAGCAATTATATTCGCTATGATAAGGGAGGAAATAAATTTGGATTGGGTAAAACAGCTTAATATTGCGATTAGATATATCGAAGATCATCTGACAGGAACCATAGAGTATGACGAACTGGCAAAAATGCTTTGTTGCTCTACTTATCAATTTCAGAGAATGTTTGCCTTTATGAATAATGTTCCTTTATCCGAATACATACGCAGAAGAAAATTGTCGTTAGCTGTGGCGGATATTCAAAAAGGAGAGCGAGTCATAGATGTTGCTTTGAAATATGGCTATTCTTCCCCAACGGCATTTAGCCGAGCATTTCAATGTCTCCACGGGATTACCCCCTCTGAGGCAAGAAAAAAGGGAACATTATTAAAAACATACCCTCCAATTAGTTTCAAGCTGACTATCACAGGAACAGAAGAACTAACTTATCGGATTGAGGAACAATCTGCTTTTGAAGTAGCAGGTGTCTCTATGTTATTGGATAAATCTCTGGAAAAAAATTTTTGTACTGTTCCACAGTTTTGGGATAACGCTGTACAGGATGGTACTCTTGCAAAACTTAATTCCTTAGACAAAGGCGGAGTTTGTGATTTGCTGGGGATAAGTGTTTGCGGGGATTATGAGACATGGAAATACTATATTGCAGTTGCAACATCTGAAACAGCAAAATTTGAATTTGAGAAGTTAATTATTCCTGCGTCAAAATGGGCAATTTTCTCGGGGAAAGGAACAAATGTATCTTTGCAAGACTTAGAACGCCGTGTCATTACTGAGTGGCTCCCATTCTCTGGATTTGAATATGGAAATGCTCCAGATATTGAACGCTATATACAGGCTGCTCCGGAAAATGCTGAGTATGAATACTGGTTATCTATCCGAAACGAGAAGAAGTAATTTATGGCAAGATCAAATATTAAAGTCTGATTTTGAAATGATGTCAAACAGTTTTGGAATGTTATAACTGATGTAAAAAATTATATATGGCGTACTGATTTAAGTAAAACTGAAATTATAAGTGACAAACAGTTTATAGAATATACAAAAAATGCTACGCCACTACATTTACAATTACCCTTTTTGAACCATACAAGCGATGGGAGTTTGACATGGAAAATAGCAATATAAAAGGTCATTGGATTGGAATTTTTACTCAAAAGGGCGAAAAAACAGAAATTGATTTTACTGAGGATGTAACTGCAAAAAAAGTTTTAATGAAACCATTTGTTAAGCCTATTTGAAAAAGCAGCAGGCAAGATATGTTAAAGATTTGGCGAGAAAATTGAAAGGTAATTATGAATAGCAAAGAAATTATTGATTATCTAAAATCTGAGGCTTCAGAAAAATATAAAGAAAATGTTATAAAAATGGGGATACCAGAAAAATTGCATTGGTGTATCAACATCTACACTGCGGAAATTTGCAAAAAAGCTGGATAAATCTAATGAATTGGCCTTTGAATTATGGAATACCCATTACCACGAGGCTCGTTTGCTTGCAGTGCTAATATTCGATCATAAATGTTTATCTTACGACCAAATTGACACACTTATGTCAGAAGTTTTATCATGGGACTTGTGCGATCATTTATGTAAGAATTTAATTATAAAATTAGATTACTATGAGGACTTTATTTTTAATTGGATAGCTGCTGACCATATCTATAAGAAACGGGCTTCGTTTGTTTTAATTGCTGCGTCTACTATACATGATAAAAGCATGACAAAGGAAACTCTTGACATCTATTTGAAATTGGTATACGAAAATTCTTGTTATGAACATGACCATATAAAGAAAGCTGTTTCATGGGCGCTAAGAGAAATAGGAAAAACAGACTTTGAATATGCCGAAAAAGTTCTTTTGACTGCTTACGATTTATTAGCCAGCGGAAACAAAGTTCAAATTTGGATTGCCAAAGATGTCATAAAGAATTAGAAACTGTCGTGAAAGTAAAAGAACGGAAACGCTTAATTACTTCTAATTCCAAAATGGGCAGAGAACGATGAAAGAGTAGCCACCCGCAACGGAATAAAAAAACCGTTGTTTCGGCGGCTGGATATTCATGCGCCAAAACAAAATACAGTAGCCTTACGGCGGTTTTGAAATAACATATTTCAAGCCGCCGTTTTCTTTTTGAAAAATGAGAATACGGAGGGTGTGTTAAAGTCGCCCTTTTTTGAGGATACGGCGGTGCTCAGGAGGTATCGCCGTGTCCATTTTTGCCTTTTGTCACAGTACACATGATCTACACCAGCTAAAAAAAGCGCAGCTCCCCCTCCGGGACAGTCTGGTTATGAATGTGAAATTAGACAGTACACAAATGAATATGTAACTTCATGCGTCCGTGTGGCTTCATGCCGCCCGGGCGCTTTTGTGTTCTTATGGGGCGGCTTCGGGTCATGTTGGCCCGAAGTCATTCCCCGGTGCCGCTCCCCGCCTCCTTCGTTTCGGTCACTCGTCAACCAACAACCGAAACGGAGGTCAATATGGCTATTATCAATTTGCGGGACTATTACCCATTCTATACATCGGATTGCTTCATGGAAGTATCGGAAGAAGTTGCAGAAATGTTCAAAGAGTTTGATCGTAAAGAGGCTGCTTATCGGCTGCGTACATACCGCCACAAAGCCTACTATTCCTTGATCGGGATGACGGGCTGGAGCATGAGGCTGTCTTTGTCGCTTTATCTCCCCATGAACTGTATGAGCGGAAAGTGACCATGCAGGAACTTCACGCAGCGATTACCAGTCTGCCAGACAAACAGGCAAAACGGATTTACGCCCATTTCATTCTCGGCATGACCAAACAGGACATTGCCCGGGCAGAGGGCGTCCATGAAAAAGTAGTTCGTGTCGCAATCGAGCGAGGTCTGCGTCGCTTAGAAAAAATTTTAAAAAATTCTTTGTAAGGCGTACCGATTTAGGCCGGAAAATGAAATGGCTTATGAGAGGTAAAACACTTCGGGTCACAATGGCCCGAGGTTCAGACAAGCCTCATGCAGATTGAAAATTGAATAAAAAGACACCCGGATACGAAGGGGAACGCGCTGTGTGACAGACCCGCCATGACCTCGGATTTCAGAGAATACAGTCTTTGTAAAACTGAGCGAGCGAACAGGTCCATGCCATAGGTGGGGCAAGGCTGGCTCCACCGGAACAGGCGCAGAACCCGGATACTTGCGTTTAGTCACAGTCCGAGCGTTGAAGCGGCCTTGCAAGCCGTGAGCCGTCGCAGGCAATGAGAACGCCTTGCCATCAGAATGGGGAGAGTTGAAATACTATGGGGCATGAAGCCTAGTCCGTCCGATGTGTCTGAAATGAAGTGAAAACCTATGGGGAGCCCCCGGTAATGCTGTCTGATGATAGGCCAACCGATCCGGCGTGGCTCCCCATCTTTTCAAAAAAGGAGCATTTTATGGGAAATGCGTTTGGAATGATCCCCGGCTTGGAAACGGACGAATGGAGCAATGACGCCTGCCGCGGTTATGTCATTATGGCAATGGAGGACTGCGGATTTTCAAAGAAGGATATACGGCGTGTTGTGGGGCAGCTTTATGAAGTATTCGACCTCAACAGCGTGGAGGACGCCAAAGAAAAGTACCTTTCCAGTCCTTACTGACCTCGGGCCACATTGACCGAAGTGGAGAAAGCTCAAAGGGCGGCACCTGCTGGGTGCCGTCTTTTGACATTTCCCCACGGGACAAGTGGGAAAGGCTGGCATATACACGCACTTTCGCAAAGGAGGTTTTCAATGACGCAAGCTGTCACTTATGAACGAGAAACAAAGTCTGTCGCATTTCAAGGGAAGATCATTGTGCTGGAAAGCCTCACGCCGGTACTTCCCCCGAAGGAGAAAGAACAGCGCAAAAAAGAAATTGAGCGTTGTCTTTACGAGGTGTTCAGCAAATATAGGGACAGATTTTCCTAATCATTCGCAACATTGTTGTCCGGGGCTGCTGATGGTATAATATAGTTGTAAGGTTGGTAGCTCCATTCCAACAAGGAAAGGAGCCCAATATGGAATTTATCAGAGAAGATTGTATTTACGCAAGACAGTCAGTAGACCGCAAGGACAGTATCAGCATTGAAAGTCAAATCGACTTTTGCAAGTATGAATTGAAAGGCGGGAGCTGCCGGGTATTCAAGGACAAAGGCTATTCCGGTAAGAACACGGACAGACCGGAGTTTCAAAAGCTGCTGGGCGAGATCCGCAAGGGAAAGGTCCGGCGGGTCATCGTGTACAAACTGGACCGTATAAGCCGCTCTATTCTGGACTTTGCAACGATGATGGAGCTGTTTCAAGAGTACGATGTGGAGTTTGTATCCTCCACGGAAAAGTTTGATACTTCGACCCCGATGGGCCGGGCCATGCTGAATATCTGCATTGTATTCGCCCAGCTTGAACGTGAGACAATTCAGAAGCGTGTCACAGACGCCTACTATTCCCGGTGCCTGAAAGGCTTTCACATGAGCGGACAGGCACCATACGGTTATCAGTTAGAGCCTACTGTGGTAGAGGGTATCCGCACAAAGAAAATGGTTGCCGACCCCGTAGCCGCCGACCATGTTCGGCTGATGTTTGAAATGTACGCTGAACCGGAAACCTCCTTCGGAGATATTACCCGATACTTCGAGGAACATGACATAAAAATTTATGGCAAATCCATGTTCCGTACATTTCTTTCCCAGCTTTTAAGAAACCCCGTTTACGCACAGGCCGATTTGGAGCTGTACGAATTTTTCAAGAGCCAGGGCGCAGCGATTGTCAATGACGCTTCCGACTTTGCCGGAACAAACGGCTGCTATCTCTATCAGGGGCGGGATGTGAAGGAGGACAAGGACAGGTGCTTAAAAGACCAGATACTTGTTATCGCTCCCCATGAAGCACTCATTTCCTCTGACACATGGCTGAAATGCCGGAAAAAACTTATGGCAAATACCACCTTCCAGCAGGGACGGAAACCGAAAAATACTTGGCTGGCCGGAAAAATCAAATGCGGGCATTGTGGGTATGCGCTGAAAGCCACCCATGTACCAAACAGCACCGGATATTTCCGCTGTACCAAACGGACGGAAAACAAAGGCTGTCCGGGCTGCGGGAAAATCCGCAAAGAAGAATTTGAGCAATTCATTTTCTCGGCCATGCAGGAAAAGTTCAAAGACTTTCAGATACTCCACGGCAGAGAGGAAAAAGTCAATCCGAAACTGACCGCCTATCAAGTGGAGCTGGCACAGGTGGAGGCAGAAATTGAAAAGCTGCTGGATACGCTAACCGGAGCCAATGCGACCTTGCTTGCCTACGCTAACAAAAAAATTGAAGAACTGGACACCCGACGCCAGACCATTTCAAAGGCAATCGCTGAATTGAGCGTTGAAACCATATCTCCCCAGCAGATAAAGAAGTTATCCTATTATCTCGACAACTGGGACAGCATAGATTTTGACGATAAAAGAAAAGCCGCCGATGGTTTGATCTCTACGATCAAGGCCACCAGCGACCGTGTTCAGATAGAGTGGAAGATCTGACATTTCCGCTCTATCGCCCCTCATTTCTATTTTATCTTGTTTGTACCCCTTGTACACCGATGTTTAGGCCAACGAATCAGAGAACAACGCAGGAAAAAGGCTGGACAATGGATAAACTGGCCGAGAAAGCAGATCTGTCTGTAAACTATGTGGGTGATTTGGAACGTGGGGTGAAGACGCCCAGTCTGGACACTTTCATCCGGATCGTTGAAGCATTGGATGTTCCCGCAGATGTGCTAATCCGGGACTCCGCAGCCCCAGCATCTTATGTGGCGGATGATGAGCTGAACCGGAAGTTGAGCCGTCTTAACACCGGGGCTAGAAGAAAGCCGCAACCGATATTTTGAACGCATATATCGATTAACATACCGTACATCAAAGAAAAGTAAACAAATCATAGCGGGTGCTGATCAAAATCATTGTCGGCACTTTTTTTAAGTGGATCTGCGCCCGGCGGATATATCACTGGACCATGAACTCCATCAAAAAAGCGTTCGGCAGGACGCGCAGCCTGCAGCGGTACGATGCAGATCACAGAGGGTTTGGGAATTCCCAACAAGCATTTTGCGAAGCAAAATGGCGTTTGTATAGACAGACGCCCTGCTTGCCGCAACAATGTCGCTGTAGTCTTTGGTATTCTTTCATTGATTTTAACTGATTACAAGTGTAAAATATATATGATGATATCATAATGGATTTTTGTACTTGCTTAATACAAAGACATCGGTTATTCACGGATTTCAGGAGGTTCCCCGGTATGATATGCCCTTTGGACAGTTCTTACAAGGCTTCTCTGACACGAGAGCAGTTTCTGTTCCACGAAATGCGTATTGTCGCTAAATTTATGGTAGATGGAAAAAATGAATCAGAAATAACGGACATAATTACAAAAGATAACCTCTTTCAGTACCCAACTGAACGTATGACAGTTGGTATGGTACGGGCGTGCTATCGACGGCTGAATCTTTTGAGCAGTGAACGACTGATTCGGAATGTTGCAGAGCATCCAGTTGAAGAGGCAAAACAAATTTGTCTTTATGCGATTATGAAAGATAATAGGCTTGTCTGGGATTTTATGGTAACAGTTATTGGGGAAAAATATCGAAACCAGGATTTCAGCTATGGAAAACTTGATCTGACAAGCTTTTTCACAAGACTACAGGAACAGAATGAAGCCATCGCGGGTTGGGGTGAATCTACAGTTAAAAAGTTAAAATCGGTTCTGAACCGAATTTTAAGGGAAAATGATTACCTGAATGATATAAAAGCAGATCATTTGAATCCAATTTGGCTTTATCCTGAACTGGAAAATGTAATTCGTACAAATGGGGATCAGGTGGCATTGGCAGCATTTAACCGTTTGGAGTGAGGAAACTTTGATGGGTGACATACAAAAACGTCTTGATAAGGTTCGGCAGATGATTCAGAGTCAGGACTTTCTGGAAGGAAAAGGTCTTAGCAATGAAGTGAATATTCGTATCTTCTGCTATGAACCGAGAGATGAAATGGCGGTTCGACATTTCATTGAACAGCTATCTACAGATATGACACTGGGCTGTCAGTTGCGGATCTGTAATTTATATCAAATCTTCCTAGGGATTTGTGAAGGCATGGATATTTTAGATGCAATCCCCGATATGGAAGAAGAGGACGGCCATGATTATCTGTTGGAACAGCTTCAATCGACAATTGGAGTCGATGAAATTGTACAGAAAATTCAGAGCGAGCCGTTCCAGCCGGGAGAAGTACTGGTTTTGACTGGCGTTGGAGAAGCGTTTCCATTTATGCGAATTCATACGTTACTGGAGGCATCATTGTTTGCAGAGAGGCCGGTGCTTGTGTTTTACCCGGGAACATTTAACGACCAGCAGCTGCGGCTGTTCAACTGTCTGAAGCCGAATAATTACTATCGTGCATTTAACGTTGTGTGAAGGGGGAAATAGAGCTTTGGTTATACAGAATATGTTTGTAGAAGATATCAACCGTAAAATTAACGGTGTTGTCAAGGTTGACGAGGACGAGAACAAAGTCCTGGAACAGGAACTGAACGAGTACGTTATTACACGAGAGCTGAAGCGGCATTTTGCAGACTTTTTCAATACCTATGCAGAAGCATTTGACGAACCAACGGCAGATACAGGAGTCTGGATCTCCGGCTTTTTTGGCAGCGGTAAATCTCACTTCTTGAAAATGTTGTCATACTTGTTGGAAAACAAAGAGGTTAATGGCATTCGTACGGTGGAGCGCTTCCGCAAGAAATTTGAGGATGACCCTGGAACCTTTATGCAGGTGGATCGTGCAACCAAAGGTGAAACCGAGACGATTCTGTTTAATATCGATTATGAAGGCTCTATCAATAAGGACAAAACAGCCGTTTTACGTGTTTTTGCTAAGGTGTTCTATAATCATCTGGGATTCTTTGGCAGCAATCTCAAAGTTGCTATGCTGGAGCAGTACATTACGCAGCAGGACAAAATGGATGAATTTTGCCGTCTGATTGAAGAAAAGAAGGGCAAACCTTGGACTGAAGTGCGGAAAGCATTTGCATTTAATGGAAAATTCATTAAGCCTGCACTGGCGGAAGCATTGAATATCAGTGAAGAGGATGCAAACAACTGGTTTAACGATAAGAGTGCAACGGAACTCTCTGTTTCACAGCTTGTAGAAGACATCAATGCATACGTCAGCACAAAACCTGCAAACTTCCGCCTTCTGTTCATGGTGGACGAGGCGGGGCAGTATGTTGGCACGGACACGGATATGCTGCTGAATCTGCAGTCTTTGGTGGAAAAAATCGGCAGCGAATGCAGAGGAAAAGTCTGGGTGGTCTGCACCGGACAGGAAGCTATTGATGAGATTATCAAAGTACGAGCAGATGAATTTTCTCGAATTCAGGCTCGTTTCAAAACTCGTCTGAGCCTTTCTTCTTCTTCCGTAGACGAAGTAATTCAGAAGCGTATTCTGAAAAAGACTCCGGAAGCAGAAAGAACGCTGGATGCGGTCTATGAGAAAGAAAGCTCCGGGATGCGCAACTTGTTCAGCTTTACAAATGCAATGCCGGACATCAAGGGCTTCTCTGGTCCGGCACAATTTGCAGAGGACTTTCCGTTCGTTCCATACCAGTTTCTCATCATGCAGAAATTTTGTGGAGATCCGCAACACGGCAATGCAGGTAAACACTTCTCCGGCGGCGAGCGTTCCATGCTGAGCGGATTTCAGGAAGCAGCACAAAAAGTGGAAAAGCAGAACGAGTTTGCGTTGGTGCCGCTGTTCCGCTTCTATGATACTGTACATTCTTTCTTGGATGGTTCCATTCGCAATGTGATTGATCGCTGCAGCAAAGCCGTAGAAAATCACGATGGTCTGGAGCCGATGGATGTGGATGTTCTGAAGCTTCTCTATCTCATTCGATATGTCAACGAGGACATGCCGGCCAATCTGGACAACCTTGTGATTTTGATGGCAGACGACATCCGTCTGGAAAAGGTCGCGATGCGCAAAAAGCTGCGCGGCAGTTTGGATCGACTGATTGGGCAGAATTACATCGGACATACTGGTGATACCTACAACTTCCTGACGGATGAAGAGCAGGACATCCAGAAAGAAATCAACCTTACACAGGTGGATACGGGCGCTATTGTTGGGGGTATAGCAAAGATTATTTTTGGCATAATTCATGATGCAAAAAAGTTCCGTTACGGCAAGTGTGACTTCCCGTTTGATCAGATGGTGGATAACACTATGTACGGCATCGCCACAGGCGGCATGCGCCTGCGCTTTTTGACGGCAGCTTCTGATGCAACGGAAAAAACGGAATTCCGCCTGATGAACAGCTCCAAAGGCAGTGAAGCCATTGTGGTTTTGGGCGATACACCGTATTATGAATCGCTGGAAGCATCCATGAAGATCCGCAAATATGTCAAACAGCGGAATGTCAGCCAGATGCCAAGAGTGCTCAGGATATTATCCGCGGCCAACAGGAAGAAGCAGCCAAGTATGAAGCCGAAGCCAGCAAAGCTCTGGTAGAGGCTATTGAAAACGCAAAATTTACGCCGATGGTGAACATCTGGACATTAAGAGCGGCAATGCTAAGGCCAAAATTGACCAGACGATGGAGTATCTGGTCTCGCATGTTTACAGCAAGTTGGACCTGATTGGGAAAAACGCAGATACCGATGCCGAAATTATGGCGGTGCTTTCTGGTGCAGATGTCGTTTTTGCAGAAGCTGATCCCAACCGAGATGCGGAAGCAGCTGTGGAAGAATATCTTGAAATGCAGGCGATGAAGCATTTGCCTACTTCGATGGCGGATGTACAGAGCAAGTTCAGCAGTATACCCTATGGCTGGAAGGAAATCAACATTGCTTATGTGATGGCGCGTTGATCGTGAACCAGAAGGTGACAATCAAATATGCAGGCACTACCATCCAGCCGGATAACGCCAAATTACCTGACATGCTCCGCAAAAAGAGTGAGGTGGGTAAAACGTCCATTAGCAAGCGCGTGGTGGTATCGGCAACCAAAATGAAGGCTGTGCGGGACCTTCTGCGGGATTATTTCGATGTCATGGATGTTCCTGCGGACGAAGATGGTTTGGTTAAATTTATTGCCGATGAGTTCGGAAACCAGCTGCAGCATTATAACGAACTGAACGAGAAGTACGATGATACCCACAAGTATCCGGATCAGACAATAGTGCACAACGCTATTACTGCAACGCAGGAAGTGTTGAACCAGAAGAAGGACAACATCGCGCTGATCGACTATCTGCTCAAGAAAGGGGACGACCTCTTTGATCAGAAGGATGCCATGGGTAGCAGAGTTCCCATAAAACAGTATTTGCAAAAGCTCCCGAAATGGGGAAGATTTGGCGTGACTTCGGTCACGCCTTTTCTTTTGCTTCCAGTTCATCCAGAGGGATGTACCCCAGCCCATCGTAC
>ENA-OQLB01001265-OQLB01001265.1-human-gut-metagenome-genome-assembly--contig:-NODE-1265-length-11291-cov-3.105070_pt1 | contig 11291 bp, 18 predicted proteins | sample MGYA00242656_ERZ504813 | MGnify/ENA primary metagenome ERZ504813 (study PRJEB26092, sample SAMD00036388) | human gut metagenome | host: Homo sapiens | study: EMG produced TPA metagenomics assembly of... | reverse complement strand
GTTCTGAACGGAGGACGGTGCACTGCGCTCGGATGCCCTGGGGCGCACGTTCCGGAGCTTGCGAGGGTCTTCTTCGCAGCGAATGATTCTCAATAAGAAAGGTGCGAGGATTGCGCACAAATACGCACAGTCGCACATTCCTAGGAGTGGCGGAATAGAGCCGTTTCTGCATATTTCATGTGCGTTTGGCCGGCAGTCGGACTCGCACCTTTCTTATTGAGAACCGTTCGCTGCGAGCCAGTAGTGCAAATGACGCTGCCGGTTGACGATGTCCCGCACCATCTCGATGAAGGCCCGCCTTGATTCCTCCGTCCGCAGGTCATTCGCGGTGACCATGATGATGGTCCAGCCATTGTGCTGCAGCTCGTTGAACCGCGCGGCGTCCTTGCGCATCTGCTCGGGGCTCGCATGATATGCGCCCTGATATTCGAATCCCACCTTGCAGTCGGGGTAGGCCATATCGATCAGTCTGGTTCCGTGCCTAAGCCTCACTCGGTAATTCGCATATGGCCTGCCGAGCCCCGAATCCAAGAGAATGCCGAACAGAGGTGTTTCGGGTGGTGAATCCGTGTCCTCGACGATGTACGGGAGCGCCTCCTCGCATTTTCTCTTCCCCGCGAAACGGGGGCTCGCGTCGAGGTATGCGGCGAAGTCGTCTTTCCTGGCCTTCTTCCTGCGTTCCTCGCGGCTGGCAAACGCTGAGGCTATCGTCGCCAGGGCTTCCGTGTCGCAGTAGGTTGCCATCTGCGCCCATGCCATGGCGGGGGAGGCCATCCAGAACCGTTCATATTCGTATTTGCAGTATTCCTCCTTTCCGGAGAACACGTGGAATGTGACTCCGGCGATGTGATTGCGATCCTGTGCGCGAGGCACGCTGACATGGACGCGATTCGACGCCAGATCGGTCTTCGGCACGGGAGCTCCCCAGTATCGTATGGCGTTGATATATCCGACCCTGAGCGGTCTCTTGGTGCGCATGGCGGCTTCATTGCAGCGTTTGCGTTCGTTCCGCCGCCCGTTGACTATATCCGTGTTCATGAATCCCATGGGGCAACGGTATGGAATGGAACGTGCCGATGGCAAGCGATTTCGGGGTATGTGGTCGAAGGCTAGGCATTTTTGGCATGTCTTCGGCGTGTTATCCACATTCCATGTATCAGCGAACGGTTCTCATTAAGAAAGGTGCGAGTCGGTTCTGCGGGCAAACGAACATGAAATTGATGGGAACGGCGTTATTCCGCCGATATGAGAAATGTGCGATTGTGCGTATCTGTGCGCAATCCTCGCACCTTTCTTAATGAGAATCATTCGCTGATACATCGGGGGGGGGGAGAGAGAAGGAGGGAGAAAAAGATGAGGAGGGGAAGAGAGAGGAAGAGATAATGAAAAAGCATCTATCAGATGTGGAATCTGATTTGTAGGGTTTGCCACAATTGTTGAGGTAATGCGGAAAATGGCTTGATACCGCCATTTATCAGACGTGTCGTAGGTGGCTATGGACGGCCTTAGATTTCTTTAGATTGCTATTGTTGGCTACCCTTGGGAATATTCTGGTCGTATGGCACGAAGAACACATGGAAGCGGCAGCGTCTATCCGGAACGCACTGGAGGGTACCGGGCGACGTGCGAATTGCCTCGGATCCGGCGACGGGGAGGCGGCGGCGTCTGGTGGCGCGTGGGCGTACTAAGGCCGTAGCGCTGAAGCGGTTGAAGGACAAGAAGCTGGAGTATGAGCGTTCCGGCCGTATGCCGAGCCAGACGACGCCGTACCTGAAAGATTGGTTGGATAGGTGGTTGGATGAGATTGTCAAGCCGCGTCTGCGTCCTTCGACGTTGGCGACATACAGGAGCGTTGTCGAGGCGTTGATCAAGCCTGCGATCGGTGGCGTCCGGTTGGGCAGGTTGGAGCCGAAACACTTCCGGATGATGGAGGAGTACATCACCAAAGGTGATGACACGTGCGATCCGCCGCGGAGACCCCGAAGCAGCGCGACGGCGGGAAGTGCGTGGCGGACGTTGCATAAAGCTCTTGACGATGCCGTGAGGGAAGGGATCATCGAGTCGAACCCATGTGATCGTGCTGAATCCCCGCGCGTCGTGTATACGGAGCGCAAGATTCTGACACCGGCGCAGGCGGGGCAATTGATTAATGCCGAGAACGATGTCATGTGGCATTTGATGTGGCGGCTTGCTTATGAGACGGGCATGAGGCAGGGGGAGCGTCTTGGTTTGACGAACTCCGAGATTCAGCTGATTGACAACGTGATCTGCATTGTGGTCGAATGGCAGTTGAAGGTCTACAACAATGTGAAGGATGCGCGGGATATCCCTAGCTCACTCGGTGCCCGGCATGTGATGGGCAAGGCTTATTTGGTGCCGCCCAAGACGAATGCGGGGCGTCGCGTGATTCCACTGCCTGAATCGTTGGCGGCTGAGTTGGGGCTGTATATCAAGGGCACCGGGCGGGTGAAGCCTGATGATCTGGTTTTCGTCCAAGAGGATGGAGCGCCTTTGAATCGTATGATCGAGACACGGGCGTGGAAGAAGGCATTACAACGTGTCGGGCTGCCGGGGGATTTCGTGCCGCATTCGGCCCGGCATACGGCGGCGACGGCGATGGCCCAGTTGGGAATGAGTGACAAGGTTCGCGAGTCCATCATGGGGCATAGTGACATCAGCGTCACCAATCGCGTGTACACGCATGTTGGCACGGCCGACGCGTCCAAGGCCGTCAACGGAGTCGAAACGCTGCTGGCGTTGGAACCTGCGAATTCGGAGGAATCCGGTTCGCCTGTGGAATGATGAAACCAGAGTGTTGTGGAACAATGTATCCGAGTAATAACATTCATCGAACAACATGGCGGTTACAGGAGATACAAAGGTTCTAGTCAGTTTGTTGTGAAAAAATGTTGAGTAACCGTCGATAAGTGTGCAGGGAGGTTATATGCCGCCGAGCATGGTGTTATTTACACAAAGCGTTGGGTTGTTGACTTTGTGCTAGATCTTGCCGGCTACGTATCCGGTTCGGGAATCACGAACAAGGTAATCGTCGAACCCTCATGTGGTTGTGGTGCGTTCATGGTGTCCATTGTTGAGCGTCTAGCCGATGAGGCTACACGACGGGGGACGAGCTGGGAAGACTTAGCTGATGCGGTGCACGGCTACGACATAGACATTGCTTCGATTGATGTTACTAAACGTGCTGTAGTCGACGTACTCATAGCGAAGGGGTGTCCAGATGGCACGGCAATACGACTTGCCAATACGTGGTTAATTCATGGGGACTTTATCCTGAGCGAAGTGCCCATCTGCGATTTTATTGTCGGGAACCCACCGTATGTGCGTGCGATTGATATTGATCGAGACAAACGCGCGTTGTATTGTAGTACGCTTACATCGGTTACAAGTGGATGCGACTTGTACGTGAGTTTTTTCGACAAGGGTCTTAGCATACTTAAACGAGATGGCGTCCTATGTTTTATCTGCGCTGATCGCTGGCTTCAGAACGCTTATGGTAGGCGCTTGCGCGCACGTGTTAGTTCGTCATATGACTTGGACATGTTGGTTAGGATGCACGGAGTTGATGCGTTCGACGACGAGGTTGACGCTTATCCGGCGGTAACGCTTATTCGGCATCGTCCACCGACGGGATTGATTCGCTTCGTGAACTGTTGTCCCGATTTCAAACCAGAGGATGTTGATGCTGTCAAGACGTGGCTTGATGCTCCGGATGAGGCGTTGCATGCAGCGCGATTCGAGGCATTCGAAATTGATCGTCCGAAGGGTGACGAGGTTTATCCGCTCGGTAGTTCCGAGCTGTTGATTTTGTCACACAAGCGCGTGAGAAACTGCCAAGTATTGAGGAGTCTGGCGTACGTATAGGTATTGGAGTGGCGACAGGCTGTGACAAGGTGTTCATTACCGACATTGAGAACCTTGTCGAGCCCGAACGTATGTTGCCCGTGTTTAGTATGCGTGACTATCGTCGCGGACATGCTGATAAGCGCCGCTGGCTTGTGAACCCATGGAACGATGACGGTACGCTTGTTGATCTCGATGAATATCCGAAGCTCAAGGCGTACTTTGAAAAATATACCGACAAGCTGTGTAAACGTCATGTGGCGCGCAATAACGATAATGCGTGGTATCGCACGATTGATAAATTGACGCCTGGTCTTATGGATCGTGACTTGCTCTTCATACCGGATATGGCCACAACATCCGATCCTGTGCTATCTCGCGGATTGTATCCTGCCCACAATACATATTGGATCGCATCCGATACATGGGACATGCGCACGTTGGGCGGGTTTCTGATGGCGGACACGACGCGAAGCTTCATTGATGCGCTTGGAGTCAAAATGCGCGGCGGCACTTTGCGCTTTCAAGCGCAATATCTACGTCTTGTGCACATTCCGGCTCCCACGCAGGTAAACGACGAAGTTAAGGCGGCACTCGCTCGTTCGTTTGATGACGGTGATCGCAATGTTGCCACACACTTCGCGGAGATTGCTTATAAGGAGGCTATGAGATGAGACAAAACATTGAGACTGCGATACTCGGCATGTATAGTGCTATGGCGCGTGCTGCGGCGGCACAAGCGGCAAATGGGCGTGCTGATCAAGGGCGTAGAAGTGCTGTTACGTCGGGCAAACACCTCGATCCGGTTGCCGGGATTATAAGAAACGACTTGATTGACCTCGGTTTCCATGAAGACGAGGTGTTTCACACAGGGCGCGCATGTACGCTTCCGGGATGGTTTCGTCCGACAAAGGACTGGGATCTGTTGGCGCTTGATGATGGTGAGCTCGTAAGTGCCATTGAGCTCAAGAGCATCAGTAGTTCGTTTGGCAACAACGCTAACAATCGCGCTGAGGAATCGATAGGGTCGTTGTCGACGCGATTGAGGCGTATAACGAGCGCTTATATGGTAACTGCAGCATTCCGCCGGTGATGGGTTACGCCATGATCGTCTGTGATTGTGATGAAAGTCGTAGTACGTCCGCACGTCCTGCGCATTCACCGCATTTCGATATAGATGAAGCATTTAAGGCGTTTTCGTATCTTGATCGCTTTCATATTCTCTGCGACCGCTTACGTCGGAAGAGCTTGTATAACGCGGTATGCTCGTATTCGCGCGTCCTGACGAAGGTATCGCTTACGAGCCGGATCCATCCATGACATATGAAGTGTTTATGACGACGATTGAGTCGGGCTTGCGGATGCATCGTGCTCAACGTTGATAAGAAGTAGTACTTATTCTTCCATCATTTTGTCAACTCGCTTTATATACCATGTATCCGCAGACAGTTAGCCGTTGCATGTCTGCTGTCAATTACGGTTTCGTCTTCGATGTTTCGCACTGTGCTGAAACTTTGAAAAATGGGCGGCTATATCAGGGCGCTGAATATCCTGTATGGCCGCCCACTTGCGTTTATATTGGTCAGTTGTCGTTCATGCCGAATTCAATTGTCCGAAGCACGCCCTTCCAGTAGGATTCCCGGCTAAGCACCGTGTCACGGGACGTCTTTTTGTCGAATATTTCCAGAATCGAATACGAGAAATTGCTGGTGATGTACTCCGCGCCGTATTTGTTCCTCAATTCGATCATCTCTTTGTTACCGCCGGTCGGATCATTCAGGTTCGCGTAAGTGGACCATCGCGTCCACAGACCTTCATTGTCACTGGATGCGCTGCCCACATACAGTTTGCCCGTGTTCCGATCTGTGATCACATATACGGCTTTGACGGCGGACAGGGCCGTGCGCCATTCCGGTTCATCGTGGTTGATGATGTCCTGCAATTCACCGTGGGTCAGGGTTACGTGATCGTAGCCGTTGAACGTGCCGAGCTTGGTGCGGGGCGCGATCTCATACACGATTGGGTCGAGCTGATCCTGCACATGCTCGTACAGGCGCATGTACGGTTCATTGTTCGAGAGCACTTTGTTGATGCGGATGATAAGGCGTTTCTCATAGCCCGCATACTGGTCCATGTGCTCCAACTTGTAGCCGATGCCTTCGTATACCGGCGGTTGGATTTCTGTTGCCCGGTATAGTCCGCCGAAAATGTAATAGTCCTTGCCATACGGGTAGTACTGTGCAAATGCGAATAAATATTCGCGCCCGTTCATTTTGTGGTTGTTGTTACGCTCGCCGCCGCGGTACGCGTTCATGATCTCCCATTCGGGATCGTCATGCAGCAGGAGATCCATGCGGGGAATGTGGTGTTGTTCCGGTTGAGTTTGATCTTCGCGTTGGTCGGCTCACTGAAATGGAATAGTTCAGTGAATTTTATCGGTTTTTGCTCTGGCATTTTTCATCCTTATGCAGGTGCATTATTGTTATCTATTTTCGTTTTATCGCTGATTGCATTATCAGGTTAAATCTGCGGCGGGATGGGGATATTTTTGCCTGTGTATTTCGTAGACGAACCCATCGTGTAGTTTGACGGGGATTATATCGTAAGCAGGATCGTCGGGATGCGCTTCCATTTCGTCGTGGGCTGCGCACAGTCGTTGAATGTCGCTGCCGATCAGGTTTCGTTTGCTGAACAGATCACTGGGATGTTTGTGCATGGCCTTGGCGACGCTGTTCTTGCTGTCCCCTTCGTGTATCGCCCATGCGGCGACTACCGCCAGTTCATGGTCGAGTGCTTTCTTGAGTTCTGAAATCAACAGCACTTGAGCGACGTGTCGGCATAGTCCGTTGTCGTATTCCGGCGACAGGGGTATTACGATGTAGCCGTTCTCCCGACGTGTTGGTATAACGGCTGTTTCTGCTTCCAACTGCTCGGCTAGATCGATGGACATTGTGTCGACTTGGCTGAGAATCTCGATGACCTTGTTGTACATGAGTTTTCTGTAATTGTCATCGTTCTCGATTGTTGCGAGGACGCGCATGTTGTCGCGCGTGTGCTTCTGTTGCGATTCCATCCGGGCCATGTGGAAGTCCTTTCCTCTCTAACGGTTTTCTATATGAATACGGTACTCGGAAAATTCTTGGGAAATCTGCTGATGGACGAAGGATGGAAATCACCAAGGGAACGCACAGGGCGATCCCGAAAACCAGAAAGGTGGCGTCACATGCCACGCAGGAAAAGCTACACAACTGCCGAAGGATTTCAGAGCCTCGACCAGCATCTCATCGCTCAGCAGATGATTCCCCTGAGGGTTGAGGAGAAACAGGGCGATTGGGATGCCGAGACCAAAACCAATGCGCAGAAGACCAATGCGGACGGCGTACCTCAATGGCTGATCCAGACCTTGTTCCAGCCAATCGATGGTGATACAGAGCACGCGCCCGAGGTCGTGCCCGTTACCGTGACGGCCAAGGTGAAACCCGTCATCCGTGTGGGGGTTCCGGTGGAATTTGTTGGATTCGGCGCATGGGTTTACGTCTCCCACGACAAGACTACGAAGCAGGTCACGTCGGTGGGACGCAGCTTCATGGCCGCCGGGTTCAAACAGAACGGCGGTGAATGATGATGGGGCGTAAGACCAGTATCACGGTCCGAATCCCCATTGACCTGCTGGACCGGTTGGACGCGTACGGGGAATCCGAATTCGGTCGCCGTTTCGATCGGAGTCTGTTCATCGTGGAAGCGATAACGGGGCGGCTGAATGGTATCAAGGAAGGAGCATCATGGGTGACGTGTTGTTCTGGCCGGCGCTGGCATTGATTGCCTGCGTCGCGGCCGTGGTCTTTATCTCGGTCGTGCGGTTGCGGAAACTGCGCCATACGATTGAGCATCACATGCCTGAAGCGGTCGTGCGCCGCGATGGTTGGGGCTGTCGCGCGATTGCCCTACCCGGCCGTCGGATCTGGCTGGTGCCGACCGACATCGCCGAGCAGCAGGCGATGGACGCGTTGAAGGAGACGGCGAAGGCGTACCCCGGCTGGATCCCCTCGCATCGGATGATGGGACGTGTACGCGGGCATACTGGTTGCTGTCCGTCCGCCGTCCGGCGCGGAAGATAATCCGTCGCGAAGATATACCGGCGGAGAAGGATCCGGCCCATTACGTCTGTATCGGTCTCAACTTATCTCGCAAGCCGGTCATGATCCGTAGCGACGAGCACACACTGGTCATCGGCTTGACAGGCAGTGGCAAGGGCAGCATCATGGCGACTTACGTCGACGGACTTTCACAGCTGTATGAAGACGGCCTCGTCCAGTTCTGGGGCATCGACCTCAAAGGTGGCATCGAAATGTCGATGTACGGCACTCTCTTTGAGTCCCATCACGCCTACACGCTTGACGAGGCGGTCGCTCTACTACAGAATCTGTCCACCGAATGCGACCACAGAATGGACAGTCTGCGTGGGCGCGCGCGGGAGCTGCCGCCGACGCCCGAGTATCTACGAATCGTCCTGCTGATCGATGAAGCCGCCGAGCTACACGGCAAGGCAGACAGGAAGAAGAGCGAATTGGTCACGCGCTTGCTGGACTCGATCCTCAGACGTGGGCGTGCGCTCGGCATCGTCGTCGTGGCGCTCAGTCAGGATCCACGTGTCGAATCCGTCCCCCTGCGGGCCCGGTTCCCTCAGCGAATCGCGCTCCGGCTCAACTCCGAGGAGGAAGCTGTCATGTTGCTCGGACGGGAAGCCGTCGACCGCGGTGCCACTCCATGGCTGATCTCACCGGATCAACAGGGATCCGGATTCATCTGGAACCAGACCACGGGGACGGTCGACTATTTCAGGGCGCCGTGGTATGGCGACGACGACCTGATGGAACTGGGCGCGTAGGCGCTGTGAGAACCCCGCCGTCGGAGCGATGCTCGCGCAGGCGGCGGGGTTCTCTATACCCAAAATTCGGTCATCGAAGCCCGGCTGCTCTTGATTATTAGATTCAAATTCCACCGTGAACATCAAAAGGAGGTGATCCGGCATGCCCAGATTGACGATCCGACAGCACGGAGCAAGCGCATCGATCCCACGTCATCCCATTGCCGGAAACCTCCAAAAGCCGGAGGAGAGGAAGGCGAATCGAGGCTGGACCGCGCCAGTGGCAAGAAGAACAGCCAGTACCTCCAACGGATTGATTTCGAGAGAGTTGATGGGACACCGTACGCGGGTGACATTGACGTTGCGGCATGGCAGATGGAACAGGTCACACCGGTGGTGATGCACCGGCTCATCGACGTGATGATAAAATACCTGCGCCGACATGGAATGCTCCACTTCCATTGGATCATCGAGTTCACGGCACGACGTATGCCGCACATCCATATGAGCGTATGGATGGCTGATCGGTATGAGGAATGGGACCGGCATCTGCGCCAGTACATCGTGTGGGACAACAACGAGAGCGCGGTCGTCTCCAATGTCGTGGTCAAGTGGCTGGAGCTGACGGAAGCAGAGGGACTGCATACATCATCCAACTCCCAAGACGTCCAGTTGATTGATGGGAACGAGGCGTGGCTCGTCTACATCGCGAAACACGGCATCCGCGGCGTCAAACACTACCAGCGGGCATTGGATAACATGCCAGACGAATGGCGTGACGGTGCCGGCGCGATGTGGGGACACGACAGGAAAATGCCAGTGGCTGACGACAGCGTTCTGCCTATGGACATGCGGCTTTCCACCAGTTCCGCAGAGAGGCGCGCAAATGGTGTTGCGCCCATGCCTGCATGATCAAGGATCCGCACAGACGAGCGAAGGCGATCGGACAAGCGCGCCGGAGCAATCGTTGTTGCCGGCCGGAGTTGTCCGTCGTGCGTCCGGTGTCTGTTTGGATCCCCAAGGACGTGACGATCTCCATCGTCAAGGGACTGCGCTCCCGCGGATACATGATCGGCTGGGACGCATACCAATGGGGAGTGGACGAGCTCGCCCGGCTGCGTGACGAAGGTGGTTCAGAGGAACGCCGGCGCATCCTCGGGAAATCGCTCATGGAAATGCTGAGGACGTGAGCTACATGGTGATCGTCATCCCCGAAATCCCGATCAAAGACAAGCTCACGCTCACTGTCCCGGAGCGTCGGCCTCGCGGGCATCCCATACAAGATTGTCAACGCTGCCGTCAAGAACGGCGACCTCGCCTCCTGCTACGCCGGCAGCTCCACCGTCCGGATACGTCGCACCGACCTCGACGACTGGGTGGCTGCTCTGCCATCCGACTGGTGCTGAAACGCAAGAAGACCCCGGAGAAATCCGGGGTCTTCTTGTATACCTTAGCTACCGTTTGGCTACCCTTAGAATTGAAAATGGCTTAATTCCAAGGAAAACGGGCCATATAGGTCAGATGTGGAAGTACAGCTCGTACTCCAGCGGGGTCGGGGCCAGGCGAGCCTGGTCGATTTCGCCGCGCTTGAGGTCAAGCCAGGTCTCGATCAGATCGTCGGTGAACACGTCGCCGGCAGTCAGGAAGTCGTGGTCCTCTTCCAGGGCGTTCAGGGCCGCGTCGAGGGAGCCCGGCACCTGCTTGATGTTGGCGTGCTCTTCGGGCGCAGCTCGTAGAGATCCTTGTCGACCGGCTCCGGGGGCTCGATGTGGTTCAGGATACCGTCGAGGCCTGCCATCATCTGGGCGGAGAAGGCGAGGAACGGGTTGCAGGACGGATCCGGTGCACGGAACTCGATGCGCTTGGAAGCGGGGGAGGTTCCGGCCAGCGGGATACGGATGGCGGCGGAACGGTTACGGGCGGAGTAGACCAGCGAAACCGGAGCTTCGAAGCCCGGCACCAGACGGTGGTAAGAGTTCAGCGACGGGTTCGTGAACGCGACCACTGCGGAGGAGTGCTTGATCAGACCGCCGATGTACCAGCGGGCGATGTTGGACAGGCCGCCGTAGCCCTGCTCGTCGTAGAACAGCGGCTTGCCGTCCTTCCACAGGGACTGGTGGCAGTGCATGCCGGTACCGTTGTCGCCTGCGATCGGCTTGGGCATGAAGGTCACGGCCTTGCCGGCGAGCGCTGCGGTCTCGTGGACGACGTACTTGTACTTCATCAGGTCATCGCCTGCGTGCTGCAGGGTGTTGAAGCGGTAGTTGATCTCCTGCTGACCAGCGCCGGCCACCTCGTGGTGGGAGCGCTCCAGCTGCAGGCCGACCTTCTGCAGGTTGGCGACCATGTCGTCGCGCAGGTCCTGGTAGTGGTCGCACGGCGGAACCGGGAAGTAGCCCTTCTTGATGCGGTTCTTGAAGCCGATGTTCGGGGTGCCGTCCTCTTCGGTGTCGACGCCGGAGTTCCACGGAGCCTCAATGGTGTCGACCTCGTAGAAGGAGCGCTGCATGGAGTTCTCGTAGCGCACCTTGTCGAAGATGAAGAACTCGGCTTCGGGAGCGAA
>ENA-OQLB01001264-OQLB01001264.1-human-gut-metagenome-genome-assembly--contig:-NODE-1264-length-11299-cov-2.009309_pt1 | contig 11299 bp, 15 predicted proteins | sample MGYA00242656_ERZ504813 | MGnify/ENA primary metagenome ERZ504813 (study PRJEB26092, sample SAMD00036388) | human gut metagenome | host: Homo sapiens | study: EMG produced TPA metagenomics assembly of... | reverse complement strand
CCCGCAAAAGGCCGGCTACCGCCCCGGCAGCCCCAGAAAGCAGCGGCGCGTAACGCAAGCAGAGCTGATCCGCCAGCGCAACCGCCGCCGCGCACTGGGGATTCTGGGTGTATTGGCCGTATTGGCCGTGGGCGCATTCGTGTCCGTCAATCTGCTGTTCAAGGTCACGATCTTCCGTGTCGAGAATTTCGACCGCACCACCCCGGCCGACACCGGCATCTACACGGAAGAAGAGCTGGTCAACGCCCTCGGCATTGAGAAAAACTCCAATCTTTTCGGCTTCTCCACCGCAGAAAAAAACTGCACAGCTTGCGCAGCAGTTCCCGTATCTGGAGCAGGTCGGCGTTGAGATCCAGCTGCCGGCAACGGTCGTTATCAAGGTAGAACCGGCAGTCGAGCGGTTTGCCTGCATGTATGCGGGCGGCTGGATGGTACTGAGCGATTCCCTCAAGATCCTGCGCACCGAGGTGAGCCAGCCCGAGGGACTGATCCTGCTGTCACTGACATTGCCTGCGGACTTTGCACCGGCAGTTGGGCAGAGCATCGTGCCGGAAAGCTACAACTCGCTGCTCGGCGGGGAGCAGGCCACCGCGGAAACAGCAGGTCTGCAGGCCTCGGCTGCACAGACGCTCACAGAGCTGCGGGACGGTCTGCTCTCAAACGGACTGTTTGACGGCGCGACCGCGCTGGACATACGCGACCTGAGTGATATTCAGTTTACCTATCAGAACCGCATACAGGTGCGCCTTGGCAGTGAGATGAACCTTGCTACAAGCTGCGGCTGGCGGCTGCGGCGCTGGCCGACCCCGAAAAGGGCCTTTCTGCCAGCGATAAGGGTGTGCTGGACATCTCCAACCAGCAGAGCAACGGTGATATCCGCGCGTATTTCTCGCCCGATGACCCTGCACCCACGCCCACGCCCGTACCGGCCGAGACACCGCTCCGGAAGAATCGGAAGAAAATCAATAAAAAAGGCACCGCCTGCTTTCAATCGTAAGCAGACGGGTGCTTTTTTATGCAGCTTTTAGTGGTGTGTACAGGCTGAATCAGACATTCAGCTCGACATGCTGGCCAACATCCTCGGCATTGGCGTCCAGAACAGGCTGAATAACATCGCGCAGGAACTCGGTGACCTGCTCGGCACTGCGGCCGGTGAAGGCCTCGGGACTGAGCTCAGCCTCAATTTCCTCGCGGCTCAGCCGAAGGCGGGATCAGCCTCGACACGGGCAATCATGTCGTTGGGCTTGCCCTCCTGCTTGACAACGGCGGCAGCAGCCACGGCATGCTCGCGCAGGCGCTCGTGCAGCTCCTGACGGTCGCCGCCCTTCTTGACGGCCTTCATCATGATGTTCTCGCTGGCCATGAAGGGCAGCTCGGCCATAACGCGGGCGCGCACGACCTTCGGGTAGACGACCAGACCGTCAGAAACATTCAGCAGAATGTTCAGGATGGCGTCTGCCGCAAGGAAACCCTCTGCCATCGCAATGCGCTTGTTGGCAGAGTCGTCCAGCGTGCGCTCGAACCACTGGGTACCGCTGGTCATGGCGGGGTTCAGCACATCCACCATCAGGTAGCGGCTCAGCGCGCAGATACGCTCGCAGCGCATCGGGTTGCGCTTGTACGGCATAGCGGAGGAACCAATCTGGTTCTTCTCAAACGGCTCCTCCATCTCCTTGAAGTTGGCAAGCAGGCGGATGTCGGTGGCCATCTTCATAGCGCTCTGGCCGAGGCCGGCCACAGCGGACAGAACATTGTAATCCACCTTGCGGCTGTAGGTCTGGCCGCAGACCGGCACGACCTTGGCAAAGCCCATCTGGGCGCAGACATCGGCCTCAACGGCCTTGATCTTGGCGGAATCGCCGTTGAACAGCTCCACAAAGCTGGCCTGAGTGCCGGTCGTACCTTGACGCCGCGCAGTGCCAGCTGGCTGATCTGGTGGTCGATCTCCTCCAGATCCATGTACAGCTCGTTCATCCAAAGGGTGGCGCGCTTGCCGACGGTGGTCAGCTGCGCGGGCTGGCAGTGGGTATAGGCCAGACAGGGCATGGCCTTGTACTCCTCGGCAAACTTGGCCAGATTGGCCAGCACGCCGATGATCTTCTTGCGCACAAGCTGCAGTGCCTCGCGCATGACGATGACATCGGTATTGTCACCGACATAGCAGCTGGTAGCACCCAGATGAATGATGCCCTTTGCCTTGGGGCACTGCAGGCCGTAGGCATAGACATGCTCATAACATCATGGCGGACGAGCTTTTCGCGGGCGATGGCGTCCTCATAGTTGATATCGTCCTTGTGGGCCTCCAGCTCGGCGATCTGCTCATCGGTGATGGCAAGGCCCTGAGCCTTTTCCGCCTTAGCCAGTGCAATCCACAGCCTGCGCCATGTCTTGAACTTGTTGTCGTCCGAGAAAATATACTGCATCTCATCCGAAGAATACCGGGTAGAGAAGGGGGAAATGTAACGGTTGTGTTGTGCCATAGGGTCAAATCCTCACAATCTTTAAAACTTATAGTTTCAGTATAGCAGAATCATTCCGAAATATCAAAGTTTAAAGTAGTTCACGCCGCCCTCAAAGATCGGCTGGTATTTGTCACCGGTGACATTTTTGTAAAGCTGCTCGCCGCTGCGCTCACTGTGGCCCATCTTGCCAAAGACGCGGCCGTCCGGGCTGGTGATGCCCTCGATGGCCAGCACAGAGCCGTTCGGGTTGTAACGCATGTCCATCGTCGGGCGGCAGTCAGGTCCACATACTGCGTTGCGACCTGACCATTTTCGATCAGCTGGTTCAGCAGCTTTTCGTTGCAGACAAAGCGGCCTTCGCCGTGGCTGATGGCGATCAGATGCTCATCATTGATGTCGCAGCGGCTCAGCCATGGGCTCTTGTTGCTGGCAACGCGGGTACGCACCAGCATACTCTGATGGCGATGAATCGTGTTGAAGGTCAGCGTCGGGTCCTCCTCCGTGATGGGACGGATCTCGCCGTAGGGGACAAGGCCCAGCTTGATGAGTGCCTGGAAGCCGTTGCAGATACCTAAGGCCAGACCGTCACGCTGGTTCAGCAGTCGGTTGACCGCATCGGCTACGGCCGGATTGCGGAAGAAGGAGGCAATGAACTTGGCAGAGCATCGGCTCGTCACCGCCGGAGAAGCCGCCCGGCAGCATCAGGATCTGCGCCTTATCAAGCTCACGGACAAGTGCCTCGCAGCTCTCGGCAACATCGGCGGGGGACAGGTTCTTCAGCACAAGAATGTGCGGGTCACCGCCTGCACGGCGGAAGGCACGGGCCGTGTCGTACTCGCAGTTGGTGCCGGGGAAGACAGGAATGATGACCCGCGGCGTTGCCAGACGCACGGCGGGAGCCACGCGCTTGTTGGCGGGGCAGTCATGCTCAAGTGCAGGCACAAACTCACCGGCCTTGCGGTAGGGGAAAACAGGCTCAAGCTTGGCCTCCCACAGCTCCTGCAGGCGGGACAGGTCAATGTTGCTGCCCTCGGCCTCCAGCGTATAATCTACGGTGGTAAAGCCGAGGAACTCGCCGGCGGAAGCGTCCAGCAGCTCCAGAATGACCGCACCGTAGGCAGGCTTGAACAGGCTGTTCAGGTCAATGTCATTGGACAGCTGCAGGCCGACATGGTTGCCGACACACATCTTGAACAGTGCCTCGGCCACACCGCCGTAGCCGGGGGTGGCAGCGGCCAGCACCTTGCCCTCGTCAATCATCTGCTCAACGGTCTTGTAGATCGCAATCAGGCTGCCGATCTCAGGCAGGCCGTTCTTGTAGTTGGGGCGCAGAATAACAACAGAGCTGTTTGCCTTCTTGAACTCAGGGCTCTGCACATCGCGGGTGTTGCCGATGGCAGTGGCAAAGCTGACCAGCGTCGGGGGCACATCCAGCCCCTCAAGCTGCCGGACATCGAGTCCTTGCCGCCGATCGAGGCAATGCCCAGACCCATCTGGCGTCCAGCGCACCAAGCAGGGCGGCCATCGGCTTGCCCCAGCGCTCGGGCTGGTTGTTCATGTGCTCAAAATATTCCTGAAAGGTCAGGTACATATCCTCGTGGTGGAAGCCGGCGCAGACCAGCTTGGTCACGCTCTCGACCACGGCCAGATAGGCACCGCGGTAGGGGTCGGCCTCGGTCAGATAGGGGTTAAAGCCCCATGCCATGCCGCTGCAGGTGGTGGTTTCGCCGTCAACGGGCAGCTTGGCGGCCATAGCCATCGTGGGGGTCAGCTGGTACTTGCCGCCGTAGGGCATCAGCACGGTCGCTGCGCCGATGGTGGAGTCAAAGCGCTCGCCCAGACCCTTCTGGCTGCAGACATTCAGGTCACTGACCATCGACTCCAGCTTTTCCTCAAAGGTGACACCGGCAAACTGCGGCTGCCAGACATGGCCCGGCAGAATATGTGCGCTGGCGTGGCGCTCGGCACCGTTGGAGTTCAGGAACTCACGAGAGAGGTCAACGATGGTCTTGCCGTTCCAGACCTCGCGCATCCGCTTCTCCTCGGTCACGGTGGCAACGATGGTCGCCTCAAGGTTTTCCTCGGCGGCGTACTTCATAAAGGTCTCGGCATCCTCGGCAGCCACGGCCACAGCCATGCGCTCCTGGCTTTCGGAGATTGCCAGCTCGGTGCCGTCCAGACCCTCGTATTTGCGGGTGACCTTGTTCAGGTCGATGTGCAGGCCGTCAGCAAGCTCGCCGATGGCAACGGACACACCGCCCGCACCGAAGTCATTGCAGCGCTTGATCAGGCGGCAGGCGTCCTCACGGCGGAACAGACGCTGCAGCTTGCGCTCGATGGGGGGCGTTGCCCTTCTGGACCTCGGCACCGCAGGCTCAAGGCTTGTCAGCTTGTGCGCCTTGGAGGAGCCGGTCGCACCGCCCACACCATCGCGGCCGGTGCGGCCGCCCAGCAGGATGACCACATCGCCGGGGGCGGGTTCCTCGCGGCGGACATGCTGGCCGGGGTGGCACCCACGACTGCGCCGATCTCCATGCGCTTGGCGGCGTAGCCGGGATGGTACAGCTCCGCAACCTGACCGGTGGCAAGGCCGATCTGGTTGCCGTAGCTGGAATAACCGGCAGCAGCGGTCGTGACCAGCTTGCGCTGGGGCAGCTTGCCGGGCATCGTTTCAGAGACGGGCTTCAGCGGGTCGGCTGCGCCGGTCACGCGCATAGCCTGATAGACATAGCTGCGGCCGGACAGCGGGTCGCGGATGGCACCGCCGATGCAGGTCGCCGCGCCGCCGAACGGCTCAATCTCGGTGGGGTGGTTATGGGTCTCGTTCTTGAAGAGGAAGAGCCAGTCCTGCTGCTCGCCGTCCACATCGCACTTGATTTTGACGGTGCAGGCGTTGATCTCCTCGCTCTCGTCGAGTTCTTGAGGATGCCGCGCTGCTTCAGGGCCTTGGCACCGATCGTGGCGCAGTCCATCAGGGTGCGGTTCTTCTTGTCACGGCCGGTCTCGGCGCGCAGCGCCATATAACGGTCAAAGGCGGCCTGTACCAGCTCGTCATCGATTTTGACATCGTCAATGATCGTGCCGAAGGTGGTGTGACGGCAGTGGTCAGACCAGTAGGTGTCGATCAGCCGGATCTCGGTGATGGTGGGGTCGCGGTGCTCGGATTTGAAGTAATCCTGGCAGAACACGATGTCGGCGTGATCCATAGCCAGACCCTTCTCGGTGCGGAATGCCTCCAGCGCGTCATCGTCCAGCGCGGTGAATCCGTTCAGCGTCTCGACCTCGGTGGGGATGGCGAACTCCATCTTCAGGGTGGCGCGCTCCTCAAGGGCGGCCTCGCGGGCCTCGACCGGGTTGATGACATACTTTTTAATAGCGGCCAGATCATCGGCAGTCAGCTCACCGTCCAGCAGATAGACGCGGGCAGAGCGGACATCCGGGCGCTCGCCCTGACTCAGCAGCTGGATGCACTGGCTGGCAGAGTCGGCGCGCTGGTCAAACTGACCGGGCAGGTACTCGACCGCAAAGACCGTTTTGGCCTCGGGCAGGGTGTCGTAGGTCACATCCACCGGCGGCTCGCAGAACACGGTGGGGATGGCCTGCTGGAACAGCGCGCTGTCGATACCCTCGACATCATAGCGGTTCAAAAGACGCAGGCCGGTCAGATTTTTGATGCCGACCAGATCGACAAGCTCATGGAGCAGACCCTGTGCTTCGCCATCAAAGCCGGGCTTCTTCTCGACATAAATACGATATACCATACTATTTCCTCCTGAGAGTTGATTTTGCAGGAAGTGACGGACGGAAAGCCTTCCCCTTTGGGGGAAGGTGGCCGAGGCCCCGCCCGAGGCCGGATGAGGGGAAAGTGTACCGCTATATCCCGGTGACGGATTGCTGCGGAAGGTTTGCCCTCATCAGTCACCTTCGGTGACAGCTTACCCCGATGGGGAAGCCCTTTTACTGCATTGCGGCCAATGCCCGTGCGCCGATGTCGCTGCGCTTGTGCAGCTTGTCAAAGTGGATGCTCTCGGTCGCGGCGTAAGCTTTTTCAGGGCTTCGGGCAGGGTGTCGGCAGTGGCCGTCACGCCCAGCACGCGGCCGCCGTTCGTGACAAGGCGGCCCTCCTTGACGGCGGTGCCGGCGTGGTAGATGGTCACATCGGCGGCGTCCAGCTGGCCGTTGTCAAGGCCGGTGATCTCCTTGCCCTTCTCATAGGCAAGGGGATAGCCGCCGCTTGCCAGAATCACACAGGCGGCCGCGCCATTGCGGAAACGAACCTCCGTCTTGTCGAGCGTGCTGTTTGTGGTGGCCTCCATGATGGTCAGCAGATCGCTCTCCAGCAGGGGCAGCACGACCTGCGTCTCGGGGTCGCCAAAGCGGCAGTTGTACTCGATGACCTTGGGGCCGTCGGGCGTCAGCATCAGCCGAAGTAGAGGCAACCCTTGAAGGGGCAGCCCTCAGCCTGCATGGCGGCCACGGTGGGCAGGAAAATCTCCTTCATGCAGCGGTCGGCCATCTCGGGCGTGTAGTAGGGGTTTGGGGCCACAGTGCCCATGCCGCCGGTGTTCAGACCCTCGTCATGATCCAGCGCGCGCTTGTGGTCCATGCTGGAAACCATCGGCTTGACGGTCTTGCCGTCGCAGAAGGACAGCACACTGACCTCGGGACCGGTCAAAAACTCCTCAACAACGACATGGTTGCCGGAGGCACCGAACTTTTTGTCCAGCATGATCTCCTTGACGCCGTCAGCAGCCTCCTGCTCGCTCTGGCAGATCAGCACACCCTTGCCGAGCGCCAGACCGTCTGCCTTGATGACCACGGGGTACTTGCCCTCGGCCCTGATGTAATCCATGACCTTTTCAGGATCATCGAATGTCTCATATTTGGCGGTGGGGATGCCGTACTTCTTCATTAAATCCTTGCTGAATACCTTGCTGGCCTCGATGCGCGCCGCAGCCTTGTCCGGGCCGAACGCGGGAATGCCGACAGCGGCCAGCGCGTCCACCATGCCCAGCGCCAGCGGGTCGTCCTGTGCAACGACCACGATAGTCAAAGGCTTCATCCTTGGCAAACTGCACCATGGCGTCCACATCGGTGGCGGGGATAGCCTTGCAGCGGGCATCATAGCTGATGCCGCCGTTGCCGGGTGCGCACCAGATCTCGGTGCAGCGGGGGCTTTTTTTCAGCGCGCGGATGATGGCGTGCTCACGCCCGCCGCCGCCTACAACCAGAATTTTCATGATGTGACCTCCTAACATAAGGCTTCCCCCTAGGGGGAAGCTGTCACCGAAGGTGACTGATGAGGCGGTCTTGCCGCAATATCCCATGTGCGGGTGGCTGCGATACTGCTGCCCTCATCCGGCCTCGGTCGGAGCCTCGGCCACCTTCCCCCGCAGGGGAAGGTACACCTCTTACAAACATCAACAGCCCGCGACGACAAAACGCCGCAGGCGCGTTGAAAAAGGCTTAGTGGTGGAACAAGCGGATGCCGCAGAACGCCATCGCAATGCCGTACTTGTTGCAGGTGTCAATTACCTGTGCGTCGCGGATGGAGCCGCCCGGCTGCACAATGGCAGTCACGCCGCTGCGGCGTGCGCGCTCAATGTTGTCGCCGAACGGGAAGAAGGCATCGCTGCCAAGGCTGACGCCGGTCACGGCATCCAGCCATGCGCGCTTCTCCTCAGCAGTCAGCGGGGCGGGCTGCTCGGTAAAGGTCTCGGCCCACACATCGTCACCGATGACATCCTCCGGCGTTTCGCCGATATAGACATCAATGGCGTTGTCGCGGTTGGGCTTGGCAATATCCTCGCGGAAGGGCAGGCCCAGCACCTTCGGCATGTGGCGCAGCTGCCAGTTGTCGGCCTTCTGACCTGCCAGACGGGTGCAGTGTACGCGGCTCTGCTGGCCGGCGCCCACACCGATGGTCTGGCCGTCCTGCACATAGCAGACGCTGTTGGACTGGGTGTATTTCAGCACGATCAGGCTGATGATAAGATCGCGGCGCTGCTCGGCGCTCAGAGTCTTGTTCTCGGTGACGAGATTCTGCAGCATCGTGCATCGGAGATCTCCAGATCCTGACGGCCCTGCTCAAAGGTCACGCCAAAGACGGTGCGGGTCTCAAGAGGCTGCGGCTCATAGCCGGGGTCGATGGCAACGATGTTGTAGTTGCCCTTCTTCTTGCCCTTGAGGACTTCGAGGGCATCGGCATCGTAGCCGGGGGGCAATGATGCGTCGAAACCTCATGCTGGATGAGCTTGGCGGTGGCCAGATCGCAGACATCGGAAAGTGCGATCCAGTCGCCGAAGCTGGACATCCGGTCGGCACCGCGGGCGCGGGCATAGGCGCAGGCCAGCGGGGAAAGCTCGGTCTCGGGCGCAATGTGTACATGGCGCGCAGCGTGTCATCCAGCGGCAGGCCGATGGCCGCACCGGGCGGGGGGAGACATGCTTGAAGCTGGCAGCGGCGGGCAGGCCCAGCGCCTTCTTCAGGTCGCGCACCAGCTGCCAGGAGTTGAAGGCATCCAGAAAGTTGATGTAGCCGGGGCGGCCGTTCAAAATCTGTACCGGCAGCTCGGAGCCGTCCGCCATATAGATGCGGGCAGGCTTCTGGTTGGGTTGGTGCCGTATTTCAGCTGAATTCGTTCATGTTAGCCCTCCACAGCGGTGTATTTGTTCAGAATAATATCCTCATAGCTGCCGGTCTCCAGTGCAATGCTGCGCACAAAGAGGCTGACCTTGTTGTCATCGTTCAGGCTGGCCCACAGCTGCTTGGCAAACTGGTCGGCATCGTTCGTGTCGATGGCAACGCGCAGCGGCTCCCCCGCAAAGCTGGGGATGGGCGCACCGTTCTTGACATAGGTGCTGATGAAATGCCCCTCACCAGCCACAGGCTGGGGGTAGTCGAAGGTCTGGCGCTGGACGCTGGCGGCGTTGCCCTCGTTGGATTTGACAATGGAGAGCTTGTAGCCGCCGCGGCGCATATCCACCACGCCGGAGATGCGCGGCGTAAAATTGGGGGCATCATCTCATAGGTGCGGGTGGCCAGCGCTGCCTCAAAGCTGTAGCCGGGGAAGAGATTGCCGTTCATGAACTGTGCAATCGTGTCGGTCTGGTCGCCGTTGGTCACAACGGTGGTCTCCCGCAGTCAGCACCGCATTGTAGATGATCAGATGAGGGTCCTCCAGCTTGGCGGGATCGGCGGCTACCGTGCGGATGCCGCCCGTGATCGGCTCAAACACGCGGTTGCGGCTGTTGGCGCTGCGGCCCATGATCCAATAGGCAACAAATGCTTTCTGGCCATCGGGGCTCTGCCCCAGCACAATGCCGCGGCGGGGTAGTCGTTCCCGGCAAGATATTTATAGATGTTCTTTTTCATGGTTTATACCTCGTCACTGCACACCATGGCCAGCGCCTTGGGCAATAGCTGCCACTCGGCCTCGACCATGACGCGCTTCTGCAAAGTCTCGGGGGTGTCGCCGGGCTGTACAGCCACAGCCTTCTGCAGCAGGATCGGCCCGCCGTCGCATTCCTCGTTGACAAGATGGACGGTGGCACCGGTCAGCTTGACGCCGCGGGCCAGCGCAGCCTCATGCACTTTCAGCCCGTAGAAGCCCGGCCCGCAGAAGCTGGGGATCAGGCTCGGGTGGACATTCAGGATCCGGTTGCGGTAGGCCGCAATGACCTTTTCGCCCAGCACGCTCAGGAAGCCTGCCAGCACGACCACATCAATGTCATGGGCCTGCAAAACGCCCAGCAGGGCAGCGTCAAAATCGGTGCTGTCCGCATACTCCTTGCGGCTGACAACAGCGCTCTCCACGCCGAAATTGGCGGCCCGCTCCAGCGCGTATACGCCGGGCTTGCTGGCAATGACCAGCGTGATCTTTCCGTCAGGGTTTTCGCCGCGGCGCTCACTTTCCAGCAGAGCCTGCAGGTTGGTGCCGCCGCCCGATACCAGTACCGCTACACGCTTCATACCAGCTCGACCCCGTCACCCTCGACGATGGTGCCCAGACGGTAGGCGTCCTGACCGTTGGCCTGCAGGATCTCGATGGTCTTGTCCGCATCCTCAGCGGCGACGGTCAGCACCATGCCGACACCCATGTTGAAGGTGTTGAACATGTCATGCTCGGTGATGCCGCCCTCGCGCTGCATTACCTCAAACAGGGCAGGGGTGCGCACATCGGCTTGGCGATGCGGCTGCACAGCCCTTCTTCAGGCTGCGGGGATATTCTCATAGAAGCCGCCGCCCGTGATGTGGGACACACCCTTGACCGTGACCTGCTCCATGACAGCCAGAACCGGCTTGACATAGATCTTGGTGGGGGCCAGCAGGGCCTCGCCCAGCGGCTTGTCCATGCCGTCAAAGGTTTTTTTCAGCACATCGGGGTCATTGTCGATGTCAAAAATTTTGCGCACCAGCGAGAAACCGTTGGAGTGTACACCGGTGGAGGGCAGGGCAATCATGACATCACCGGGCTGCATCGTGGAGTTGTCAAGGATCTTGGCCTTATCCACAACGCCAACGGTGAAGCCGGCCAGATCGTACTCCTCCTCCGGCATCATGCGGGATGCTCGGCGGTCTCGCCGCCTACCAGAGAGCAGCCCGCCTGCACGCAGCCCTCGGCCACGCCCTTGACGATCTCGCAATCTTCTCAGGGATGTTCTTGCCGCAGGCAATGTAATCCAAAAAGACCAGCGGCTTGGCACCGGCGCAGATGACATCATTGACGCACATGGCCACGCAGTCGATGCCGATGGTGTCATGCTTGTCCAGCAGCATGGCGATGCGCAGCTTGGTGCCGACGCCGTCCGTGCCGGAGATCAGGACCGGATGCTCGA
>ENA-OQLB01001263-OQLB01001263.1-human-gut-metagenome-genome-assembly--contig:-NODE-1263-length-11300-cov-3.887407_pt1 | contig 11300 bp, 15 predicted proteins | sample MGYA00242656_ERZ504813 | MGnify/ENA primary metagenome ERZ504813 (study PRJEB26092, sample SAMD00036388) | human gut metagenome | host: Homo sapiens | study: EMG produced TPA metagenomics assembly of... | reverse complement strand
CGCAGAGTTGGGGTCTTGTAGTTCTGAAGAAGAAATTCCTACATTATTGGAAATAGACTGCCAACAAGCAGAGAATTTTTTATCAGAAGGTATCATAGCTTCTCCATTTCAATGCTATTTTGAAATCACAGTAACAGCAACAAAAGTTGGACTTCTACAATCAACTATAATGATAGCCAAAAAGATTGGTGCGAATATCATCCTGCTTCAATGGATATAACAAACGATATGTCGATGTCTACATTCACAAATGTTCGTTTAATGATTGCTCAAAATACAAGCGGAGAAGAAAGAAGTGCGACTATAACAATAACCACTGGTGATATATCCAAATCATTCACAATAAAACAGAAACAAAATGACGTAATTTCATTATCAACAGACTTAATAAAATCTAACAGTAACGGAGGAAATTATCAGATTGAAGTTACAAGTAATATTGACTATGATGTACAAATTCCAACAGAGTATCAAGATTGGGTTAAATTTTCAAACAGAACTAAAGCTATTTCAACTAACAATATTGAATTCACCATTGCTCCTAATCTCAACTATGATAAACGAGAGTGTGATATATACATTATACCCAAAAATGGAATAGTAACCGAATCATTAGCTCCTTCTTTGCATATCTTGCAACTTCCTAAAAGTTTGATTGAATTAGATAAGCTGCAAGAGACATTCCCGAAAGAAGGTGGAAATGCCATATTCCTACTTACCACAAATACAGAATATGAGGTTGTAATTGATAAAACATATAGTTGGATAAAATTGGATAAGATTGAAAATGCACAAGCTAAAGTCCAAAAGTTATATATAAGTGTTTCAGAAACAGAAACTCCCCGAACTGGTGTAGTTTTAATTAAGGATAAAAATTCCGATTTAATTCAGGAACTTTCTATTACTCAGACCAATAAATCTGCATCTAAAAGTGTTGAAGTACAAACGGCAGGAACATTGTTTTCATTAATTGATGAAAGTGAGAAATATCAAATTACCTCTTTAACGGTTTCGGGCAGATTGAATAGTAATGATATATCATTTATCAATGATTTACTATTAAAATCGAAAGGTGGTAAAGGTAAAATCATCGCTGTTGACCTATATAATACTTTAATAGACAAAAGTTATGGAACGGATGAAGAAATAGACAAAAGTATGTTTGGTAACACTTTAATAAAAAATATTATATTGCCTAAATATACTCGAAGCATTGGTTGGGACGCTTTTAGAAATTGCATTCAATTAGAAACTATCCAAATACCCTCTAAAATTAGTTATATTGGAGCTTCTGCTTTCAATTACTGTACATCTCTAAAAACAATAACTTTTGAAGGTAATTCACTAACTCATATAGATAATTGGGCTTTCTCTGATTGCCCAATTAAATCTATTTATATTCCAGCAAGTGTAATCCAAATAGGTTGGGGTGCTTTTAGTTGTCCTCAATTACAAGAAATTCATATGCTTGGAGAAAATCCACCTACTGTTGGTAATTCGTCTCCATTTGCTAATTTTAATGCTACTTTATACGTTCCTAAAGGTTGTGCAACTAAATATTGGGCAGCACCAATATGGGGAGATTTTAAAAATATAGTAGAAGAATAATTATACGTAGTAACTTTTAAACTATCAACTATTATTCAGAATAAGGTATTATTGGAAATATGTTTTTCCTTTAGTGCCTTTTTTAGTGAAAGTTAGTTTTATAGACCCCAATTCAAAAAAGTACTATGATTACTTTGAATAACTATATAGATATTTGAAACTTCATTTTATAATTACTATTTTTGCAATGCAGGTTTATTCTGCAAAAGAGATTATTAAATTATTGTCAAACACTTCTTGTTTTGCCTCTAAGTTAAACCAAGAGTTAAACCGCTTCATTTAAGCGAAAAGTAGATATAAGCTAATCGACTTAATACCAGTTATTTTACAATGACATTAATAAGGTTAGCGCACCTGCTTTGGGAGCAGGGGGTCGTGGGTTCGAATCCCGCTACCCCGACTGATAAGAATCAAGAGTTACAGTGAAATGTAGCTCCTTTTTTATTACTCAGATGAAACGATTTAACCGATAATTGATTTAGTAACAAAAAAATACCGTATGAAAACACTTTTATTAGCAGCGACAGTATTAATTACCGCTATGACTGCTTGTAACGAAAAAAAGAGTAAGGTCACCATCATTGGCTCATGGATAATGCCCGTTGAGGGACAACCAGGCAAGATGCAAGGCATAAGGCTGGGCGAAGATGGAGAAGCATCTTCTATTAACATGGCTACGTTGGTATACAAATATTGGGAGCAGCAAGGAGATGAACTTTACCTGACAGTAAAGAGCATTGGCAACGGCGTGGAAATAGAAGGAATAGACACTTTAAAAATTGAAAACTTACAACCGATTCATTAGTTTTAAATTCCAACTACGGTTATACATTACGTTATGCTAAAGAAAAATCAACTAAGCCCTAAACAACTGTTATAGTATTTAGGACTAGTCACTAATCCAAAAGCTTTATTATTTCCTTCTTGCAGCAATAGCCAGCAGCACTCCAAGAACAACGCCTAATATAGCCGCAAACAAAACCCTGACTTCTCCCGGCAACAAGAAGTTATAGTATGCGCCGGATACCAAAAGAAAGGATCGTTTTCTTAAAAACAAAGTTCCATTGTGCATCCCAATTAAGATGTGTAATGATGCGCGTCATCGGGATAGGGGTTACAAGGCTACGGAGCGAACCGCCACAATTCAAGATATGCGTATCCGTTATCTTATGAAATGTCATAAACACAGGAGCAAAGATTGTGTTCATAGTGACAGATATAGCCAAAGCAACCCATAGCTTATCCAAGCAGAATTCTCCATTAATTATAGACGAAGCATTTTCCATTCCCATGTATTCCATGAATTGCGGTACACCTTTGGAAAAGACAATCATTGCCATATTAATCCCCATTCCTAAAAGCCCCCATACAACCGCTCGAGGAAGGACACCAAACCCTTTTCTATTATACACTCCCGAACTAATGCGAAGCCCCAGAATTTCGCCCAAAGTGGCAAGCACCCCGAATTTCACAAAACTCATTATCATGCCATGTGCTGCATTGAAAGATTTATACCAATCATAAAGGGCATCGCTTACAAAGAAAGGTAAGAAGATTACGATTAGAGTAAAAACGAAAAGAAAATCTTGTTTTTTCATTCAAATGTTATGCTTTTCATTAATAATAGCAACAAATATACTAAAATAATTTCAAATTCAAAGCAAACAGGTAATTAGAACCAACAAATTCAAACAAAAGCACTTTTTTACTCTCTACTACAAAAAAAAGTGGGCTGTCCGGTAACCGGACAGCCCACTTCATATAATTTCTTGCAAATACTCTTCTACTTGATAATACCTAATTCCTTAAAGCATTTTGTGAGCTTTTCAACTGCATAATCCACTTGTTCTTTAGTATGAGTAGCCATTAACGCCACACGCACCAATGTATCTTGAGGAGCACATGCCGGTGGAATAACCGGATTAATAAAAATACCTTCATCAAAAGCCATCTTTGTCACAACAAATGTCTTTTCCGTATCACGTACATACAAAGGTATAATAGGAGACTCTGTTTCACCGATCTCGAAGCCAGCATCACGAAAACTCTTCAAAGCATAATTAGTGATATCCCACAAACGCTGAATACGCTCCGGTTCTGATTTAATAATGTGAAGAGCCTCACGAGCCGCTGCTGTTGCTGCCGGCGTGCTGCTCGCCTGGAATATATAAGAACGGGCATTATGACGCAACCAATTGATGACATCCTTATCACCGGCAATAAAACCACCTATTGAAGCCAATGATTTGCTGAATGTTCCCATTATCAGGTCAATATCTCGGTAACTCCGAAATGGTCGCAAACACCGCGACCTTGCTTACCGAATACACCTAAACCATGAGCTTCATCCACATAAATACTGGCATTATATTTCTTCTTCAAACGAACGATTTCCGGCAAGTTGGCCAAATCGCCTTCCATTGAGAACACACCGTCTACAACAATCAACTTCACAGCATCCGGTTCACACTTCTGGAGTTCCTTTTCAAGGTCTTCCATATCGTTGTGCTTGTATTTTAATTGTGTAGCGAAAGAGAGGCGGCGTCCGTCCACGATAGAAGCATGGTCGCGGTCATCGCAGATAATATAATCTCCACGACCTACTACTGCAGGAATGATACCCTCATTTACAGTAAAACCAGTAGAAAAGCAAAGTGCTTCATCTTTCCCTACGAATTCAGCCAATTCCTTTTCCAATTCAACATGTATATCAAGAGTACCGTTCAGAAAACGGGAACCGGCACATCCTGTACCATATTTTTCAGTGGCAGCAATGGAAGCGTCAATGATTCGTTTGTCATATGTCAATCCCATATATGCGTTCGAACCGAACATCAGGACCTTTTTGCCATCCATCGTTACCTCTGTATCCTGATGGCTGTTAATTGTGCGGAAATAGGGATATACCCCTTTTGCCATAAATTGTTGCGGCAAATCATATTTCGCGAATTTGTCTTGCAGTAAACCCATGAAATGTCTTTTATATAATGAATATTAATTCTATTAAAAACAAGTTCTTAAAAACAGGGGGCAAAGATAGCAAAATATGTTGTTATATGTTCCTTTTACTCTAAAAAATCTACTCTAACTCGTTTTAAGAGACTCACTATGGTTAAAATTAAAGGATTTATATTACTTTTGCATGATAGAAAACCCCGTTTAAATGGATGATAATAAAAAGAAAATAGCATTTATAATAAATCCTATATCCGGTACACAGGGTAAGGAGCATATATTGAAATGGCTTGACGAAAAGTTAGATAAGAATCGGTACATGCCCGAAGTAATCTATACGGAATGGGCGGGACATGCCGTTGAAATAGCTGCCCGAAAGGCCAAAGAAGAGGTTTTTGCCGTAGTTGCCATTGGTGGAGATGGAACAATCAATGAAATAGCGCGTTCATTGGTACACACCAAAACGGCATTAGGTATTATTCCATGTGGCTCAGGAAACGGACTCGCCCGTCATCTGCAAATTCCAATGGAAGCCAAAAAGGCAATTGACATCATCAATGAAGGATTGATAGACATTATTGACTATGGCAAGATCAATGATGTTCCTTTTTTCTGTACCTGCGGAGTGGGATTTGACGCATTTGTCAGTCTGCAATTTTCCAAGGCGGGCAGAAGGGGGCCACTCATATATCTGGAGAAGACCCTGCTTGAAAGTTTAAAGTACAAACCGGAAACTTACGAGCTGGAAATGGACGGAAGCACATCACGCTATAAAGCTTTCCTGATTGCATGCGGAAATGCCTCACAATATGGAAACAACGCCTATATCACCCCGCAAGCCACACTTAACGACGGTCTGCTGGATGTTACCATCCTGGAACCGTTTACCGTATTGGATGTACCTGCATTATCATTCCAGCTGTTTAACAAAACCATTGACCAGAACAGCCGAATAAAAACGTTCCGTTGTAAAACACTCCGTATCCACCGTTCCAAACCGGGAGTAATACACTTTGATGGAGACCCGATGATGATGGGAGAAAATATTGACGTCAACATAACCCAAAGGGGGTTACAAGTCATTGTGCCCAAAAATGCAGAAAAAGACACCTCAAACGTACTACAACGTGCTCAAGATTACATCAATGGCCTTAAACAAATAAATGAGTCCATAATGGAAGATATTACTCATACAAACAGAATGATATTGGATAAAGGCAAGGAACAAATAAAAAAACTTAGAAAGAATTAAAGTCTACAAGATTATCGGGAGATGTTCAAGATTGATAATTTTATTATTCAAGTTGTTCCATAAAGTTGTTTTTTAAAATAAACTCTTCTGTTTTGATACGTCTGTAATATGTTTTATGTATTTTTGCGCAATATTTATCCGCTTTTAGCAATGACGCATCCTGATGTTGCATCGCCAAACAGTAAATAGTAAATTGTAAAATAGTAATATAATAAGATGTATAGATCACACACCTGCGGAGAATTGCGTATCTCCGACATTAATAAGCAAGTGACATTGTCAGGTTGGGTACAACGCAGCCGTAAAATGGGGGGGATGACATTCATAGACCTTCGCGACCGTTACGGAATTACCCAATTAGTATTTAATGAAGAAGTAGATGCCGAGCTTTGCGAGCAGGCTAACCACTTGGGACGCGAATTTGTAATCCAGATAGTGGGAACTGTGAATGAGCGCTTCAGCAAAAACAAAAATATTCCTACCGGAGACATTGAAATTATTGTTTCAGAACTGAATGTGCTAAATTCCGCTCTGACTCCGCCTTTCACAATCGAAGATAATACAGACGGCGGGGATGATATCCGTATGAAATACCGCTACTTGGATTTGCGTCGTGCTACTGTACGTAAGAATCTGGAACTGCGTCATAAAATGACAATTGAAGTTCGTAAATATCTGGACAGTAAAGGGTTCATCGAAGTGGAGACTCCGCTTCTCATAGGTTCTACACCGGAGGGTGCACGCGACTTTGTTGTTCCTTCACGCATGAATCCGGGACAATTCTATGCACTGCCGCAAAGCCCTCAAACATTGAGCAATTGCTGATGGTTTCCGGTTTCGACCGTTATTTCCAAATAGCCAAATGTTTCCGCGATGAAGACCTGAGAGCCGACCGCCAGCCGGAATTTACACAAATAGACTGCGAAATGTCTTTTGTACAACAAGATGATGTAATCGAACTCTTTGAAGGCATGGCAAAGTATCTTTTCAAGGAAATTCGCGGTGTGGAGTTGACAGAACCATTCCAACGTATGCCATGGGCAGATGCCATGAAGTATTATGGAAGTGACAAGCTGATCTGCGCTTCGGTATGAAATTTGTAGAATTGATGGACATCATGAAAGGGCATGGTTTCTCTGTATTCGACAATGCTGCATACATCGGAGGTATCTGTGCTGAAGGTGCTGCAAGTTATACCCGCAAGCAACTGGATGCTCTGACCGAATTCGTAAAGAAACCGCAAATCGGAGCCAAAGGTATGGTATATGCTCGTGTGGAAGCTGACGGTACCGTAAAATCAAGTGTCGACAAGTTCTATACACAAGAAGTTTTGCAGGAAATGAAAGCCGCCTTTGGCGCTAAACCAGGTGACTTAATTCTTATTTTAAGTGGTGATGATGCAATGAAAACCCGCAAGCAACTGAATGAGCTTCGTCTTGAAATGGGTAATCAGTTAGGGCTGCGCGATAAGAATAAGTTTGCATTGCTTTGGATTGTTGATTTCCCGATGTTTGAGTGAGCGAAGAAGAAGGACGCCTAATGGCTATGCACCATCCGTTTACTCATCCTAAAGATGAAGATATTCCTTTGTTGGACACCAATCCCGCAGCAGTCCGCGCCGATGCCTACGATATGGTGTGCAATGGCATTGAAGTTGGTGGCGGTTCTATACGTATTCACGACGCACAATTACAGGCTAAAATGTTCGAAATATTAGGGTTCACTCCGGAGAAAGCCGAAGAGCAGTTCGGATTCCTGATGAATGCATTCAAATTCGGAGCACCTCCTCATGGCGGTTTGGCTTACGGTCTTGACCGTTGGGTTAGTATTTTTGCAGGCCTTGACAGTATTCGTGATTGCATCGCATTTCCGAAGAATAACTCCGGCAGAGATGTTATGCTGGACGCACCCTCGGCTATCGATCAGAAACAGTTGGATGAACTCAACCTTATTGTGAGGTAAAAGAATAAATACAAGAGAATAGGAGAGAGTGAAAGAGTCCACACGTATTTTTCGTTTTGCAGTAATCGGTACGCTAAACGCTTTAATTACAGCAGTCACCATCTGGTTTATGATGGATGAATTGGACATCAATTACATGCTTTCCAATGTAACGGCATACATACTTGCACAGACTCACAATTTCATTTGGTGCAAGTATTGGATATTCCCAACAGAAAGAAGAGCAACACTTGGCGACAAGTGCTGCTCTTTTCCATAGCCTTTGGCATGGCTTATTGTGCACAATTCATTTTCCTTATCGGACTGGTAGAAGGCTAAACTGCGATGAGTATCTTGCCCAATTCTTAGGACTATTTGTATATGGCGGAGTGAACTTCCTGATGAATAAAAAGGTCACTTTTAAGTGAAGCCCTTTTTTAATCTAAAAAACGCTTTGTCAATCCTTCATAGGCGTCAATCCTGCGGTCACGCAAGAATGGCCACCAACGACGGACATTCTCCGAACGTTCCAAATCAATTTCCACCACAATATTCTCAGACTGATCATTACCAGCCTGCGCCAAAAACTCACCTTGCGGACCAACCACAAAACTATTTCCCCAAAAAAGAATACCATTCGTTTGCATGGAAGGATCAGGCTCATGCCCCACACGATTCACTGAAATGACAGGAAGTCCGTTGGCTACGGCATGTCCGCGTTGTGAGATTATCCAAGCATTCAATTGGCGAGACTTTTCATCATCCGTATCACTGCTTTCCCAACCGATAGCCGTAGGATAAATCAACAACTCGGCGCCTTTCAATGCCATTAGACGCGCAGCCTCAGGATACCATTGATCCCAACATACCAACACCCCCAGCTTTCCAAGAGAAGTCTGTATGGGTTCAAATCCCAAATCCCCGGGAGTGAAATAAAATTTCTCATAATACGCCGGATCGTCAGGTATATGCATTTTGCGGTATTTCCCGGCAATGCTACCATCACGTTCAAAAACAACTGCTGTATTATGATACAAACCCGGAGCACGTTTTTCAAATAACGAGGTTACCAATACAATGTTGTTGGCAGCTGCCAACTCTGAATAGAAACCGGTTGACGGTCCGGGAATAGGTTCCGCCAAATCAAACAGTTGGGTATTCTCCGTCTGGCAAAAATAGAGTGAGTTATGCAGTTCCTGCAACACTACCAATTGTGCACCATGAGCGGCACACGCTTCGATGCTCTTGGCCAGATTCATCAGGTTGGTACGCATATCCGCGACATTAGCCTGCTGGATAATACCGACTTTTATTTTTCTCATAATCTATATTTCTTTTGAATGTTTTTTTATTGTTCTTCGGTCTAATCTATCCCACCAATAATAAGTTGCCAAACTGATAAGAATTGAAATAACCCAAGAGAGTATTTCACCATATTCCCAATTCCATTGCTCTACAAAAAGATATTCGGAGAAATTTAGAAGAAAGATAAGTTCCAATACTCCCGGAAGATTATCCAACCATATATTCTTTTTAATATACTGCCGAAACTTAGGAAAGAACCAGCCTGCTGTATACATAGTTATAAATATCCCACAAAAAATGAAATTGACAACTTCCATATCTTCCTACTATTTGATTACCCCCATCGGATATTGCATCGTGACACAGTGCAGCGAGCCATGTTGTTTTATCAAAGCACGACAGTCTACGCCTACAATTTCATGTTCGGGAAAAGCCTTTTGCAACACCTCTTGGGCGCGCATATCATTCTCCGGCTGATTATATGTGGGATATAGCACCGCATTATTCATTATCAAGAAATTAGCATACGTAGCCGGGAGTCTTTCGCCTTCCACTTCTATTTTATCGGCCATTGGCAGTGCCAACAGTTTATAAGGTTCTCCTGCGAGTGTTTGGAACGTTTTAAGTTGTTCTTCCATTCGGTGCAACTCCTCATAATGCTCGTCATTCACGTCCCGGCACTGCACATAAGCAATCGTATCCGGCGAACAAAAACGGGCAAGCGTATCTATATGGCTGTCCGTATCATCTCCGGCCAAATATCCGTAATCCAGCCAAAGTACCCGTTCAAGATGAAATGTCGATCGGAGATACTCTTCAATCTCCACCTTGTTCAGCTGACCGTTACGGTTAGGCGACAGCAGGCATTCCGAAGTGGTAAGTAATGTTCCCAAGCCGTCACTTTCAATGGAACCGCCTTCCAGCACAAAGCCTAAACGGTTCATATATCGACCTTTTAAGATTTCGGCTTCAACAGCCCGACGTGTAATTTGATTATCTTTATCCGAAGCAAATTTCAGTCCCCAGCCATTAAAAGTAAAATCAAGCAGAGAAGCTCCCTCTGTATCTACCATAGTGATAGCTCCATGGTCGCGCGCCCAAGTATCATTCGTTTCACATTCCAGAAAACGTACGTTATCCATATTAACTGCCGCGGAGATTTGCATTCTCACTTCCTCAGGTTCCGGAGTTACAATCAGCAGCAACTCCCGCTTGGCTATTTCGGAAGCAATGGCAATAAAACATTGCTGTACTTCCTCAAGCATATAAGCCCAATCGGTATTTGCATGAGGCCATGTAAGTTGTACACCGCTTTGTAAAGCCCATTCTGCAGGCAGGTGGGGAGCACGCGTTTCCACCTGAAAGGTCATATTCTTACCAAAACGCACCTGATAATCTTTTTCGGTAGCTCCACCTAATGGAATTCCAACAAAATATCCCATATCAATTCTAAGTTATTTAATTCGTTAAGTAAGATAATGAACCTAAAGTTCAGCTTTACATTTCTCAACTTCTGGTTCGGCAATACACTTATTTCTTTCTTCTTTAGTCTTCCTATCAAAGAACGGATTCTTGGAAGAAGCGCTGACCGGAATAGCGAATACCGCCTTGCAATCCTTCAGCCAATTCATTCGTTGTGCAGCCAGCCCGGCAGAGAACATCACCCGGTATCCACCCGCATATCGGCAGCCATAGCGCAAGCAGAGCCGACAGCAATCCCCACATCAACCGTATTCAAGGCACATGGCACCCCCTCGGAACGCCCGGCACAAGTTGGAAAGCCACAATGACCGCAGTTCAACCCTTGCGCCTGCTCGCGCGTACCTATTATAACAACACATTCTGCTTGCAAAACGTTTGCCGCATCACGCAGAAAGAACTTCATACCCAATTCTTCTGCCATGGCACTCATTTTTTCTGAAAGTTTTTTCAGGTCTTCTCCTGTAACCAGCGCCGTTTCAATTACATCTACACCTTTCCCTTTAGGCGCTGTGCGTGCGGCAGTCATCATTTGTCTCGCCACGCCCAGTACATGCTCATGGCGGCAATCCCGTTCGTTCTGTATCATACTTTTTTTCCCGAATTAATTAGTGATACAAAGATAAAAGTATAAAGTTATCTTTGCAAATCTTTTTTTCCTTACCTTTGCAATAAGGACTAAAGAATTTATTTATGTTACAAATAGAGGGTGCCAGTATTGCATACGGTCATGATATACTATTCTCCAACTTCAACCTGC
>ENA-OQLB01001262-OQLB01001262.1-human-gut-metagenome-genome-assembly--contig:-NODE-1262-length-11334-cov-1.412867_pt1 | contig 11334 bp, 16 predicted proteins | sample MGYA00242656_ERZ504813 | MGnify/ENA primary metagenome ERZ504813 (study PRJEB26092, sample SAMD00036388) | human gut metagenome | host: Homo sapiens | study: EMG produced TPA metagenomics assembly of... | reverse complement strand
TACTGTGCCTGAGAAGGTTGATACACAGGTTAAACAGAAAATTGTACAGAAGTCTGTACAAGATTATGAACAAGACTATGTGCAGAAAACGGAAGCAGAAGAACTAAAAATACAGGAAGCAGTATCGAGAGAGACTGAAAAACAGACTCCACCACAGCAGCTGGAACTCTTTGAGGAGAAACTGCTTGCGCCAGAATCCAGAAGTCGGATTGACCTGATCGGACAGATCTTTGATACGTACTGGCTGGTACAGTTTGAGGACAATTTTTATATAATCGATCAGCATGCTGCACACGAAAAGGTATACTATGAGCGTATGGTAAGACAGTTCCGGGAACATTCGATTGATTCACAGTATCTGAATCCTCCATTGATCGTGGCATTGAGCATGCAGGAAGAAGAAGTACTGAAAGCAAATATGAATTATTTTGAACAGTTTGGCTTTGAGATCGAGAATTTCGGCGGCAGAGAATACCGCATCAGTGCGGTACCATCGAATCTGTACGGACTGACAGAGGAAGAACTGTTTCTGGAAATGTTGGATAATCTGGCATCTAATAACATAAGATACATTGGATATTTTTGCTGCCAGACTTGCAACGATGGCATGCAAAGCGGCAGTTAAGGGAAATCATGCTATGTCGCAGCAGGAGGCAGAAAACTGATCGATGAACTTCTGACTCTGGAAATCCGTATCATTGTCCGCATGGACGCCCGACGATCATTGCAATGACCAGAACAGAACTGGAAAGAAGTTTAAACGAATCGTGTAAGAATTATACAGGAGTGATTATGAAAAGACCTTTGATCGTTCTTACCGGGCCGACAGCAGTTGGCAAAACAAGTCTTTCTATTTCATTGGCAAAGGCGGTAAACGGTGAGATTATTTCTGCAGATTCCATGCAGGTATATAAAAAAATGGATATCGGTTCTGCGAAGATCCGTCCGGAGGAAATGCAGGGAGTAAAGCATTATCTGGTGGATGTTCTGGAACCGGAAGAAGAATTTCATATCGTAAAATTCCAGCAGATGGCAAAAGAAGCTATGGAGGAAATCTATGAAAAAGGAAAGATACCGATTCTGGTCGGAGGAACCGGATTTTATATTCAGGCGGTAACCAGAGATATTGATTTTACAGAGGCGCAGCAGGAAAACACTTACCGTGCAGAGCTGGAAAAACTGGCGGAAACAGAAGGTGCTGAGTATCTTCATGATAGGCTGAAAGAAGTAGATCCGGCAAGTGCGGATACAATCCATGCAAACAATGTAAAACGTGTGATCCGTGCCCTGGAATTCTATCATCAGACCGGTGAAAAGATTTCCGAACACAATGCCAAAGAACGGGAAAAAGAATCTGCCTATAATTCTGCCTATTTTGTGTTGAATGATGACCGGGCCAATCTTTATGAGCGAATCAAACAAAAGAGTGGATGCTATGTTTGAGGAGGGACTTGTAGAAGAAGTTACGGCGCTTCAAGAACGTGGCTATACAAGAGGGATGGTGTCCATGCAGGGGCTGGGATACAAAGAGATTTTGCTTATCTGGACGGGGAATGTACGCTGGAAGAGGCAAAAGAAATTATCAAAAGAGATACCAGACATTTTGCAAAACGTCAGATCACCTGGTTTAAACGGGAACGGGATGTGATCTGGATCAACAAGCAGGAATATGGATATCAGGAAGAAAAGATACTGGAGAGAATTCTGAAAGAATTAAAGGTTCGGGAGATCTTTCCACAGAAAGAAGAGGAAATAAAATGAGAGAGTGTATGACAGAGACGATGTATGAGAAGCTGGGGATTTCGAAGGAAGTTTACGAGTTTGGACAGACAATAGAGGCGGGATTAAAGGAACGGTTCTCACAGATGGATGAAGTGGCAGAGTACAATCAGTTAAAGGTGCTCCATGCCATGCAGGAAAATAAGGTCAGTGAGGGGTGTTTCAACTACGCCAGCGGGTATGGCTACAACGATATGGGAAGAGACACACTGGAGCAGGTATACGCCAGTACATTCCATACAGAAGCGGCATTGGTTCGTCCGCAGATTACCTGTGGAACGCACGCCCTTGCCCTTGCCCTTGCAGCAAACTTACGTCCGGGAGACGAACTGCTCTCGCCGGTGGGAAAACCATATGATACGCTGGAGGAAGTGATCGGGATTCGCCCGTCAAAAGGTTCTCTGGCAGAGTATGGGATCACATACCGTCAGGTGGAGCTTTTGGAAGACGGTTATTTTGATTATCCTGCAATCAGGGAGGCAATCAATGAGCGGACGAAACTGGTGACGATCCAGCGATCCAAGGGATATCAGACAAGACCAAGCTATTCCGTGGAGAAGATCGGAGAGCTGATCGCCTTTATCAAGGAGATCAAGCCGGATGTGATCTGTATGGTGGACAACTGTTATGGAGAATTTGTAGAAAAGATTGAACCAAGTGATGTGGGAGCGGACATGATCGTTGGTTCCCTGATCAAAAATCCTGGAGCGGTCTGGCGCGATCGGGGGCTATATTGCGGGAAGAGAAGATCTGATCGAGAACTGCGGATACCGTCTGACTTCTCCGGGACTCGGAAAAGAGGTGGGAGCATCTCTCGGTGTCATGCAGTCGTTCTATCAGGGATTTTTCCTGGCGCGACTGTAGTCAACAGTGCGGTAAAAGGTGCGGTGTTTTGCGGCAAATATTTATGAAAGACTGGGATATGGAGTGATTCCGAACGGAACAGAGTCCAGACATGATATTATCCAGGCCGTGGAGCTTGGCAGTGCAGAGGGTGTGATCGCATTCTGTAAGGGAATTCAGGCGGCGGCGCCTGTGGACAGCTATGTCAGTCCGGAACCGTGGGCAATGCGGGATATGACAGTGATGTGATCATGGCGGCAGGTGCGTTCGTGCAGGGTTCTTCTATTGAATTAAGTGCAGATGGACCGATTAAACACCGTATGCAGTTTATTTCCAGGGCGGACTGACCTGGCCGCATGCAAAGCTTGGAATTTTAAAATCACTGCAGAATATGATCGATGCAGGAGTGATTGAACTGGAACGATTAAAATAAAACCAAAAGGAGAGACCATGAGAAAAGTTGTTGTGATCGGCGCAGGAGCAGCGGGATGATGGCGGCTATTTCGGCAGCAGAGCACGGCGCACATACAGTTGTGCTGGAGCATAAAGACCGGGTGGGAAAGAAGATCCTTCCACCGGGAACGGAAGATGCAATTTTACAAATCTTGTACAGACACCTCAGTGTTATCGCAGTGATGATCCTAAGTTTCCGTGGCGGGTCATCACACAGTTTGATGAGAAAAAGACAGTGGAGTTTTTCCAGAACATCGGTGTATATGCGAAAAACAGAAACGGATATCTCTATCCAAACTCGGATCAGGCCGGTGCGGTTTTAGATTCCCTTCGCATGGAGATGGAGCGGCTTTGTGTGGAAGTGCACACAGAGACAGAAGTTCTGGAAATCATTCCGAAAAAGAACCGGTTTGTCATCCGAACCGGAAATGGGAATGTGACCGCAGACCGGGTGATCCTGGCAGCAGGATCCAAGGCGGCTCCTGTTACAGGTTCTGATGGTTCCGGATATGCGATCGCAAAAAAATGGGACACCGGATCGTCCCGGTACTTCCGGCGTTGGTACAGCTAAATGCAAGGGAAAATTCTTTCAGAGTATCGCCGGAGTGCGCATACAGGGATGTGTATCTTTATATGTGGATGGGGACTGTGTTTGTCGGGATACCGGAGAAATTCAGCTGACGCAGTATGGTATTTCCGGGATTCCGGTATTTCAGGTCAGTCGTTTTGCAGCAAAGGCGCTTTACAACAAACAGGAAGTAACAGCGGTCTTAAATTTTATGCCTCAGATGTCTGAGGAAGAGTTTACAGTATTTCTGGCAGAGCGTGCGAGACTTCGGCCGCAAAAGACGGCAGAAGAATTCTTAACCGGGCTGTTTCACAAAAAAATGATTGCTCTGTGGGTCAAATGTAGTCGCATTTCCAAAGAAAAGCCGGTGGGAACATATTCTGAGGAAGAACTAAGAACGCTTGTCCGTCTGATTCAGCAGTTTGAGGTGAATGTGGAAGGGACAAATTCGTTTGAACAGGCTCAGGTATGCTGCGGCGGAGTCTCTACAGAAGAAGTGAAGGAAGATACCCTGGAGTCAAGTTATGTACGGGCGTTTATTTTGCCGGAGAGATACTGGATGTGGATGGGATCTGCGGCGGATATAATCTGCAGTGGGCATGGTCCAGCGGATGGATTGCAGGAAGAGAGGCAGCAGATGTTACGAATTAATCAGTTAAAATTAAAAGTAGGACACAGCGAAGAACAGCTAAAGAAAAAACTGGTACGGGAATTGAAGATCCGTCCGGAAGAGCTGCAGAAATTTGAAATCCGCAGACAGTCCATAGATGCGCGGAAAAAGCCGGAACTGTACTATGTATACAGTATCGATGTACAGGTGAAAAAAGAAAAAGAGGTACTCAAAAACATCCAAAGAATGTTCAGAAGACACAGGATGTGTACTATCAGATGCCAAAACTGGAAGGAGAAACACCGAAAAAGCGTCCGGTTGTTGTAGGAAGCGGCCCTGCAGGTCTGTTTTGTGCATGGATCCTTGCCTTGGCAGGATGTAGACCAATCCTTCTGGAGCGGGGTGCCTGTGTAGAGGAAAGACAGCGTGATGTAGAGGAATTCTGGAAAAGCGGGATTTTAAATCCAATGTCGAATGTACAGTTCGGAGAGGGAGGCGCCGGAACTTTTTCGGATGGAAAGCTCAACACATTGGTCAAAGATACATCCGGGCGAAATCGTTTTGTGTTGGAAACCTTTGTAAGATTCGGGGCACCGCCGGAGATTTTATACGAACAGAAGCCCCACATCGGAACGGATATTCTGATCCGGGTGGTAAAAAATATGCGGCTTGCGATCTGTGGAGCCGGAGGAGAAGTACGGTTTCACAGTCAGGTGACGGATATTGTTCTTGATGAGACATCACTTGTCGGAGTGCAGGTCAATCAGGAGGAAGAGCTGGAGACCGATACCGTGATCTTTGCAGTGGGACACAGCGCAAGAGATACATTTGAGATGCTCTATGAAAAGAATCTTCCAATGCAGGCAAAATCATTTGCGGTAGGTGTGCGCGCCGAGCATCCGCAGAAAATGATCAATGCCTCTCAATATGGAGCAGAGTCTGTGCCGGGACTTCCTGCAGCGCCTTATAAAGTGACAGCAAAACTGGAAAATGGAAGAGGCGTATACTCTTTCTGCATGTGTCCGGGAGGATATGTAGTCAATGCATCCTCCGAAGAAGGACGTCTGGCTGTCAACGGAATGAGTTATCATGCAAGAGCAGGAGAAAATGCGAACAGCGCCATTATCGTGACGGTGACTCCGGAAGATTACGGAAGTGAACATCCGCTTGCAGGAATGGAATTTCAGCGAAAGCTCGAAGAACGTGCCTTTCGAGCGGGAGGCGGAAAAATCCCGGTTCAGAGACTGGAAGATTTCTGCAAAAATCAGATCAGCACTTCGTTTGGAAACGTAGAGCCTCAGATGAAAGGCATATGCGTTTGGAGATGTGCGTGGAATTTTCCCGCAAGTGCTGGCAGAATCCATTGAGGAGGGAATGCGGCAGTTTGAACATAAGATCACAGGATTCTCAGATGGAGATACGCTTTTGTCAGGTGTAGAAAGCCGTACGTCTTCTCCAGTGAAAATTCCAAGAGATGAGAATATGGAGAGTGAGATCAAGGGGATTTTCCCATGCGGAGAAGGCGCAGGATTTGCAGGAGGAATCACCTCGGCTGCCATGGATGGAATGAAAGTGGCAGAGGCGGTGCTGAAAAAATATAACAAGATCGGGTCATAGAATCTTCATAAAAATTTAAGAGGTCAGACCTATACATGATTTTTAAATTGTGCTAAAATAAATCACTGTATTGTGTTATCATTCATATTTTTATGAAAAAGCAAATATGAAAGAAATGGCATGTGAAGAGCGCCCTTATGAAAGATGTGAGCGGTTCGGAGCAAGTAATTTGACGGACAGCGAATTACTTGCTGTTTTGCTACGTACAGGTACCAGAGGAGAGAATGCGCTTCAGCTGGCGGATAAGATCTTACATCCTGTATTTTCGCAGAAGGGTGTGCTGAATCTTCACCAGTGGACGTACGAACAGCTGATGCAGATCAAAGGAATCGGGAAGGTAAAGGCTATCCAGATTTTGTGTCTGGCGGAGCTTAGCAGACGTCTTGCAAAAGCAACCGCACAGGAGGGACTGAATTTTTCAAACCCGGCGTCCATTGCCAGATATTATATGGAAGATTTAAGACATGCAAATCAGGAACAGATGAAACTGCTGCTTTTGAATACAAAATCCAGACTGATCGGGGAGACGGATATCTCGAAGGGAACCGTGAATTCAGCAGTGATTTCACCGAGGGAGCTGTTTGTGGAGGCACTGCAGAAGAATGCAGTGTCCATTGTGCTTTTGCATAATCATCCGAGTGGAGATCCGACACCGAGTAAAGAGGATGTGCTGATCACCAGACGGATTCAGGAGGCGGGGCGCTGATCGGTGTGGAACTGTTAGATCATATCGTGATCGGGGATAATTGTTATGTCAGTCTCAGAGAAAAGGGACTGGTACGATAAGAACTGCAATAAGGGGACAAGACGCATGTTCAGAAATATATATGGCCTGGATCTGGGCACATATGAGATCAAGATATATGATAAGAGAAGAGACCGGATCCGCAGTGCCAAAAATGTGATTGCAATCCGGGATGAAAAAGATATTTTTGCGGTCGGAAATGCGCCTATGCAATGTATGAGAAGGCACCTGAGAATATTCAGGTGGTATTTCCCATGCATCACGGCGTGATTGCCCGCTTTCATGAGATGCAGTATCTTCTGCGCGCATTGCTGAAGCGGGAAGGGAGATACCCAAACGGAGCAGAGTATGTGATCGCAGCGCCAACGGATGTGACAGAAGTGGAAAAGAAAGCGTTTTATGATCTGGTGCATCATTCAGCTGCACGGGCAAAAACAGTCCGGATTGTCGATCGTGCAATTGCGGATGCAGTGGGGATAGGACTGGATGTCTTTTCGGCAAAAGGCATATTTGTGGTCAATTTTGGCGGTGAGACAACTGAGCTTTCGGTTCTTTCGGGCGGAAAAACGGTGCTGAGCCGTCTGCTGCCTGTGGGAGGTGCGGCTTTAGATGAAGCAATCGTGGGCAGTGTGCGGCACAATAAGGAGTTTCTGATCGGACGGATTACAGCAGAACAGCTCAGATGGCAGTGCGGTATTTTAAAAAACACAAACCGAAGGAAGCTGACAGTGGCGGGAAGAGATCTGGCAATGGGAGTTCCAGGGGACAGGCAGATCTCGGATGGTCTGGTTCGGGCTGCAATGAAAGATTCTCTTTCGGAGATTGTAAGAGCGATCCAGTCCATGATCGAGCGTACACCGCCGGATGTCCGGAGTGAGATTTTAAAATCAGGGATTTATCTGACAGGAGGTCTTGCACGTTCGCATGGTCTCCCGGCATATCTGCGACAGAGTACCGGCCTTCTTGTGACTGCACACAAGAATCCTGAATTATGTGCAGTGAAGGGACTGCGCACGATCATTTCCGATAAACATTACAGAAACCTGGCATACGAGATGTCAGATGAAGATTATAGGTGGTTGAGATAATATGAAGAAAAAAAATCAAAAATCCAGGTCAAATAAGTACTGGCTTCTGGGAACGAGTCTGGTTTGCGTTTTACTGATGATTTTTCTGTGTTTGCAGAGAAGGTAGAAGGCCTTCGGGGAGTGGCTGATATCACGGTGATTCCCATGCAGAAAGGCATCAGTCAGATCGCACATGGATCGGAGATGTCAGTGAAAATTTTGAGACATTGAAACAGCTGAAAAAAGAAAATAAAAAACTTCAGAAGCAGGTGGATCAGCTGACCACGGAAAACAGTAATCTTCAGGAGGAAAAATACGAACTGGACCGTCTTCAGGATCTGTACAAGCTGGATCAGACTTATGCAGAATATCCGAAAGTGGGAGCCCGTGTGATCGGGAAGGACTCCGGAAACTGGTTTAGTACATTTACGATTGATAAGGGAAGTAATGACGGCATCAAAGTAGATCAGAATGTGCTGGCAGGAAGTGGACTCGTCGGGATCGTGACTCAGACAGGTCCGACCTGGGCAACGGTACGTGCGATTATTGATGATTCCAGCAACGTCAGCGGTATGGCACTTTCTACTTCTGACAAATGTATCGTAAGAGGAGACCTTTACTTTGATTCGGAGAAGGGAAGATCCGGTTTGAACAGATGGAAAATAATGATCATGATGTAGAGGTAGGGGAGCAGATCGTCACTTCTCACATCAGTGATAAATATCTGCAGGGACTTTTGATCGGTTATGTCAGCGAGATCAATGTAGATGCAAACAATCTGACCCGTTCCGGCTATATCACTCCTGTGGTAGATTTTAAAAATCTGCAGGAGGTGCTTGTCATTACAACGACAAAGGCGGAAATGACAGGAACAGATCAGAGTGAGTAGAGAAAGGAGCCTGCCAAGATGAAAAAGATCAAATTAAAACGATTTGTGATCACGGTTGTGATCATGCTGGCATGTTATCTTCTTCAATGTACCTTATTTCCATCTCTGGAACTGGCATCTGTGAAGCCGAATCTGCTGTTGATTGTGACAGCTGCCTATGGTTTTATGCGCGGGCCGAAAACAGGAATGTGGATCGGATTTTTTTCGGGACTTCTGATCGATATTCAGTTTGGAACGGTGCTGGGGCTGTATGCACTGATCTATCTGATGATCGGCTATGTGAATGGCCTGTTCAGTGAAACTTATTTTGACGAAGACATCAAGCTTCCGTTACTGCTGATCGCAGGAAGCGAGTTTGTATACGGGCTGTTGATCTACTTTTTGATGTTCATGCTCAGAGGTGAATTTGATTTTGTTTATTATCTGATGCATGTAATCATTCCGGAACTGATCTATACAGTTGGGGTTACGCTCATTTTGTATCAGCTGATCCTGTGGATCAACCAGAAACTGGAAGCAGAAGAAAAAAGGAGTGCAAGTAAATTTGTTTGAGAAAATCAAAGAAGTGTTTCATCGTATCGTAAATTCCCGGCTGACTGTTCTGATCCTTGCATTCTGCGTAATGTTTGCGATCCTGGTGAACAGACTGTTTTATCTTCAGATCGTAAAGGGAGACTACTATCTGAACAACTACAAGCTGCAGATCAAAAAGACAAGAGAACTGTCAGGAACAAGAGGCAATATTTATGACAGGAACGGCAATCTTCTGGCATATAATGAGCTTGCCTATTCCGTCACATTTGAGGACAATATTACCAATGATTCCAAGAAAAATGATACGATCAACGGAATTCTGGAGAAAGTTATGCAGATTGTAGAAGCGCATGGCGATTCTGTGATCAGTGACTTTGGCGTTGTTCTGGATTCTGCGGGAAACTATCAGTTTCTGCAGACGGATGAGACATTAAAACTGCGTTTATTGCAGATGTTTATGGAAAGAAAACAATTGATGAACTTTCAGACGCGCAGAAACAGCAGTCTGCGGAAGATGTGATCCATTATCTTTGTACAGATGATACGTACGGGTATGGGATCGATGATAAAAATCTGGACAAGAGTCATGTTTTAAAGCTTGTGACCATGCGTTATGCCATCGGACTCAACAGTTTCCAGAAGTATATTCCGACAGTGCTCGCATCCGATGTCAGCGATGAGACGGTGGCGGCGATCATGGGAAATCTGGATCAGATGGATGGGGTAGATATTGCAGAGGACTCCCTGCGCCGGTATACGGACAGCAAGTATTTTGCGTCGATCATCGGCTATACCGGAAAGATTTCCCAGGAGGAATATGATGCGCTGACAAAAGAGCAGAAGAAAAAGTATTCACTTTCTGATATTGTCGGAAAATCTGGACTGGAGCAGACCATGGATGAGGTGCTTCAGGGAACGAAAGGTGAGATCAGCTATTATACGGATAATGTCGGGAAAGTAACGGATACGGTAAGCAAAAAAGATCCCGGAGCAGGAAATGATGTATATCTGACAATTGATAAGGATCTTCAGGAGCAGACCTATAAACTGCTGGAGGAAAAGCTGGCAGGAATCGTAAGGTCAAAACTTCGTAATGTAATGAATTACGATCCGAGTACAACAAATGATTCAAGTGAGATTATCATTCCGGTAGATGATGCCTACAATGCATTTATTGCGAACGAGATTCTGGATGAGACGCATTTCGGTGCGGCAGATGCAAAAGCAGTGGAAAAACAGTGTATGAAATTTTACCAACCGTAAGGCAAGTGTGATCCAGGAGATTCTGGCAGAATTGAATAATGCGGGTGCAACAGCCTACAAGGACTTGTCAAAAGAAATGCAGGCCTATATGGATTATGTATGTGATACCGTGCTTGCTAAGAACACTGGGATTTTAAATATGGATCTGGTGGATACAAAAGATGAGACGTATCTTGCGTGGGCAAAAGAGGAAACGATCAATCTGAACCAGTATTTAAATTATGCCATTTCGAAGAATTGGATCGATACATCCAAGCTGTCAGAGGAAGTGGCAGAGCAGAAATATTCTGATTCCGGAGAGATTTATCAGGGAATTTTGAAATTTTTAGAAGAATATTTGAATTCAGATGCAGATTCGACAAACTTCTCTATAAATATCTTATAAAATCAGAGGGTATCAGTGGGGCACAGATCTGTGCCATGGTATATGAGCAGGGGGTACTTCCGATGGATGAGGCTGCGTACAATGGTCTGAATAACGGAAGTGTCAATCCGTATACCTGGCTGTGTCAGAAAATTGAAAATCTGGAGATTACTCCGGGACAGCTGGCTCTGGAGCCTTGTACGGGATCCGCGGTAGTCAGTGATCCCAATACCGGTGAGGTGCTGGCATGTGTTTCTTATCCGGCTATGACAATAACCGATTGTCCAATACCATGGACTCGAAATACTACAATCAGCTGGTTACCGGTCTGTCCAGACCATTCTATAACAATGCCACGCAGGAGCGTACTGCGCCGGGATCTACGTACAAGATGCTGACAGCAGCGGCAGGACTTACAGAAGGGATTGTGACAGCAGATACGACATTTTATTGTACCGGAGTTTTCGATAAAATCACACCGAACCCAAAATGCTGGATATATCCGGGTGCTCATGGCTATGAGAATGTTGTGACTGCACTTCGTGATTCCTGTAACGATTATTTTTATAACATCGGATACGAGCTTGGCATGAACGGGCAAG
>ENA-OQLB01001261-OQLB01001261.1-human-gut-metagenome-genome-assembly--contig:-NODE-1261-length-11338-cov-1.046115_pt1 | contig 11338 bp, 22 predicted proteins | sample MGYA00242656_ERZ504813 | MGnify/ENA primary metagenome ERZ504813 (study PRJEB26092, sample SAMD00036388) | human gut metagenome | host: Homo sapiens | study: EMG produced TPA metagenomics assembly of... | reverse complement strand
CAACAAAATTAAGAAGAGCATCAACAAAAAGATTCATTGCGTATTTGAAATGTTTCTAATACTCCTTCACCCACCAACTCAAATCCTTTCACAATTTTTTCAGCGCTGTTAAATTTTCCATTATTCTGCTCCTTAAACGCGCAATATATCCAAGATGTTATATTGCATTTACATTTTTTCTCTAATCCCTTGCTACATAAGCGATTAGAGAGATTTTTTAATCAAAATAGTTTTTGTTAAATTTCTGTTCTTTTTATAAAGATATAATCATCTTTTTTTATTGCATTCTTGATTAAATTTGCGGTTAATTCACCTGCCTCAATAACTGCACCTTGGTTTGATGTTCTTACTATAAAGAGATGTGTTTTATCATCTTGTACAAGTAATTCATCAAAAATGCTATTTTTATCTATAATTTCATCTTTTATATTGCTTTTCGCTTTTGTTCATTTTCTAAATCCTCCTATGTCCTTAAATCTCTCTTATTGCTTAATTCATAAGCAATTTGATTTTCTTTGTTGTAGCCTATTGGAATGATTGATTTAGGACCACTTCTGTTTTTCTCGATAACTAGATAATAATCTTCTGCGCAGTCTTTTTCGTTCTTCCAGACAAATATAACCTTGCTTGCACTTTGTTCCAGCTCACCCGAATCTCTTAACATTGATAAATTAGGCTGTTTTGCATTTTTAGTTGCTTCTCTGTTTAATTGACAAAGTCCAATAATCGTACAGTTGTTATCCAAGCTCATTTTTCTTAGCTCCTTGGCTACTTCTGTCATTTTTTCATAACTGTTCTTAGCCCGTACACCAATAAGCCCTACATGGTCCACAAACACTATAAAATGCTTATCGCTTTTGTAGCTCATAATAAATGATCTTAATTTATCCAACGTCGATGAATGATTTATAATGTCAATATGTCTTTTTGAAATATCATCAATTGCAGAATTAACAACATTCATATTTTTTGTGGCAGTGTTTCATAACTCTCTAGCATTTTTTGATTTAATTTTGAATTAATTGAAATAAGCCTTTGATACAGCTCCTCTTCTACCATTTCGAAATTGAAATATACACAAGGATAATTGTGAGACAGATCATCCATCAAATTTATAGCAATACCCGATTTACCTACACCGGTAGCACCGGCAAGTATAACAAAGTCATTTTCCTTTAAATTAAGCTTCTTTTCTAAATTACTAAACCTTGTAAATTTGATATTGTTCTTATGCTTGGTAATCGAACCTTTGAGCAGTTCTTTAGTAAGCCTCGTCGATGAATAAGACCCTAAAGATGCAAAATTGTTTGTATCCTTGTAAAATTCATCAATTGTAATTTCATCATTCTGAAGCTTTTTAGCAGTTGCCAATAAGGCTTTCTTTTTATACTCCTTAACTGCATAATCCTGATACTGTTCAAATAGAGCAGTTGTTGCGGTACTTGTAGAACAGGCAATAACAAGATCAACATCAATTCCCTTTACTGCTAGGATATCCTCTAAAATAATAGTTTTATTTTCCTTATACGACTTTTTTATAGCAGTAAATATATCCCTGTGCTTCTTATCGAAATATGATGGTTTTAGAATCGTTAAATCCAATAATTGCGGTTTAACAAGAAACATACCGATTAGATCATCTTGATAATTATTCATATCCGCTCATCCATTCATTATCATCATTTGTATTGTTTTTAGAAACTGTACTGATTCATCTTCCCATCTTTCGCCGTTAAGCCATGTGGAAGCGTGAGGTATAAATCTTTCATTCTGCCACTGTTCTGTCTCTTTATAATCAACAACTGCGCTTAACATCTTTTGCAGTACAGTTTCATCGGTACATTTTTTAACAAAAACATCAAATGCTTTTTTCTTGTTCGTATGTCTTGGATATACACTCCAGAATCTTTTAAATGCATCATTTTTATCAAATTTTGCACTATATATATTACTAGTATTATATTCTATATTATTATGTAAACTTTGTTGCCTACCCCCGTAAACTTTGTTTACTGGTAGCAACTCGGGAACTACTGCTTTATATTCACAAAATTTAACACCGTTTATTACATTTTCTTTCTTGCTGATAAAACCATCATCTACTAATTTTTTTAGACATTTAGATACTCCCTGAAGTGTTGAATTAGTCCAATCCGCTAAATATTGTCTACTTCCTGTATATGCTAAATCTTGTGTTTGTGAAAAGCCGTAAATAATTGCATAAATAAGCAGTGCATTACCTTTTAACTTTAAATCTGATATCATCCATCCTAAAATTGTTATGTAGTTGCTTTGTCTAACTTTAGTCTCCATCACTTTCACCTCTCAACATTCTTCAAGTTTTAAACTAAGCTGTGTTTCAATTTTAGATGTTTCAATCATTTTATTTAATCCTTCATCAGCGGTCTGATTATGTGTTATGTAAAACATTTCTCTATGTGCCAATTTATCATCTTTTGACGAATATTTTTACCATCTGATTTTTCATCAAAAATTACAATTTCTAAAACTTCAAAAACTAAATCGCTTAGATTATACTGTTCAAATTTATTACTTACTTTTAGATGCTGCCACCATCGAAATAGTGGCGGTTTTATTGTTTTACCTATATAGCTTTTAAGCGTATGTTTATTTGTTATCCTGTAAATATATCCTGCTAAATTATTTTCATTATCTTTGGGGATACCTAAATGATCATTTTCATCAATCCATGGATCATTAGAACGTATTTTATTCATTAATTCATCACGGCATGTGTTAGAACAATAACTTCCATATTTATTTTGGTGATTATACAAATTTTTTCCTCCGATTACTGTAAATACTTTTCCGCATATATCACATTTCATTTTATATTCTTCGTGATGATATTTATACCAGTATTCATTGCTGTCTGATAGATAGTAATAACAATCTCCTGATATCATCGTTTTTGTTTTTCTAAAAGGGTGATTACCATGTTTATTAATAATTAACTGTTTTGCTGTTTCTCTATTATCACTGGTTATTACATCATCAGTAATTAATTTTTTTCCAATCGGAGTATTCATATCAACTTCAAATAATCTATAAAAATAATAAGCCATTCAACCCCTCCATTCCTTAAATAAATATCTAATTCCCAAAACGAGCGACAAAATAAACGCAATAAGCATTATTAGGAAAAATACGAATGCTATTTGTTTAGATGTCATTTTCTTTTACCTCACTTACATAACATCTAATTCTTTTTTAATTCTATTAATTCTGTTTCTAATACTTCTACAACCTTATTTTTTAATCTATTATTCAATTCGAACTCTTTACTTCTAAATGCACCATACGCATTTGTAACAAAACATAACCTAAGGCCTAGTTTTATTATAACCATTTTCCCAGTCCAAACTTTTCTAGCAGTCAAAAGAAATAAGGATAGTTCTCTTATCTGTTCTCTTAATTCATTTGCTTTTTCTAAATCTTCATCAGTCATCTTCTTTCCCCCCCTTTGAGTACTTAACATATTCATCGCGCAGTTTCGTAATTAGTTGGCATTTTTCACATGTACCAATTTTCTTTTCTTCCCTGCATCCCCATTCATAACAACAGTCAGTACAGATTTTATCTACAACAAACAGATCATAAAACTCTTCATCATAAATAGTCTCGCGTTCTTCATCAGTAAATGTATTTTCAAATACTATATGTATTTCTTCCATACCTTTAAAACCAATTCTAGCGTTTTTGTATCCATTTTTTTGCCTAATATCAAGCCACCGTTCAATGTGCTTTAGAATATTTTGTTTATCCATCTTCTTTCACCTCATTTTTAACAAATACCAACCAGTGTGTTTTAGAACGCTTATTTCCAAATAATGGTTTTTGATTAAAAACACTTTAATACTTCACTAAGTTTAACTTGTTCCTCATTCCATTTAAAAATTAATGTACCACACGGTTTTAAAACTCTCATGCACTCATTAAAACCTTGTTTTAAATCTTCTTTCCATGTATCTATATTTAACTTTCCATATTTTTTTACAAGCCATGATTTATCACCTGCTTTAACAAGATGCGGTGGATCAAATACTACTAAGTCAAATTCATCATTAGAAAATTGCATATTTCTAAAATCACATATTACATCTGGATTCACTTCTAATTTTCTTCCATCGCACAAAATGTCACTGTATGAGTCACAACATGCATCTAAAATTTTCACTAACACACTCCTCCAATCTCTTATAAAAAAGTTACATAATCCCTAAGAGTGTCAATTTTTTTGATAGATAACCTAAATCGTTTAAACTCTATAGCCATCAACACTCTTGGCAATTTTTAATCAATTAAATTTCTAAAAAAAGTTACCGTGACCCCAATTTACGTAAAATCACACTTTCAGGGTACTTTTTTATGCATTTTCAAAATCATTAAATCCTAATTCTATATACTTATCAGGGTCTATTTCTTTAAGCAATTTTTCAAATTCCGGTTCACTGTATTCCTCGATAAAATGTTTATAAGATGGCTTATCTTTTACATAACCATGAATGAAATAATTATCTTTATTTGTTTTGTATACATCTATGTCATACCATTCATAAAAATTCATTCCACCAAAACTTGATATTTTTCTTTTTTGCATGAAACTGTATATTTTTTCAGCTTTTTCAGTGTCATACAGCAAATTACCTATTATTTTTTCATCTAAATCACTCCAATCTAATATAATTTCGTTCCACAATAAAAACAGTATTCAAACAACCCTGGATCAACATCGGTCAATTCATCACCACATGCAGGACAAAACTTCTTACTATCATTTATGTACACCTCCTAAGTAAACTGCTTCTCTATCATTTTCCGCATCTTCTTTACCCCAACAAATATATAGGAGTGTTACATTGGGTTCATCGTGGTTATACATCTTCATAAGAGTTAGAAGATTACCACCATTGGCATAGTACTGATATCCGAATGTTTTTCTTAAACTGTGCATACCAAAAGTAAAATCGATGCCCACTTCATTCGCATTTCTAGATACAATTTTATGTGCACGCTGTCGCGTTATAGGAAAAACGTATTTTTTACCGTTCTGAACCTTCTTTTGTCCAAGAAACAAATAATCATAGTCTGTTAGATTGTTTCTATTTATGTAATCCAAAACATCATTATGCAGTTTCTTATTCATCTTAAAATTTTGCATCTTGGCGGTCTTATTTTCCTTTATATGCACATATCCTTTTTTTACATCTATTACCCTTAGTTGAAGTAAATCTTCGGCTCTGAAAGCTGTATTAAAGCCTAACATGCACATCATCCAGTTACGATCAGCTTGGTATTTTTTGATTGGCGTTTTTGCTTGTCTCTTTTCCTTAGAAGATTGAACATAAATTCATCAAGCTGCTTTTTGTCTTTTATTGGTAAGGTTTCATGCTGACCTCCAAAATGCTTTATTCGTCTTGCCAATTTATCACCCCTTGGTGCAATATAACCTAAATATTATATTGCATTTATATTTTCCCTCTAACCCTTATGTACCAACGGATTAGAGAGAATTTTTAATAAAAATTAGTTTTTATGATTTTCTATCCTCTAAAAATGCTAAGAATCCATAAAAGAAGGCTAACACTAATGCTAATTTAGATTGCGGTTTTATTAAGAACAGCATCAGATAAGTAGCAGCTATTGTTAAAAATATTTTTCTCATTAATTGTTGTTATTCTCCTTCAATCATTTTTCTAATATTTTCAACTGCATCATCTTCAATTGCTTTAATTTCAGTTGTCATTGCCGTAATTTTTTTACTGTGCTTATTTTCAGCGATGTATCCTAAACAAATTAATGTATTAAAGATTTCCTGAGCATAATCCCTTATTTTCTGCAGTCTTTGCAGATCATTAAATTCTTCATAAGTTATCTTCATTTTGCTACTCCTTTTAATATTCGAAACCACCAAAATAATAATAATCTTTGTGGATAGTAACTCTTGTAATTTTCTTCTTTTTAAATATCTTTCTAAACTGTTTTACTGCCTTTTTATAGGCTGTTTCCCTTGTTTCTGCATAAATAACTAAGGGTAGTACAATTACCTCACTTTCTATGTAGACATAATATTTAAACATCTTCTACAACGTGATACTTACCTTCCAGAACACCATTGTGACACAGCCATGCAGATAAATAGACTGGCTTTATTTTCAGCAGCCTGCAAAGCTCATCGCTCCGTATAGAACCGCAAACATTTGTAACATCATTGATATCCAGAAGCAGATACCTAACCGGCGGTTTGGGCATAAATATCATCTCCTTCCTGAGCTCTTTCATTTTGTTTCTATTCTCCATCCCTTGCCCATCTGAGCCTGAACATAGGCTTTTTAACCTTTCCGTTGCAGTAGTCCGAAACTGTCTGCCTGCTTATGTGAAGGGCTTTTCCTGCTTCTCTGGTACCCTTGTAAAAGCATTTATTTTCCATATCATATATAAGTCTCTGCATACGTGTTCTTCCGCCGTACAGTGTACCGAGTTCCTTTTTAGACACTGCTTTTAAATTAACTGCTGCATTGTCGCTCTGTACCTTGTTACGATGGATAATGTTATATCCTTCGGGAACCGTACCAATAAAAAGCTCATATACAGTTCTTGAAACCGGTGTTTCTTTACCGTAGACCTTTACAACCCACAGTTCCGAGCCTTTCCGGCGGCTTACCTTATACGGCTTCAAAAGGCGTTCCTTATGCCTGTATATCCGTTTTACGCGTCCGTACGATGAAAAATGATAATCTGTATCGCGGTACTGTTTCCACAGCTCTCCCTTAAGATTTTCTATCATTTCATTTTCGCCATCCTTGAAACAATATCACTTATGCAGGTCTGTTCTAGAAGCGTTTCATTTTCATAAGAATATGTAATAAACATTCCGATTTTACTCCACTTGATTTTTTCAACTATTTTATTCTTCTCATGATCCCATGTATTTCCTCTCATTTTTGTTTCAAAAACAACTATGCATGAACGGTTTAATTCTGCGCAAGCTCCTTAATGTGCTTCCGCTTCCAGCTACCGGATCAATAACAACATCGCCCGGATCGGTATATATTTCGATAAGCCTTTTCAATACGCTTACAGGCTTCTGAGTTGGATGTATCTTTGGATAGCTTCCCCCCCTGTCCCACTCGAACCAGTCAAGAATCATCATTCCGTCATTGTTGAACTTTGGGAGTTTATCACGATACAGCACCAGAGCAACCTCCGTAGCCCCGCATATCCGCATGTTAGCTTTTAAAACCTGCATGATGATTTTTTAATGAAGAATAAAGGCTGTGCATGGTTGAATCCGAATTTCTTGGCATAATCCTTAATCTCGTTTAACTGCTGCCATGCGCAGAATATGATCATGCATGGAGCCATTCCTTTTTCTTTAGCTCTTTTCTTAAAAGACGGGTACAGAACTGAAAAAAGTTGTATATCTTAAAATCATCATCGGTATCGAAAAACGTCTTTCCGGCTTTTTTCACTTTCCCCGTTTCTGTTGTCGCCATTGATATACCAGTCAGATCTTGAGCCGTATGCATTTATCCCGATATTATAGGAATATCAGCGATAATTAACTGCGCTCGTGGTATCTGATAGCGCTTGGCATTTCAAAGTGATCGTTATATAATTCTATTTTATATCCATAAATCCTCCTTTTCCTAAATGGTGCAAATAAAAACAGTACCCTAAAACACTGTTAAAAACCTATATATTTTTTATTATCCTAACGATAAAATCAAAAATGATACCTGAAGCTCCCGCAGCTATAAAACCTACCAAAATAATAATTAAAACGATTGTATAAAAGCCTCTGGCATTCAGTCTGTTAATGTACTTTTCCATTTTCGATATTCTTTGACACACTCCTTTTTATAGTCTATAATTAACGTGGTTTCATTTAATTAGCTGCTACTGGCATAGCAGCTTTTTTTCGTTCTAATTCAGCAAAATCAAAAACCTGCTTCGCAGTTAGACCTACGTAATCTAACAAATATTTAGAACGAATTCCCAAGAAAACACGTTTACCGCTTTTTTCTACCATGCAAGTAATTTCTTCATTTTATTTCATTAGCTCTTTTGTCGCTACATGGGATAAATTTTTTTTATATCTGCAATATTTGCATAACCCTTCATCAAAACCTTTTCACGCTCAATATTGATGGTTTTTAATGTTTTCTTATGTGCCATCTCGACACCCCTTTCTTTTTGATTTATTTTTCACCTTTGTTATAATAAAGGTGAGGTGATACATATGAAACTTGATTTAAAATGCGTAAGAGATTCTCTCATAGCTTTAGAAGAAATGTCCGACTTAGACAATAATTTAGTACCAAAAGTCTTATATATAGAAGATTTAGAAAATTCTAATACATCTAAATATTCTAAAAAAGTCATCATATACACACTCGAAAGACTATGTGACGGCGGTCTCATTAATGCTAATTTTAAACGTAGTCGTGCTAAATTATATAGAGCAACAATTACTGAATTAACATTTGATGGACACCAATATTTAGAAGCTATATCAAATTCAAAAATATTTGATATGGCAATGAGCAAATTGGATGAACTCGGTTCTGGTGTCACACTTAGAATATCTTAAAGGACTTATGTACTAAATTACTGAAAGAAAAACTCGGCTTATAATTTTCTATAAATATCTATTTGCCTTCATAGCAAGTAGATATTTTTTATAAACTTTCATTTATCCTTTACTCCCTTTTTTGATTTATTTTTCACCTTTGCTATAATTTGGTTATCGACACTGCAATGTCGAAATTCAAATGAAAGCGAGGTGAAATAATGAATAAAGCTAAAATTACCTTTTCTAATAACGAAAATTTAATATTAAACGAAGGTGATGAAATAATACCAATTACGTGTATAAATGATATAGGCGAACCATTAACATCGATGGATAAGACTATTAAAATTGAAACTCACATACATAATGGTTAATCCCTTCAATTATGAATTTTGTTTGTAATAATGATTTCTTTTATTTGAATTATGATTACAATGTAGTTTATGGTTCAAAAACAATTGTAAAAATTGAATTAATTTAATTTTCTTAGTGCGTTATTCATCTATTTGTAACGCACTTTTTTCACGCTCTAACATTATTTTTAGTTCTTCATTCAAATATTTTGTAAAACATAGATTACATGTCCCACTCCAGATTAAGGATTTAATAATCTTTTTTATTTTTTCATCTATTTGATCATATGTTTCACATTCTTTCTTTAATTCGTTATATAAATCCCTGACAAGTGAATCAGCCTGATTTTTTATTTCCAAGCCTATTAAATCTAAATTTACGTTCATTCTAATTACTCCTTCTATGGCTTTAGTCTACAATAATCCAATCATTACTTATAATTTCTTTTGGAGCTATACTGTACTGAGATATTGCTCTTTGTACACCATAAAATTCGAAACAAATCAGGTTATTTGGATATGGCTTTAATTTTAACCTGTACCCATTTCCCACACATTGCTCGTTATTAGGTAATGCGATGCACTTATTTTCAGTTTGAGCCTGTTTAATTGCTTTTACTATGTCCATCTAACTCACCCCATTAACACTTGAAATTTCAATCTCTAGATTATGATCAGGACGCCAACCACTTAAATATTCTTTTGCCTTTTCGAAGTCTATCTTTAGGGTATCGCGGTAACTTGGGATTTTGAAATAATCCTTGTAATCTCTCCATAACTGACAGAACACTTTATGATGGAGCTCTAAATACGCTTGACTGTCTTTACCTCCCAAGACTCTAACTGCTGTTGCACTTGCGATTTTTCTTAGTGTATACTGCTTTCTGCTGTCTACAGTAGTTGTGTTTTCTAGATTAGTTACGCGACTGTCAATATGCTCAACTCTATTATTTGTCTGCTCGGTAGCTTCAAACATCAACTTAAGAGCAGTCATTGGATCATCTGGAACTTGATACGCGCCATATTTTCTAATAGATGGCAAAACCTCATTTGTTACCCATCTTTTAAATTTTTTTGCAGTTGGCAATTTACTAGATAGTATTAGGCTATATAAGCCGGATTCATTTATAATCATCAATCCTCTATTCGGAATTTCTAAAGTACCATTTTGGTAGTTTTGAATTACTTGTCTATCCTCTTCATCAACGTGTCGCTTAATATCTCTACTACCGTTTGATACCCCAAAATATCAGCAACCTGTTTTCCAATAAACCATGGCTTATTATTTATTAATAGACTTCTAACTTCTCCAAATTCTTCACTTTTAAAAACTTGTAAATTATTCATTTTTACACTCCTCTCTAATTTTCTTTTTTTGAACAAGTAGCTAATTTGATACCTTCTATCATCCATTTAAGACGCTCTGAAATTTGAGGGTCTTTTTTCTTTAATTCACTTAACATAATAGCTATCTCAATAGCATCCTGTTGAGCATCTCTAAATTCTTGTGCTGTCATATATTCACCCCTTTCGCGAGTTAACCCCTCAAACCTGTATACCATTTTAATTGGGAGAGGAGTAATGATATACAGGTTTCAAAAGTTAAATAATTCGGTTATCTAACTTACATTGATTATTATATATCGGTAAACTAACTTAGTCAATAATATATTTGTTAAGTTACCGAAATATTTTTGTTTACTTTTGTTCGGTAATATATTAATATAGTGTTGTGAAGGAGGTAAAATATAATGTCCGTGGGTAATAGAGTTAAAACAGTCAGAAAAGCATTAGGAATTAGTCAAGAGAAATTTGGAAACCAAATCGGTATTTCAAAAGTTGCAATTTCTGATATCGAAAATGAAAAAACATCTCTTACAGAACGTAATGCGAAATCTATTTGTCGTGAATTTAATATTGACTATTTCTGGCTGACCGAAGGTACTGGAGAAATGTTTATTGAGTTTCCAGATGTGGCAATTGATATGATTGTAGATGATTACAAACTTGATGAAACTGATCGTATATTAATAGAAACATATCTGAATGCCAGTGCTGATGAGAGAAAATATTTAAAATCTTTTTTACAAACGTTTTGCGAAAAATTTAGAGAACAAAAAAAGAGAGGACAAAGATTAATTACTTTGTCCTCTCTTTTTGTTAGTGATTGGAATATATTTGCATTGTAACAGCATACACTTTTTTTATTTCCAATAATTCCATATCTTCCAACATTTTAAATATTTTTCTTAAGTATAATATTTTTGCTGTCATAACTCCTCCTCTCCTTGCTATCCATAATTAATTATATGTCTAAAACACAATAAAAAAGGAAACAAAAAAAACAATAACAAAATCCAACAAATAAAAACAAAAAACATAAAAACAT
>ENA-OQLB01001259-OQLB01001259.1-human-gut-metagenome-genome-assembly--contig:-NODE-1259-length-11348-cov-8.502985_pt1 | contig 11348 bp, 15 predicted proteins | sample MGYA00242656_ERZ504813 | MGnify/ENA primary metagenome ERZ504813 (study PRJEB26092, sample SAMD00036388) | human gut metagenome | host: Homo sapiens | study: EMG produced TPA metagenomics assembly of... | reverse complement strand
TTGTACTGCAAAGTGATTGACAAAAAAGGCCGGCAGGCTTATAATGATCAGCATGAACAAGGGCGTCATCAGAGGAAGGCCGGGTTTCTGGTTCAGAAGCCTGCTTCCCTTTGATGAACGCCCTTACTTTTTGGTCAGACCATGATACGAAGGGGGAAGAAGCCATGTTAAGGGAAGGACAAGTGAGAATCCCGTCAGGCTGCGCTGTTTCAGGGATCTTCGCTAAGGACGGAAGGCGTCTCAGCGGAGAAGCTATTATCAAATCCATTTCCATTATGCACGACAGGAGCAACGGCCTGGGGGGCGGCTTCGCCGGCTATGGGATCTATCCCGAATATAAGGAGCATTACGCCTTCCACGTGTTTTACGACGATAAGGCCGCCAAGGAGGCTTGTGAGAATTTCATCGACGGCCATTTTGATGTGGTAAACCTTTCTAAGATTCCGGTGAGGAAGACGCCGAAAATCACCGACGAGCCTCTGATCTGGCGGTACTTTGTCAATCCCCTGCCGACCAAGCTCAAGGACAGCCAGCTGGACGAACGGGAGTACACCGCCCGGTGCGTCATGCGGATCAATACGAGGATCGAAGGCGCCTATGTGTTTTCCAGCGGAAAAAACATGGGCGTGTTCAAGGCGGTAGGCTACCCGGAGGATGTGGGGGACTTTTACCGGCTGGAGGAATACTCCGGCTACTGCTGGACCGCCCACGGGCGGTACCCTACCAATACGCCCGGCTGGTGGGGCGGCGCCCATCCCTTCGCTATGCTGGACTATTCAGTGGTGCATAACGGCGAGGTCAGCTCCTATGACGCGAACCGGGCGCTATATTGAGATGTTTGGTTATCAATGCACCCTGCTGACAGATACGGAGGTTATCACCTACTTGGTGGATTATCTGCACCGGCGGCAGAAGCTGACCCTGGAAGAGGTTGCCAACGTCATCGCCGCGCCGTTCTGGTCCACCATTGAGCAAAAGCCGGAGCCGGAGCGTTCAAGGCTGACCTATTTGAGAAACGCTTTTTCCAGCCTGCTGTTAACAGGGCCCTTTTCTATTTTATTGGGCTTCGACGGCGGTATGATGGCGCTCAACGATCGGCTGAAGCTCAGATCCATGGTGGTTGGGGAAAAGGATGAGACGGTATACATCGCCAGTGAGGAAAGCGCTATCCGGGTGGTGGAGCCTAACCCCGACAGGCTGTGGGCGCCTAAGGCGGAGAGCCTGTTATTGTAACGCTGAACGGAGGTGTTCACTGATGCCCATTGATTTTATTTATCCGGACTACGAGGTTGTACGGAATTACGACCGGTGCGTCGGATGCCGGGTTTGCGAGCGGCAATGTGCCAACGAGGCGCACTATTTTGACGAAGCGGCCGGAAAAATGATGGCAGACGAGTCCAAGTGCGTCAACTGCCACCGGTGCGTTTCCCTTTGCCCCACCAGGGCGTTGAAAATCGTGAAAACAGACCATACCTTTAAAGAAAACTATAACTGGACCGGGGAGGCTATCCAGGAGATCTACCGCCAGGCGGGGAGCGGCGGCGTGCTGCTTTCCTCTATGGGAAACCCAAAGAATTTCCCGGTGTACTGGGATAAAATCCTCATTAACGCCTCTCAGTCACCAACCCTCCATTGATCCTTTGCGGGAGCCTATGGAAACCCGGGTTTATTTGGGGAAAAAGCCAAGCTGTGTGGAACGGGACGAGAAAGGGAACCTCATACCTAATTTACAGCCCCAGCTGGAGCTGGAGGTTCCGGTTTTGTTTTCCGCTATGAGCTACGGATCTCTGAGCTATAATGCCCACGAGAGCCTGGCCAGAGCCGCCGCCCAGCTCGGCATCCTTTATAATACGGGCGAAGGCGGCCTTCATGAGGACTTCTACCGGTATGGTAAAAACACTATCGTCCAGGTCGCATCCGGACGGTTCGGCGTTCACAAGGACTATTTGAGCGCCGGAGCCGCTATCGAGATTAAAATGGGCCAGGGCGCCAAGCCGGGGATCGGCGGTCATTTGCCCGGACAGAAGATCGTTGGGGACGTTTCTAAAACCCGTATGGTCACCGAGGGTACCGACGCCATCTCTCCGGCGCCCCACCACGACATTTATTCCATCGAGGACCTGCGCCAGCTGGTGTATTCGCTAAAGGAGGCCACTAATTACGAGAAGCCGGTCATCGTCAAGATCGCGGCGGTGCATAACGTGGCGGCCATCGCCAGCGGCATCGCCAGAAGCGGCGCGGATATCATCGCCATCGACGGCTTCCGGGGCGGCACCGGCGCGGCTCCCACCCGTATCCGGGATAACGTGGGAATTCCCATCGAGCTGGCTCTGGCCAGCGTAGACCAGCGCCTGCGGGATGAAGGAATCAGGGCAGCGTCTCCATTATCGCGGGCGGCTCTATACGCAGCAGCGCCGACGTGGTCAAGGCTGTCGCCTTAGGCGCCGACGCGGTGTATATCGCCACCAGCGCGTTGCTGGCCCTTGGCTGCCATCTGTGCCGTACCTGCCAGACCGGCAAGTGCAACTGGGGCATCGCGACCCAGCGGCCGGATCTGGTCAAACGGCTGAATCCGGATATCGGATGCCAGAGGCTTGTGAATTTAGTGACCGCCTGGCAGCACGAGATTAAGGAAATGATGGGCGGTATGGGCATTAACTCCATCGAGGCGCTGAAGGCAACCGGCTCATGCTGCGGGGCGTTGGACTCAACGACCGGGAGCTGAGTATTCTGGGAATCAAGCACGCGGGGGAATAAAGCCATGAAACGAATTTATGTGAATGAAAAATGGTGCTTAGGCTGCCATTTGTGTGAATATTACTGTGCCTATGCCAATTCCGGGGAAAAGGATATGGTTCACGCCCTGAAGGGTGTGGCGATCCGCCCCAGGATTCAGATTGAGGAAAACAACGGGATCAGCTTTGCGGTTTCCTGCCGCCACTGCAAGGAGCCTCTTTGCGTGAAGAGCTGTATCACTGGAGCCCTGTCCGTCGAGGATGGGGTGATTACCGTAAACCGGGACAAATGCGTCGGCTGCTACACCTGTATTCTGTCCTGCCCCTACGGCTGTGTCATGCCGTCGGAAAACGGCGTGATTCAAAAGTGCGAGCTGTGCATGAAAAACAGCGTGGGTTCTCCTGCCTGTGTGAAGGGATGTCCCAATAAAGCCATTGTTTATGAAGAGAGGTGAGCGTGATGAAATACGTACTGATCGGCAATTCCGCCGCGGCGGTAGCCTGCGTGGAGGGAATCCGGCAAAGAGACCGGGAGGGGGATATCACCATGGTGACCAACGAGCCTACCACACCTATTCCCGGCCGCTGATTTCTTATTTGCTGGCGGGAAAGACGGACCGGGAGCGGATGAAATACCGGCCGGATGATTTTTATGAGAAAAACCGATGCGAGCTGATCGCCGGGGTGTCGGCGGACCATCTGGAGCCTAAGCGGAAAACCGTGGTGCTTTCCGACGGCAGAGAGCTTCCTTATGACAGGCTGCTGGTAGCCGCCGGCTCCAGCCCGGCGGTACCGCCGATTAAGGGACTGGAGGCTGTGGAAAACATGACCACATTCCTCTCCCTGGACGACGCGCTCCGGCTGGAGGAAATGCTGACGCCCTTCTCCAGGGTGCTGATTCTGGGGGCCGGCCTGATCGGCCTGAAATGCGCTGAGGCATCGCCGGAAAAGCGAAATCAATCACTGTGGTGGATATGGCGGATCACATTCTGCCCAGTATTTTAGATCAGGAGCTTCCGCCCCGGTACAAAGGCGCTTGGAGGAGCACGGCATAGAATTTGTGCTTTCCGACGCGGCCCAGGAGCTTCATCCGGACCGGGCGGTGCTGAAAAGCGGCCGGGGCATCCGCTTTGATATCCTGGTGATGGCGGTGGGCGTGCGCCCCAACGTCCGGCTGGTTCAGAACGCCGGCGGCGCGTGAAGCGGGGAATTGTCACCGATTCCAGAGGGCAGACTTCTATCCCTGATGTATACGCCGCAGGCGACTGCACGGAAAGCAGGGACATCACCACCGGGGAGGAAAAGGTGCTGGCGCTGCTTCCCAACGCTTATTTACAGGGGGAGTGTGCCGGGATCAATATGGCCGGAGGAAACCAAAGCTATGATAAGGCCATTCCCATGAACTCCATCGGATTTTTCGGCCTGCACCTGATGACCGCCGGCAGCTGCGGCGGCGAGGCGTATTTAGAGAAAAACGGCGGAAACTATAAAAAGCTGTTTGTCAGAGAAAACAGGCTGACAGGATACATTTTAATCGGCGATGTGGCGAGGGCGGGAATTTACACCTCCTTGATCCGGGAGCAGACTCCGCTTTCCGCCCTCGATTTTGAGCTGATTCGCCAGAAGCCGCAGCTTATGGCGTTTTCCCGGACCAAGAGAAATGAAATGCTGGGAGGAAACGTGGGATGAAAATCGACGCGGGCCAATTGAGCCACCAGGAATTAAACGACCAGCTTCGGATGAGCAGAGAGCAGAATATTATAATTGAGAACTGTCTGGGACAGCGGTACCTTGCCAGCGGCTCCCGCGGAAAGAAAGTCACGGTAACGGGCACCCCTGGAAATGCGCTGGGATCTTACCTGGATGGCACGGAGATCGACGTTTACGGCAATGTCCAGGAAGCCACCGGCGATACTATGAACGGCGGGGCTATCTATATCCATGGCAGCGCCGGAGACGCACTGGGTATGCCATGCGGGGCGGGAAGATCCTGATCCAGGGAGATACCGGCTACCGGGCGGGGGTTCATATGAAGGAATACAAGGATAAAATCCCAGCCATTGTTGTGGGCGGCGTGGCAGGCAGCTTTTTAGGGGAATATCAGGCCGGCGGCGTGATCGTGGTGCTGGGGCTTCACCGGGAGAACCAGCCGATCGCGGGCTATTTCTGCGGAACCGGGATGCACGGCGGGAAAATTTACCTGAGAAGCGATACCCTGCCGGAGGGCATATCCCCCCAGGCGAAGGCGGAGGACCCGGCCGTGAGGAGCTGGAGGCGATTAAGCCTCTGCTTGAGGAGTTTTGCCGCAAGTTCCGTGAGGATCTGAATGAAATACTCCGAGGACACTTTTTTGTCCTGACTCAGAATACGAAAAACCCCTATCGGCAGCTGTATATACAAAACTGACTCCTGTGTTGTATAATAGCTGTATCCTATTAAGGCGATGCAAAAAGGCCAAAGGCTGGAAACCAAAAACGGATGGGACTGTCAGCGGACGGCTTCCGACGGAAAAACTCCGCCGAAGCTTTTCGTTTTGGCGGTGCCGGGGCCTTGACAGAAGAAACGGTGATAATAACAGCCTAAACACAAGGAGGATTATGTCATGACTGATACAGAATTGGAGGTTCTGCGGTTTGTGCAGGAAAATGATGTGAAGTTTATCCGGCTGGCGTTCAGCGATATGTTCGGTATTCAGAAGAATATTTCCGTGATGCCGGATGAGCTGCCCCGGGCCTTTGAAACCGGAATTTCCTTTGACGCTTCCGCGGTCCGGGGATTTCTCAACGTGGAACAGTCCGATTTGTTCATCACCCCGGATCCCTCCACGCTGTCCATTTTACCCTGGCGGCCCTCCCACGGCCGGGTGGTGCGGCTGTTCTGCAATGTGAACTATCCCGACGGCAGGCCGTTTGAGGGAAGCTCCCGGCATATTCTGCAAAGAGCCGTCAAAGAGGCGGCGCAAATGGGCTATGTCTGTAAGATCGGCGCCGAGTGCGAATTTTATCTGTTTGAAACCGATGAAAAGGGCAATCCTACCATGAATCCCCACGACCTCGGAGGCTACTGCGATATCGCCCCCAACGACAAGGGCGAAAATGTCCGGCGGGAAATCTGCCTGACCCTGGAGGAGATGGGCATCCATCCGGAGGCCTCTCATCACGAGCAGGGGCCGGGGCAGAATGAAATCGATTTTAAATACAGCGACGCGATGACCGCCGCCGATAATCTTTTGACCTTTAAGGCGGCGGTGAAGTCCATTGCGGCCAGAAACGGCCTGTACGCCAGCTTTATGCCGAAGCCTCTGCCAGATAAAAGCGGCAGCGGCCTGCACGTGAATCTTTCCCTCTCTCAGGGCGGCAGAAATATTTTTAAGACAGCCCTGATGAGGGCCACTGCCCGGAGGCGGAGCATTTTATGGCCGGAGTACTGGACACATCCGGGAGATTACCGTGTTTCTGAATCCCCTGACTAATTCCTATGCACGGTTCGGAGCCTTTGAGGCGCTCGGTACCTTTCCTGGTCTCATCAAAACCGCTCCCAGCTGATCCGGATTCCCGCGGCCACGGTGCCCAGAGCAGAATGGAGCTTCGTTCTCCGGATCCCTCCTGCAATCCCCATCTGGCCTTCGCATGCTGCTGCAGGCGGGACTGGACGGCATTCGCCGGGAGCTGCCTCTGTGCCCGGCCGTGGATTTAAACCTTTATGACGCAGAGCCCGGTGTTTTAGAAAAAATGCCCGCGCTGCCGGAAAACTTGGAGGAAGCGGTTTTGCTGGCGCGGAGCAGTGCGTTTGTCCAAAGCGTGCTGCCGGCAAAAACGCTGGCAAATTACTGCGACGTGAAGCTGGAGGACTGGAAGCGGTGCCGGGAGGCGGAGGACCAGGCCGCTGCGGAACGAAAGCTGTATTTTACCGCCATCTGACAGGTGCGCGTCAAACCCAATCTTATGAGAAGAGGAAGCCGGGTGAGGGAATGGAAAGAGTATTAGTCGTCTCCGGAAGCGAAAGGGGCCGGGAATTTCTGCGGGAGCTTCTGCGCGGCCAGGAGTACGGCCAAGGCTTTTTTGCCGATAACAGCGGGGAAGCCAGGCGCAGAATGGCGGAGGACGACTTCAGCCTGGTGATCATCAACGCACCTGCGGGATGAGTCGGGGGAGCAGCTGGCTCTGTGGGCGGCTCAAAGCACCGACGCGGGCGTGCTGCTTCTGGTTAAAGCGGAAATTGCGGACGAGGTTTCCGCCCGGGTGGAGGACAGCGGCGCGATGGTGCTGCCAAAGCCCATCAGCAGGCAGTTTTTCTGCCAGTCCCTGAAGCTTGTGTCGGCTGCCCGGCGGAGAATGCTGGGACTGAAAAACGAAAACACCCGGCTGCAAAAGCAAATCGACGATATCCGGTTAGTGGACCGCGCCAAATGCGTACTGATTCAGTATTCCGATTTTACGGAGCAGCAGGCCCACCGGTACATCGAGAAAAAAGCCATGGATCAGCGGGTTTCCCGCCGGGAGGTGGCGGAGGATATTCTCCGGATCTACGAAAGCTGACGCCGCGCTTGACCGTGCGGAACCAGAACCGGCCGGCGCGGCCCTAAGCTGAAACCGGCCTTGCGGCGGGAAAAGGAAATCTTGTAACCGGAGGCGCGGCAGCCGAAAAGCTCCGGCGGAAGGAAAAAAGGCCAAGCGGGGCAGAACGCAATCCTGACGGCGATCCAGCGGGCTCGAGCGGCTTTAGGCAGGACTGCCGGGCTGATTCTGCTTCAGCGCGGGCAGTCGTTCCAGGGAGAAACCCGGCTTTGGAACAGCAGGCGGGAATCGTTATTTATAGAAATCCACAGCGGAAAGAGCCCTAAACCCATTTTTCGGCGGGGCTCTTGCGCTTTGTGTCCGGAGGCTTCCTGCGAAGCGGCCGGTGAAACCCATGAAATTTTGCCGGGCCGCCAACGGCCTTGGGAGAAGGAGCGAAAATCATGACGAAATATATTTTTGTAACCGGCGGCGTTGTCTCCGGTTTAGGCAAGGGGATTACCGCCGCGTCCTTGGGGCGGCTGCTAAAGGCCAGAGGGCTCCGGGTGGCGGCCCAGAAGCTGGATCCCTATATTAATGTGGACCCGGGTACGATGAGCCCTATCAGCATGGAGAGGTATTCGTCACCGAGGACGGCGCGGAAACAGACCTAGACCTAGGCCACTATGAGCGGTTTATCGATGAGGATTTAAATCAATTTTCTAATCTAACCACCGGTAAGGTTTACTGGAACGTTCTGCAAAAGGAGCGCCGAGGGGAGTATCTGGGGGAGACGATCCAAGTGATCCCCCATGTCACCAATGAAATCAAGAGCTTCATTTACACGGTGGGGCAAAAAACGGGAGCCGACGTGGTCATCACCGAGATCGGCGGCACCACCGGCGATATTGAAAGCCAGCCTTTTTTGGAGGCGATCCGGCAGGTGTCGCACGAGGTGGGCCGGCACAACTGCCTGTTTCTTCACGTGACCCTGGTGCCCTATCTCAAAAGCTCTGGAGAGCATAAATCCAAGCCGACTCAGCATTCGGTAAAGGAGCTGCAGTCCTTTGGCATCATGCCGGATATCATCATCGCCCGGTGCGACGAGCCTCTCGACCAGTCGATCCGGCAGAAGATCGCTCTGTTCTGCAATGTACAGGAGGACTGCGTGATAGAGAATCTGACCTTGCCGGTGCTGTATCAGGCGCCGATGATGCTGGAGGAAAACGGTCTCGCGGATATAGTCTGCCGGGAGCTTCAGCTTTCCTGCGGCCCGTGCGACCTGACGGAGTGGAAGCAGATGCTGGAGCGGATTGAAAACGCGGATAAGACGGTGAGCATCGCCCTAGTGGGAAAATATGTAAAGCTCCACGACGCTTATCTATCCGTGGCGGAGGCCTTGTCCCACGCTGGCTATGAAAACAACGCCAGGGTGAAAATCAACTGGTGGATTCGGAAAAACTGACGGAGGAAAGCTGTTCCCGTTATTTAGAGGGAATGGACGGCGTCATCGTGCCCGGAGGCTTTGGCGGCCGGGGCATTCAGGGAATGACTCACGCGGCTCATTACGCCAGGGTCAACCGCATCCCTTATTTCGGCATCTGTCTGGGAATGCAGGTGGCGGTGATCGAATACGCCAGAAACGTTCTCGCCTGGAGCGACGCGAATTCCAGTGAGTTTGATCCCGAATGCACCCACCCGGTGATCGATCTGATGCCGGACCAGCAGGGGAACCTGCCTAAGGGTGGGACTATGCGCCTGGGAGCCTACCCCTGTGAGATCCAGCCTGGCACCGTGCTGGAAAGAGCCTATCAAAGGCGCTCTGTCGGAGAAAGGCACCGGCACCGCTACGAGTTCAACAACAGCTACCGGCAGCAGCTGGAGGAAGCGGGATTGGTTATTTCCGGCACCTCGCCCGACGGCCGGCTGGTAGAAGCGGTGGAACTGCCGGGACATGACTTTTATGTGGGAGTGCAGTACCATCCAGAGTTTAAATCCCGTCCCAATCGGGCTCAGCCGCTGTTCCGGGAGTTTATCGCCGCGGCGCTGAAAAAGCAGGGGAAAATATCGGAAAAGAATTAAAACCAGTTTATATAGACTATCGTGAGAACCAAAAGATTCAATGCGATTCTGATAGAGAGAAAAGAGACTTGAATGATAGAGATACAGAGGCTCCAGCCTAAGAACGCCGTCGCCATCGCGGCGTGGCCGGGATAAGGTTGAAGATTTCCTTATGCAATGGCAGGCGGCGGTTGCGGCTTCTCCATGACGGGAAGAACAAATTTTGGACAGACTGAGGACCGGCGCCGCGTTTTGCTTTTCTACCACCGTGTTTCGTCTGGCAGATACTGCAAGCGGAAGCTTCTGCCGCTGGTGCGGCGCAGAACGCCAGCGTGCTGGGAAAAATAAGGCGGAGGCCGCGGATCCATGAAATTTCACGGGTCCGCGGCCTTTCTATATGGGACGATTTAGTGCGGTGGATAACGACGGGGTTCTCAAATTAGCTTTTCTTTTTCCAAGGCCGGTAAAAGTCGGGGAAAAAAGAGTCTAAATTCTGAGGAATAGGCTCAGCCGTTTCCTTCTGTGCCTGAACTGAAGGCTTGCTTTCCACCATCCACAAAGGGACTGGATTATCCTTTGGGTCATCGCAGTGATAGATTTTCATATGGGTACCTCTTAGGCATAATGGCTTTGCCTGCACAACACAGGATTCTACCATTAAGAGGTGGCGTCGCCCAAACGGAATACGTTCAGGGCAATGTCGGTCATCTCGAAGCCTGCGTCATCGGATACTACCTCAATAGTGGTGGGAACGGCTGTAACCTGGAAGGGCACGCTGAAGGACAGGTTGGTTACCTCTCCGGAAGAGGTAAAGGTTTTCGTAGCCGCGGCGCCGGTGACAGGCGAACCATTTACATTCAAGCGAACCGTCAGCGTAGCGGGAATAGAGGTGCCGGTATTTACAGAGGCCGTACCGTGGAAGGTGGCCTGATAAATTCCAGGCTGGTTGATCTCTACGTTTGAGGTGCCGGCCGTATGCGTGATGGAATTTCCGGAAACCAGAGGCGTATCATTAAAAATCAAGGCGCTTCCAGCATTGGTAGGCTGGGCGGTAGCGTCGACAGTGGCCAGCACGTCTGGCGTGCCTCCGCCGCCCGGCTCTCCTCGGGGAATCACAAAATCAAAAATCGCGTCTGTATCGGTTCCAGAGTTGATAACGCTGGCTTCCGTTCCCGGATCTCCGGTTGTCACAGAGCCTACATTGACAGTAGCGGCGGGTCCGGTAGGTCCAGCAGCGCCTTCAGCGCCTGTCTCGCCGGTGGGGCCTGTGGGTCCGGCTTCACCCGTCGCGCCAGTGGCGCCAGTAGCTCCTGCCGCACCTGCAGCCCCGGTGGGGCCGGTAGGCCCTTCCGGTCCAATGGCACCAGTCGCACCTGTAGCACCGGTTGCACCTGTAGCACCAGTGGAGCCGGTTGCTCCCGTTGCGCCAGTAGCACCCGTCGCTCCGGTCGCACCTCTGGGAATCACAAAATCCAGAACATGGTTAGGTCCGCCGCTTACGTCTGTAACAGAAGCTGGCGTGCCGGGCTGTGCGGTAGTAGTGTTTCGAATGGTGAGAGTGGCGGACTCCCCATCATCACCTCTTGGACCAGTTGGACCAGTTGGTCCAGTTGCGCCGGTAGGGCCGGTCGCTCCTGTGGGTCCGGTAGGACCAGTGGGACCGGTTGCGCCTAGTCCAGTGGGCCCCGTTGCACCAGTGGAGCCGGTTGCTCCCGTAGCGCCGGTAGGGCCACTCGGGCCAGCAGGCCCTGTAGGGCCGGTAATGCTTACGCCGGCAGCGCCAGTCGGTCCAGTTGCACCGGTAGGGCCGGTCGCTCCTGTGGGTCCGGTAGGACCAGTAGGGCCGGTAATGCTTACGCCGGCAGCGCCAGTCGGTCCAGTTGCACCGGTAGGCCGGTCGCTCCTGTGGGTCCGGTACGGACCAGTAGGCCGGTTACGCTAAGTCCAATAGGCCCGGTGGCACCAGTGGGTCCGGTTGCTCCGTCGCACCAGCGATACCCTCGGCCCGGTAGGCCCGGTCGGGACCGGTGGCGCCAGGATCACCGGCAATTCCCTG
>ENA-OQLB01001258-OQLB01001258.1-human-gut-metagenome-genome-assembly--contig:-NODE-1258-length-11370-cov-1.823979_pt1 | contig 11370 bp, 11 predicted proteins | sample MGYA00242656_ERZ504813 | MGnify/ENA primary metagenome ERZ504813 (study PRJEB26092, sample SAMD00036388) | human gut metagenome | host: Homo sapiens | study: EMG produced TPA metagenomics assembly of... | reverse complement strand
TGGAAGTGGTATATAATAAAAAAATCTGAAAACCAATTTATAATAATAACACTTTAGCGCGGTGATTTATTATCACTAGGAACGAGAAAAAAATATAAAAGGGCAAAAGCAGATAGATAGAATAAGGAGGAAAGGCTATGAAGTTTGCAGAGATGCCTTATCAGAGGGTTGATACAGATGCCGTTGTGGCAGGGCTCAAAGAGCTGACACAGGAACTGAAGGCTGCAAAGAGCGGAGAAGAGCAGTTTGCGATTCATCAAAAGTTTTATGAGCTGCGTGACGAGTACAGCACGATGATTCAGATTGCGATGATTCGCAGTGATGTAGATACTGCTGATGCATTCTACAGTGAAGAGAAGGACTATTATAATGAAGTACTGCCTACGATCAGCAATCAGGAGACTGAATACAGAAAAGTACTTTATTATTCTCCATACAAAGCAGAACTGGAAGAGAAGATCGGAAAAGTGGCATTTAAGAGTATGGAGCTTGAATTCAAGGCCATGGACGAGAAGCTCATTCCGTTGATGCAGGAAGAAAATGCGCTGACAACCCGGTATGACAATTTGATTGCGAGTGCGAAGATTGACTGGATGGTGAGACATTGAATCTGTCCCTGTTGCGTCCGTATATGACACATGAGGACAGAGAGATCAGACGCAGAGCGCATGAAAAGTACAGCGCGTTTTTCCAGAGTAAAGCAGAAGAGCTGGATGAGATCTATGATAAACTGGTGAAAAATCGTACGGCACAGGCAAGACTCCTCGGATATGAGAATTATGTAGAACTCGGATATTACCGGATGAACCGCAATTCTTACGGAAGAGAAGAGGTGGAGAATTTCCGCAGACAGATCAAAGAGTATTTCGTACCGCTTGCAGAAAAGATGCATGAGAGAAGACGGGAACGACTTGGTCTTCAGAAGCTTTCTTATATTGATGAGAACATGTATTTCGTGGACGGAAATCCAAAACCACAGGGAACTCCGGAAGAGATCATGGCGAATGGACAGAAGATGTATGAGGAGCTTTCACCGGAGACAAAAGAGTTCTTTGAATTTATGATGGAGAATGAACTCTTTGATGTGCTCGGCAGAAAGACAAAAAAGGCCGGCGGTTATATGACATATCTTCCGAAATATCGCGCACCGTTTATTTTTGCCAATTTCAATGGAACAAGCGGAGATGTGGATGTTGTGACACATGAGTGCGGTCATGCGTTCCAGGGATATGTTTCTGGAAGTGATCCGATCGAAGAGCATTGGGATATCACGATGGAGACAGCAGAGATTCATTCTATGTCTATGGAATTCTTTACAGAACCATGGATGAATTTGTTTTTTAAAGAAGAAGCTGACACATACAGACAGATGCATCTGGAAGATGCGATCGCATTTATTCCGTACGGATGCATGGTGGACGAATTCCAGCATATTGTCTACAGCAATCCGGATCTGACACCGGATGAGAGACATGCGGCATGGAAGAAGCTGGAGGAAGAATACAAACCACATCTTGATTACGAAGGAGATCCATTTATGGAAAAAGGTGGTTTCTGGCAAAAACAGCTTCACATTTATGATACTCCGTTTTATTATATAGACTATGTACTGGCACAGACCTGTGCGATGCAGTACAAAATCTGGATGGATGAAGACTACAAAGCGGCATGGCAGAGCTATTTGAAGCTGTGCAGGTTATCTGCAAGTGATTTCTATACAGAGATGTTAAAAGAAGTGGGACTTCAGGTTCCGTTTGAAGAGGGATGCGTACGCACACTGACAGAAAAACTGGGAGTAATGATGAAATAAGAGCCCGGTCGATGAATCGTGTTTGTTTCCGCATTTTCAGCAACAGATGGGTAATACGGCTATGAAAAAACAAGAGTAAATAAATCGGAAGATGCAGGAATCAACATAAATATTTTCAAGGAGGAAAAAATATGAAAAAGAAAGCATTAGCTTGCCTTTTAGCGGCAGTAATGGCACTTTCACTTGCGGCTTGCGGCAGTGGGTCAGACAATAAGAAAACAAGTGAAAAAACAGAATCACAGGACACAAATACTTCATTAGAAGCAACAAACCAGCTGATCGAAGCAGAGGATCCTTCTGCACTTCCTGAGACAGCAGCAAAGAGAAAAGACACACTGATCGCAGGTGTTGCAGACTTTGCAGGTGTATTCAACGGTATACTGGGAAGCAAATGAGGATTTCCAGGTTGTGACAGCTACAACGGCATCTCTGAGTGTCAATGATGACAAAGGAGAGATCGTTGACGGTACAGCCAGCATGTCAGTTTCTGATGACGGTAAAGTTTACACATACAAGCTGACAAAAGAAAAATACAACGATGGATCAGACGTAAAAGCGGAAGACTATGTAAACTGGTATAAAGTCGTATCAGATCCAAGCTATGATGGATATCAGGATATTTCCAAAGTAAACGTTGTAGGATATGAAGATTACAAAAACGGAAGTGCAACTGAGATTTCCGGTATCAAGGTAGTAGATGAAAGCACAATCCAGATTACTCTGGAAGCAGCAAACACAAGTGCACCTTATGTATTAGGTTCTGCAGTGCCGATCTCTACAGCAAAATATGGAGATCTGATCAAGAAAGGTGACCTTTCTAAATTCAAATCATTGAATATGGTTGACTATGTATCGAATGGTGCATATGTATTGAAAGAGTACAAGAAAAAACATCTGCGACTCTGGAAGCAAACCCGACTTCTACCTGGGAGAGCCTAAGACAAAGAACCTGATCTTCAAAGTTGTTGCTACAAATGCAGAGCTTCAGGCAGTAGAGACAGGTGATGTAGATATCCACGATCAGGTTGTCTGCGATGATGACCACATCGAAGAAGCACAGGCAGCAGGATTCATCAACATGAAGATCCAGCCGACTCTTGGATATGGATATGTGGCAGTAAACCATAAAAATGAGATTTTCCAGGATGCAAAAGTGCGTCAGGCGCTGCTTCATGCAATCGACCGTAAGTCTCTGAACCAGGCTGTTTACGGACAGTATGCAATCACACTGAATATTCCTCAGGCGCCGATTTCATGGCTGTATGATGACGAAGGTCTGGAAACATACGATTATGATCTTGACAAAGCAGCAGAGCTTCTGAAAGAAGCCGGATGGGAAAAAGACGGCGACAAGCTGATGAAAGACGGAAAACAGATGAAGATCGTCTTCAGTGCAATGTCTGGAAACATCGTAACAGATACTATGATCCCACTGATGATCGACGCATACGGACAGCTTGGTATCGATTCCAGGCAGAGTATGTTGACTGGCCGACACTGCAGTCTAAATCTCAGAACGGTACATTTGATATGCTGTTCATGGCATGGGGACTGACAGCAGATCCAGATCTGACAGGAACATTTGCAAGTCCGGAAGCAGGCGGATCTCAGAACCACACAGGATATGCAAATCCAGAACTGGACAAGATGCTCGCAGAGGCACTGGCTTCTACTTCGAAAGAAGAGCAGAAAGAAAAATACAAAGAAATTTACAAACTGATCAATGAAGATCTTCCGACATACCCGATTTACGAGAGATGTGACCTGATCTGCTACAACACTCGTGTACAGAACATCGAGCAGAGCTCATATGTAAAATGGTATCAGCAGGATAAGATTGTCAACATTGAAGTTGAGTAATCGAAGTACTCTAAAAAAATAACAAAGCCGTAAGACTTGAAGCTCAAATAGGGATCCAGCGAGGTTTCCCTTCGAACAAACGGCCCGCAGGGGGTGGATACGAACTCGATTCGTTCTATTTCCTGCGGGCAAAATTAAGTTATTTGATCATGAGCAAAACAGAGTCAAATAAAGATTGGAGGTTTTTAACAAATGTGGAAATATGCAACTCGCCGTGTTCTCACGATGATTCCTATTCTGATTGGTGTATCTATGGTTGTATTTCTTTTGGTAGCAAGCCTGCCGGGAGATGCCGTTGATGCTCATGCAGGCGGAAACATCACAGCGGAGAAGATAGCGCAGAACAAAGCACTTTTAGGATTAGACAAACCGATACCGGAAAGATACGTAAACTGGGCAAGTCATGCGATCAGAGGAGATTTTGGTATCTCGATCAGTTACAAGATTCCGGTAACAGAAGTCATCGGTAAATTTGTATGGAACTCGTTTTTAGTAGCTGCTGTAGCGTTCATACTGCAACTATTGATCGCGATTCCAATCGGCGTTATTTCGGCGACCAAGCAATATTCAATTTTTGACAATACATTCTCGGTAGTAGCATTTGCCGGTATTTCACTGCCATCATTCTTCCTGGCAATGATTCTGCGGCATGTGTTCTCTGTCAAGTTGGGGGTTCTTCCTCTTGACGGTATGATAACTGCCGGAGCAAACAATACAGGCGGGGCTTATGTTTTAGACGTAGTGCTTCATATGATCCTTCCGGTTGTGACACTGACAGTGATCCAGTTGGGTGGTACCATGCGTTATGTGCGTACATCCATGCTTGAGGTAATCAATCAGGATTACATCAGAACTGCCCGTGCAAAGGGACTTCCGGAAAAAGTGGTAATTACAAACATGCGTTAAAGAATGCGATGATTCCGATTGTAACTTATGTTGGTGGTGCGATCCCTGGACTTTTCGCAGGTGCGATGATCACAGAGACTGTATTTGCATGGCCTGGAATCGGTAAAGTATTCCTGGATTCTATCGGAAAGAGAGATTATCTCTTTATGATGGGATTCACAATGTTCCTTGCAGTACTTACAATGCTCGGAAACTTACTTTCCGACCTGTTATATGGTGCGGTTGACCCACGTATCGTTTGAAGTAGAAAGGAGGAGGACACGTGAAAAAAACACAAGATGCAAATAAGAAAATTGCAAAACAGGCAGCAGAGAATAAAAGCATGGAATCCCCCTGGAGACTTGCGATGAAGCGCCTGTCCAGAAACAAGCTGGCGATCGCCGGACTGATCTTTTTAGGAGTCATGATCGTTCTTTGTATTGTGGGACCAATCGTATCTCCGTATTCAGATATTACAGCAACTGATATTGCGAATGCAAAACAGCCGCCGAGTGCACAGCACTGGTTTGGAACAGACGAAAATGGACGAGATGTCTTTACCCGTCTTCTTTATGGAGGACGTATTTCCATGACAGTTGGTCTGGCGGCGACAGCACTTCAGATCTTTATCGGTGCATTATTAGGTTGTACCGCAGCATACTATGGCGGAGTTGTGGATTTTGTCATCATGCGTGTAGTAGACGTTATTCTGTCTCTGCCGACGATGCCGATTCTGATCATGCTCAGTGCCATGATGTCAGACTGGAAAGTGGACACCGGAGTTCGTGTATATTATCTGATGGTAATCCTTGCGGCGATCGGATGGCCGGTACGTGCCGGTATATCCGAGGTCAGGTACTTTCGATCCGTGAGATGGATTATATGTCAGCAGCGGAATCACTTGGTATCCGCGATCTGCATAAGATTTTCAAACATATTATGCCGAATGTTATCCCGATCATCATTGTTACAGCAACACTGGCAATCGGTGATACGATCATCATGGAATCCACCATGTCTTATCTGGGAGTCGGTGTACTTCCTCCGATGTCCAGCTGGGGACAGATGGTATCTGCAGGAACAAACCTGATGACATTCAAACTGCGTCCATGGCTGTGGATGCCGGCAGGATTCTGTATCTTATTGACAGTACTTGCGGTGAACCTTGTAGGTGATGGCCTCAGAGATGCATTTGACCCGAAAATGAAACGCTAAGTAAGTTTTGACAAGGAGAAAAGTTATGGCATTTATAGAATTTAAAAATCTTCATACATGGTTCTATACAGACGCTGGAATTGTCAAGGCAGTCAACGGCGTTGATTTTGAGATCCGCAAAGGAGAGACAGTCTGTGTAGTAGGAGAATCCGGATGTGGAAAGAGTGTTACTTCACTCTCTCTGATGCATCTGGTTCAGTCACCTCCGGGAAAAATCGTGGATGGTGAGATCCTGATGGATGGAAGAGATTTACTGAAGCTGAGCAAGAGCGAAATGGAGCATGTCAACGGAAAAGATGTTGCAATGATCTTCCAGGAGCCGATGACTTCTCTGAATCCGGTACTCAAAGTCGGACATCAGATCATGGAAAGTATTCTTTTCCATACAGATGCAACAAAAGAAGAAGCAAGAGCAAAAGCTCTGGAAATGATAAAACTGGTTGGTATTCCGAGAGCGGAAGAAATCATGGAATGCTATCCTCACGAGCTTTCCGGTGGTATGCGTCAGCGTATCATGATTGCAATGGCTCTGGTATGTAATCCGAAGCTGTTGATCGCAGATGAGCCGACGACTGCGCTGGATGTAACGATTCAGGCACAGATTCTGGATCTGATGCGCAAGCTGAAAGAGGAAATGGATATGTCCATCATGCTGATCACGCATGACCTGGCGTCGTTGCAGAGATGGCAGATTACGTGGTTGTTATGTATGCCGGAAATGTTGTGGAAAAAGGAAAAGTACTGGATATTTTCCAGAATCCGATGCATCCATATACAATCGGGCTGTTAAAATCAAAACCGATCATCGGTAAGACCAATCACAATGAGCGTCTGTATTCGATCCCGGGACAGGTTCCGAACCCGATCAATATGCCGGAGAACTGCCATTTCAATGAGAGATGTGAGTTCTGTCAGGAAGGCTGTAAAGAAAAAGAACCAAAACTGGTACACGTTGGAAACGGTCATTATGTTGCATGCTTTGTCAACGCACCGGAAAAGGAGGAAGTATAAATGAACAGAGAAAATGAAATCATTTTGGATGTCCAGAATCTGAAAAAATATTTCCCGATCCGTGGCGGTCTGATCACAAGAACAGTCGGACATGTCAAAGCTGTAGATGGAATTTCTTTCAAACTGAGACGTGGTGAGACACTGGGAATCGTAGGTGAGTCCGGATGTGGAAAATCAACAGCCGGAAGAACGATCTTAAGACTGCATGATATCACAGACGGAAAGGTCATTTTCAAAGGAGAGGACCTTGCAAAATGTTCCAAAAAGGAAATGCGTGCAAAACGTCTGCAGATGCAGATGGTATTTCAGGATCCTTACGCTTCTTTGAATCCCCGTATGACGGTCGGAAACATCATCGGGGAGGCTCTGCTTGATCACAAATTGATGAGTAAGGCAGAAGCACGTGAAAAGGTATTGGAGACAATGGAAATCTGCGGACTTCCTACGTATTATATCAACCGTTACCCGCATGAGTTTTCCGGTGGACAAAGACAGCGTATCGGAATTGCACGAAGCCTGATTCTGAATCCGGAACTGATCGTCTGTGATGAGCCGGTATCGGCGCTGGACGTGTCTATTCAGTCACAGATCATCAACCTGCTCGGAGATCTTCAGGAGAGAAACAACTTCTCCTACATTTTCATTTCGCATGACTTGTCAGTTGTAGAGTACATCAGTAATCGTGTGGCAGTTATGTATCTTGGAAATATTGTGGAGATGGCAGATAAAAATGAAATTTTCGACAATCCGCTGCATCCATATACAAAAGCGCTGATGTCAGCGATTCCGGTGCCGGATCCGACAAGAAAGAGAGATCGTATCATTTTGAGCGGAGATCTTCCTTCTCCGTCGAATCCGCCGTCCGGATGTAAATTCCGTACACGCTGTCCATATGCGACAGAGAAATGTGCACAGGAAGCACCGGAGTACAGAGATGTAGGAAATGAACACTTTGTAGCTTGTCACTATGTATGAAATCTTTTGACAATACAAAAAATGTAAGGAAAACTTAAATTTCGCCCCCGGTAATCGCATCGGGGGCATTTTTCAAAGAGGGCATTATGAAAAATCTATTGAAACTGGGACAGGGACCAAGGCCGGATCTGCTGTTTGAAGAGGAAGAAAAAGCGAAAAAGTCAGACACACAGCCGGATGGACAAAAGCAGAAAATCGAATTTGAAAAAGGTCTTCGCACAGTCAGAAAAGAAGCCAAAAAGAAAGCGCGTGAAGAAAAGAAAAAGCAGGAACCGATCGAGATGAGCCGAAAAGACAAACTGGCAGTTATTCTGGCATTCTGTGAACTTCTGCTTCCGCTTGCAATCGGAGTGATGGCAATTTTTGCATTTCTTATCTGGTTTTTAGGAAAATTCTGGCTGCATGCATGGTAAATGGAAAAAGAGAATACAAGAGGGGACAGGCACTTCCGTGGGAGGTGCTTTTTATTTTATACGAAAAGCTGCAGCCGGTCTGCATGGAAATAGAATTTCCAAAAGAAAATCAGAAAGAGAAACCAGACAACTGCACCAAAAAAGAAACAAGAAATGGGACGGCTCGTATGGACTTTTACAACTAATCGAGATATAATGAGATTACATGTAAAAAATTCGTTTTACAATGTAATTTCGAAAGGAGGAACAAGAAATGGCAAGAAAAATAGAAAACCAATGGACGGTAACCAGGCAGCAGCTCATGTCTCTTATGCATACACAGAAGTTGCAGCTATCTACCGATCACACCGTCATCCGTTATGCCGGAGCATATTGATGAGTGGGCAACAGAAGGAAGAAAAAATATTTTCGGAACAACTGTTCATGTAACAGAGATGCAGTCTGAGGCAGGTGCGGCAGGAGCAGTACACGGTTCTCTTGCAGCAGGAGCGTTGACAACAACATTTACAGCATCTCAGGGATTACTGCTGATGATTCCTAACTTATATAAAGTGGCAGGAGAGCAGCTCCCGGGTGTATTCAACGTATCCGCACGTGCACTTGCAAGCCATGCGCTTTCTATCTTTGGAGATCACTCTGACGTTTATGCATGTCGTCAGACAGGTGCAGCGATGCTGTGTGAATCCAGTGTGCAGGAAGTTATGGATCTGACACCAGTTGCACACTGTGCAGCACTGGAAGGAAAGATTCCGTTTATCAATTTCTTTGACGGATTCAGAACATCTCATGAGATTCAGAAGATTGAGACATGGGATTACGAAGATCTGGAAGATTTAGTAAATAAAGATGCAATTGACGAATTCCGTGCACACGCACTGAATCCAAACCATCCATGTCAGAGAGGTTCTGCTCAGAACCCTGATATTTTCTTCCAGGCAAGAGAAGCATGTAATCCATATTACGATGCACTTCCTGCAATCGTTCAGAATTATATGGATAAAGTAAATGAGAAGATTGGAACAGACTATAAACTGTTCAACTACTATGGAGCAGAAGATGCAGAGCACGTGATCGTTGCAATGGGTTCTGTCTGTGATACGATCGAAGAGACAATCGATTATCTGATGGCAGCCGGAGAAAAAGTCGGTGTTGTAAAAGTTCGCCTTTACAGACCATTCTCAGCGGAAGCACTGATCAATGCAATTCCGGATTCTGTGAAGAAGATTTCTGTTCTTGACAGAACAAAAGAGCCGGGAGCACTTGGCGAGCCACTGTATCTGGATGTTGTTGCAGCATTAAAGGGAACAAAATTTGATGCAGTTCCGATTTATACAGGACGCTATGGATTAGGTTCTAAAGATACAACACCTGCACAGATCGTTGCAGTATATCACAACGATGAAAAACAGAAATTTACAATCGGTATTGAAGATGATGTGACACACCTGTCACTGAAAGCTGACGAACCTCTGGTAACAACACCGGAAGGAACGATCAACTGTAAATTCTGGGGACTTGGAGCTGACGGTACTGTTGGTGCGAACAAAAACTCCATCAAGATCATCGGAGATAACACAGACATGTATGCACAGGCATATTTTGACTATGACTCCAAAAAATCCGGTGGTGTTACAATGTCTCACCTGCGTTTCGGTAAGTCACCGATCAAATCAACATATTTAATCCGTCAGGCAAACTTTGTAGCATGTCACAATCCTTCTTATGTTGACAAGTACAACATGGTTCAGGAACTGGTTGATGGAGGTACATTCCTTCTGAACTGTTCATGGGATATGGAAGGACTGGAAGAGCACCTTCCGGGACAGGTTAAGAGCTACATTGCAAATCACAATATCAAGTTCTACACGATCGACGGTATCAAGATTGGTAAAGAAATCGGACTTGGCGGACGTATCAATACAGTTCTTCAGTCAGCATTCTTCAAACTTGCAGCGATCATTCCGGAAGAGGAAGCGATCGATCTGATGAAAGCAGCTGCAAAAGCTACTTACGGAAGAAAAGGTGACAAGATCGTACAGATGAACTACGATGCAATCGATGCTGGTGCAAAACAGGTTGTAGAAATCGCAGTTCCGGAAAGCTGGAAAGATGCAGCAGATGAAGGTCTTACAACTCCTCACGTTGGAGAAGGCGGAAGAGCAGACGTTGTAGATTTTGTAAAAAATATCCAGGCAAAAGTAAATGCACAGGAAGGAAATACACTTCCGGTATCTGCATTTAATGAATATGTAGATGGTTCTACACCATCCGGTTCTTCAGCATATGAGAAACGTGGAATCGCAGTAGATATCCCGATCTGGCAGCCGGACAACTGTATCCAGTGTAACCGCTGTGCATATGTATGTCCGCATGCAGTTATCCGTCCGATCGCGCTGACAGAAGAAGAGGCAGCAAACGCACCGGAAGGTATGGATATGATCGACATGATGGGTATGCCGAACATGAAGTTCTCGATCGCAGTATCTGCTTATGACTGTACAGGATGTGGATCTTGTGCAAATGTATGTCCAGGTAAGAAGGGTGAAAAAGCACTCGTTATGGGCAACATGGAAGCAAATGCCGGAAAACAGGATTTCTTCAATTATGGAACAGAGCTTCCGATCAAACCGGAAGTGGTTGCAAAATTCAAAGAGACAACCGTAAAAGGAAGCCAGTTCAAACAGCCATTGCTTGAGTTCTCAGGAGCTTGTGCAGGTTGTGGTGAGACACCTTATGCAAAACTGATCACACAGTTATTCGGTGACAGAATGTACATTGCAAATGCAACAGGATGTTCTTCTATCTGGGGTAACTCTTCACCGTCTACACCTTATACAGTAAACCCACAGGGAAGAGGTCCGGCATGGTCTAACTCACTGTTTGAGGATAATGCAGAGTTTGGATATGGTATGCTTCTTGCACAGAATACGATCCGTGAAAGACTCAAAGCATCTGTAGAAAAACTTGCAGAGAACGGCGTAAACGACGATGTGAAAGCAGCAGCTCAGGAATATCTGGATACATTCTCAGTAGGTGCAACAAACGGAACAGCTACAGACAAGCTTGTAAAAGCTCTGGAAGACTGTGACTGCGGATGTGCTGAGAGAGCAGAACTGCTGAAAAATAAAGACTTCCTTGCTAAGAAATCCCAGTGGATCTTCGGTGGTGACGGATGGGCTTACGATATCGGATTCGGTGGAG
>ENA-OQLB01001257-OQLB01001257.1-human-gut-metagenome-genome-assembly--contig:-NODE-1257-length-11372-cov-1.476478_pt1 | contig 11372 bp, 12 predicted proteins | sample MGYA00242656_ERZ504813 | MGnify/ENA primary metagenome ERZ504813 (study PRJEB26092, sample SAMD00036388) | human gut metagenome | host: Homo sapiens | study: EMG produced TPA metagenomics assembly of... | reverse complement strand
TCGGTGCGAACGCGGGCAATGACCCAAGCTGCAAGAGGCGGTGGAGGCGCTCGGCAAGTGGATTGCGAAAACGGGGCATGACTCATTTACGGCGGCTCAAAATGCGGGCTAATGGGTCGATCGCCGAAAGCGTGCTGCAAAACGGCGGCAAAGTGACCGGCGTGGAGCCGCAGTTTTTTGTGGACTCCGAGCTGCAGCACGACGGGCTGACGGAGCTTATTGTGACAAAGGACATGACGGACAGAAAGACGAAAATGATTGAGCTCGGCGACGCGTTTATCGCGTTCCCGGGCGGCACGGGTAGCTAGAGGAAATTGCGGAAGTGATGTCGAAGGTATCGCTGAAGCATTTAGACGCGCCGTGCATTCTTTATAATCTCAACGGATATTACGACGGGTTAAAGGCGCTTTTAGGCATATGATCGAGATGGGGCTTTCGACCAAGGAGCGGCAGGAGGGCATCTATTTTGCCGACACATTAGATGAGATCGAACGCATTTTATCGAAAAAATGAGGGCTATGCGTGCCGAACATTGCATGGAACGCGAAGGAATAGCAGCAGTGCTTTTTATTTGTGCCGTCTTACGGCGAAGCGGGGACAGAGCTTATCACGAAGCCGCAGTGAGCGAAAAAGCGACACCTGACGGTTTCCGGGCTTGTGCGGTGGGAGTTCGTCCGCTATAATAAAAGCAGAACGAGCGCAAAGGAGTGCTGCTTTATGGCAAAGACGAATAAGACACCGAAGGCGGAGGACAACGCCGAGCTGCGGACGATCTCGCTTTTGAAAATTCTGAACACATACAGCGACGAAAACCACGAGCTTCCACGAAGAACATTATGGATAAGCTCCAAAAGGAATGCGGCGTTACGGTGCACCGCACGACCGTCGGCAAGAACATCAAGCAGCTTGCGGACTGCGGCTTTGATATTTACACGCACAAGACAACGCAGAACCGCTATTATCTTGCGAGCCGCTTATTTGAGATGCCGGAATTGAAACTGCTTGCGGACGCGGTGGAATCTGCGGGATTCATCACCGAAAAGAAAAGCGAGGAGCTGATTGAAAAGCTTTGCCGGCTGACGAGCGTTTATGAGGCCGAGGCTTTGCAGGAGGGATTTTGCGCGAACAACGGGAAATCCTGCAATGAGAGCATTTACTATATTGCGGACACAATCAACGCGGCTATTGCAAAGCGGAAGAAAATTGCGTTTTACTATTTTCATTACGGTCCGGGCAAGAACCGTGTGCTGAAAAACGACGGGAAGCCGTATGTTTTCAGCCCATATAAGCTTGTTTGGAATACAGATGAATATTACGTTGTGGGGTATTCCGACAAGCACGAAAAGCTTGTGAGCTTCCGCGTAGACCGCATTGACCGTTGCCCGGAGATTTTAGATGAGGACGCGGAGCCGCGGCCCGAAAAAGAGGAGTTGATGCGGCATATCCGCACGATGACAAGCATGTATGACAGCCGCCGTGAGCGCGTGACGCTTTTGTGTGACAACGCGATGATGAATGCGGTGGTGGACGCATTCGGCGAAGATGTGGAAACAAAGGCCTTTGGCGACGACGCGTTTACCGTGGAAACGGAGACGGCGGCAAGCCTGTCTTTTACCGCTGGGTGTTCGGCTACGGTGGGAAAATCCGAATCACGGAGCCGGAAAACGTGAAAAAGGAGTATGCCGAAATGGTGAAAAGCGCGGCAGAGGGGCTTTTACTTTTGTAATCGTCTAAAAATTTTACGCTATTGCTTGCGTTTGGCGCTCTGTTTTGGCGAAACGTGAATAAAAAACACGCCGGCTTCATGTATCCGCAAGTAAAATCAAGCAGAGTGCGCTTTTCTGCGGTATACTGAACGGGAAGCAGAAAAGGAAGCGGTGCGCATGTGCGTATGGTACAAAAGCATTCAAACGCTTGTGGAGGAGATTGACCGGTGCGGCGCGTAAAGTAAACAGCAGTCCGACCTTTGGCAGTTTGATGCACAAAGGTCGGGCCTTTTTTTGTGTTGAAGACGGAACGTGAATGTGCTATAATGAACCGTAAGATTTTGGGAAAGGATCCGGCAATGTATAACTCCAAACGATTCGAAACGGTGAAGAATATGAGGGAAAACAAGAAAATATCGAATGCCGTGCAGGCGGTCATCGGCGTGCTGGCCGTGGTTTTGGCGGCGCTGATTGTTTGGATGATGATGCTGGTCTCGGGCATTCAGGGCACGGCGCGCGTGGTGAACTATGCGGGCCTTGTGCGCGGCGAAACGCAGCGCCTTGTCAAAATGGAGATTGCGGGGCAAGCGGAGGACGAAATGATAACGAGCGTGGATTCGTTTATCAACGGTCTGCGCTTCGGCGATGACGAGCTTACCCTTGTGCGATTGGACGACAAGAATTTTCAGACGAAAATGGAAGAGCTGGCTTCTTGCTTCGAAAGCCTGAAGCAGGAGATTTATCTTGTGCGCGAAAAGGGTTTTGAGAAAACCGACATCATCGACAAAAGCGAAAAGTTTTTCGGCATTTGCGATGAGGCGACGGGCCTTGCGGAGGAGTATTCGCAAATGCGCGCGTCCTCTTTGGCGGTTTTGGAGCGGTACATCACGGCGGACATCGTAGTTTTGATGATGCTGATCGGTTATGAGTTTATCAAGGCGCTGCACTACGCCGCCATGAACCACGCTTTGCAGAAAAAAGGTGTACATGGACGAAGCGACGGGGCTGCCGAACAAAAATAAATGTGAGGAGCTATTGAGCGCGCCGGAGATGATCACGATGCCGTGGGTGTTTGCAGCTTTGACCTCAACAATTTGAGACGCATCAACAACAGCATGGGCCACGAAAAGGGCGACGCGTACATTCGCATTTTTGCGGAGCTGGTGCGCGAGGCGGTGCCGGCGCATTACTTTGTGGGTCGCGCGGGCGGCGACGAATTCATCGCCATTATGGACGGCGCGGACAAGGAAGAAATGCAGCGGTGCTTACAGCTCATCCGCGACCGTGTGGACACGTACAATGCGGCGAATCCCGATTTTCCGGTGAGCTACGCGGTTGGCATTTCGGTCTCCGACGAGAACGAAAACTGCACAATGCGCGATTTGTATATCTTCGCAGACAAAAACATGTATATCAACAAAAACCACGTGAAGCGCGAGGAAGCATTGGCAGAAAAGAAGCTGGATCGCAGGCTGCTGAAAAGCATGAAAAAATACGGCAGCAACTTTTCCGATTGCCTGTACTGCGACGCTAAGCAGGACGCTTACAGGGTGATCCGCGCAAGCGAGGCGTTTTCTTGCGGCGGACGGCAGTTATTCCGGCGCGGTGGAGCAGATTGCAGAAGAACGCGTGGCACAGGAAGACCGCAAGGCGGTGCGCAGCAGATTACAGCTGACGGCGCTGCGCGAGGCGCTTTCCGAAAAGAACCGCGTGGTGGAATTGCAGCACAAGATTTTCGGCGCGAACAGTGCCGACTATGGGCGTCTGACGGCGATTTTTGTGGATGCAGACCCAGATGGCACGCTGCACCATTTTTTACTGGCGTTTGAGACGATCGACAGTGTGCAGCCGGAGACGGACGCCAAGCAGCAACTGACGCAGTATTACGAGCAGCTGAAACAGTCTATTTTGGAAAACGACAGTTACGTGGATGCGATGCTGGAGACTGCGGATGCGGTATACTCCGTGAATCTGACGGATGATCTGGTGGAGCGCGATTTCCGTCGTGAACGCGGCGCAGACACCTTTATTGAGGACTTGAAAGCACCGTGTCCGTACGGCGAATATTGCCACCGTCATTCTATGCTGATTTTGCCCGAAACGATGGGCAGCTACCGGTTGATCGACACGGCCGAAAAGCTTTTGGAGCGCTATGCGAGCGGAGAAAAGCAGGTGACGGTGGAATACTGTGAGCGCGTATCCGGCGGCGAGACACGCTGGATACAGAAAACGGCGCTGATGATGTCTTCACGCGTATACGATGTGAAGAGCGGTGAGGAAAAGCCGATGATCCACAGCCTTGTGCTGCTGAAAAACACCACGGAGTTCCATGCACAGGAGCAGAAGGAGCACGAGCGCTTGCGGGCTGAGGTGGACGAAGCAACGCTGGCGAATAAAGCGAAGACGGAGTTCCTTTCCCGCATGAGCCACGATATCCGCACGCCGATTAACGGTGTGATGGGTATGCTGGAGATTATCAAGAAAAACCGTGAAGATCATGAGCGCGTGGACGACTGCTTGAAAAGATCCATGTTTCCTCCGAGCACCTGCTGTCGCTCATCAACGATGTTTTGAATATGAGCAAGCTGGAATCCGGCCATATGGAGCCGGAGCATGTGCCGTTTGACCTTGACGATGTGATGAAGGACGTCCGCGCGCTGACCGAGGCGCAGGTGCGAAAAACGAGTATTGTGTATACCTGTAACAAGACTTCGTTTGCGCACGCAAAGCTTATCGGCAGCCCGCTGCATCTGCGGCAGATTTTATTGAATCTGTTCAGCAACGCGGCAAAATACAATAAGGAAAACGGCACGATTGAAACGTATGCGGAGGAGATTGCCTGTGACGAAAACACGGCGACATTCCGCTTTACGATACGTGATACGGGCATCGGTATGAGCGAGGATTTTGTGAACAACGAGCTTTTTGAGCCGTTTACACAGGAAAAGCAGGCGCCCGCACGCAATATGAGGGCACGGGCCTCGGCATGTCTATCGTGAAGGAGCTCATCGAGAAGATGAACGGCACCATCACGGTGGAAAGCGTGCTCGGCGAAGGCTCTGCGTTTACGGTGACGCTGCCGTTTGAGATTGACAAGCATCCCTCTGCGCAGGCGGCGAATGGCGCGGCGGACGAAACGGCTCTGCACGGGCTGAAAGTGCTGCTGGCCGAAGACAACGAGCTCAACATGGAGATTGCGGAATTCTTCCTGGAAGACATGGGTGCCGAAACGATGCAGGCGTGGAACGGTAAAGAGGCCGTGGAGGCTTTCCGAAACTCCGCGCCGGGCGAGATCGGCGTGATCTTGATGGACATCATGATGCCGGTGATGGACGGCCTTGAGGCGGTGCAGCGCATTCGTGCGCTGGACCGGCCGGATGCGAAAACGGTGCCGATCATCGCGATGACAGCGAACGCGTTTTCGGAAGATGTAGAGCGCAGCCGCAAAGCCGGTATGACGGAGCATCTCTCGAAGCCGCTGAATGCCGAAACGCTGAAAAAGCGATCTTACGGAACATATAACCCGTGCGGTAAAGACAAATATTCGTTAAGGCGGCGAAGAGCTTGCCCTTTTTTCGTGTACCGACACTTTGATTTTTTCTTTTTGTTGTGGTATACTCATTTGGGAGTATTAGAATCAATTCTAAAACAGGGAAAAGAGGGGTATAAATGGCAAACCGCAACGAAAAGGAGGCCTCGCGCAAGCGAATTCTTTCTACCTGTGTGCGTCTGTTTTTGGAGCAGGGGTTTAAGCATACACCGCCGAAGCAGATTTTGACGGAAGCGGATGTTTCCGCGGGCACGTTCTATAATTTGTACCGCACGAAAGCCGGTGTGCTTACCGAGCTGACCGAGTTCATGTTCCAAAATCAGTTTAATATCGCGGGGCAGATTGCACATGGGGAGACAGACCCCGTAAAGCTCTACGCGGTGGAGACGGCGATTCAGCTGACGCTGGCAGAGCTGAACGAGAACCTGCGCCAAATTTACGTGGAGGCGTACACGCTGCCGGAAAATTTGGAAATCATCCACAGGATGACGGCCGAGATGCTGCACCGTATTTTCGGCGCGTATATGCCCGGGTACAGTGTGAGTGATTTTTATGAGTCGGACATCGGTTCGGCGGCGATTATGCGCGGATATATGGCGCGTCCGTGCGACGTGTATTTTACGCTGGAACGCAAGTTAGAGCGCTTTTTGCAGCTGACACTGCGCATTTATTGCGTGCCGGAGGAAAAACAGCGGGAGGTTATGGCGCTGATTGCGAGCTCGACATCCGTGCCATTGCAAACGAAGTGATGCAAAAGCTGTTTGCCGCACTTGAGATGCACTATGAATTCACGCTCGGCGAAGAGGCAAAGCAAATTTGATTAAAAAAGAGCCACACAGACGGATATGCACCCGGTTTTCTGGGCACAGGTTCAAAATTGGAAAATGGGTTTCCATCATGGATGCTTCCCTGAATTCAGAGGAAAGCGCAAATATTTGTTGAGTGTGCTGTCGAAATTCATTGAAAACAGCAAAATTCTGTGCTAAACTTAGAGCATAAACACCGGGCGGAATATAACGTGCGGAAATCATTGAAAAGGAGCAATTATTTATGGGTCTTATTAAGGCAGCTGTCGGCGCCGCGGGCAGTGTTATGGCGGATCAGTGGAAAGAATTTTTCTATTGCGAATCTATGCCGAAAGAGGTGCTTGTCACAAAGGGTGTAAAGCGCACGAGCGGGCGTTCCTCCAATACGCGCGGCAGTGACAACATCATCACGAGCGGCTCCGGCATTGCGGTGGCAGACGGCCAGTGCATGATGATCGTGGAGCAGGGCAGAAGTGGTGGAGCTTTGCGCGGAGCCGGGCGAATTCACCTATGACGCTTCGAGCGAGCCTTCTGTTTTCTCCGGCTCTCTCAGTGCGGGCATTAAAAACACATTTGCGCAGATTGGCAAGCGTTTTACGTATGGCGGCGACGCCGGCAAAGATCAGCGCGTATATTATTTTAATACGAAGGAGCTCATCGACAATAAATTCGGCACGCCGAATCCCATTCCGTTCCGTGTGGTCGATAACAAGATCGGGCTGGACGTGGACGTTTCCGTCCGCTGCTCCGGCGTATATTCGTACCGCATTGCGGACCCGCTTCTGTTCTACACGAATGTGTGCGGCAATGTGGAGCAGGAATATACCCGCGATGAATTGGACAGCCAGCTGAAGCATGAGTTTATCAGCGCTTTGCAGCCGGCGTTCGGCAAGCTTTCCGACCTCGGTTTGCGTCCGAACCAGATTGTGGCACACAACACGGAGCTGGAAGACGCCATGAATACGGCGCTTTCCGCGAAATGGGGCGAGCTGCGCGGCTTGACGGTCGTCAGCATTGCGCTCGGCTCCGTGACACTGCCGGACGAGGACGCCGAGATGATCAAGCAGGCACAGCGCACGGGCGATGATGCGCGACCCGACTATGGCGGCGGCCACGCTCGTCGGCGCACAGGCGGACGCGATGAAAACGGCCGCGGGCAACTCTGCCGGTGCTATGAACGGCTTTATGGGCGTAAATATGGCTATGAATGCGGGCGGCATGAACGCACAGGCGCTGTACGGCATGGGTCAGCAACAGGCGGCGCAAGCAGCGGCAGGCACTTGGAAGTGCACATGCGGCACGGTGGTCAACGGCAATTTCTGCCCGAACTGCGGGGCAAAGAAGCCGGATAACGACGGCTGGACCTGCTCCTGCGGCAAAGTGAACAAAGGCAATTTTTGTGCAAACTGCGGCGCGAAAAAGCCGGAGGGCTTACCGAAGTACCGCTGTGACAAGTGCGGCTGGGAGCCGGAAGACCCCGCGCACCCGCCGAAGTTCTGCCCGCAGTGCGGCGATCCGTTTGATGAAAATGACCGTGCCTAAAGGTTGCGACCTGCGTTGAACTGTGAGGAGATGAGAGCAAATGGCGGCAATTAAAGAATACAAATGCCCTTGCTGCGGCGGCGCTGTGGAATTTGACAGTAAAATTCAGAAGATAAAGTGCCCGTACTGCGACACGGAGTTTGACACCGAAGCGTTTACCGCGCACGAGGAAGAAGTACAAAACGCAAAGCCCGACGAAATGGACTGGGAGACCACGGCCGGCGGCGCGTGGGAGCAGGGCGAAGAAAGCACGCTGCGCAGTTACGTGTGCAACTCCTGCGGCGGAGAGATCGTCTGTGATGAAACACGGCGGCGACCTCCTGCCGTACTGCGGCAACCCGGTCGTGATGATGGGGCAGGTGAGCGGCGCTTTGAAGCCCGATTACGTGATTCCGTTCAAGATCGACAAAAAGGCGGCAAAGGAAGCCTTGCAGCGGCATTATAAGGCAAAAAGCTGCTGCCGAAGATTTTCAAAAAAGAGAACCATATCGATGAGATCAAGGGCGTTTACGTGCCGTTTTGGTTGTTTGATGCCGATGCCGATGCGGATATTCGCTATAAAGCGACGCGTGTGCGCACCTGGAGCGACAGCGATTACGATTACACGGAAACAAGCTACTACTCGATAGGCCGCAGCGGTGATATTGGCTTTGACCGCGTGCCGGTGGACGGTTCCTCCAAGATGCCGGACGATTTGATGGAATCCATTGAGCCGTTCAAGTTTGAGGACGCGGTGGATTTTAAAACGGCGTATCTCGCGGGCTACCTTGCGGACAAGTACGATGTGACGGCCGAGCAGAGCATCGACCGTGCCAATGCGCGCATCAAGTGCTCTACGGAAGACGCATTCGCTTCTACGGTGAAGGGATATCACTCCGTCACGACGGAGAATTCCTCCATTCGTCTGCACAACGGCAAGGCAAAGTACGCGCTTTACCCCGTGTGGCTTTTGAACACGACGTGGAAGGGCAAAAAGTACCTCTTTGCGATGAACGGGCAGACCGGCAAATTTGTCGGCGACCTGCCGGTGGATAACGGGTTGTACTTTAAGTGGCTTGGCGGGCTTACGGCAGGCTTCGGCGTGATTGCGCTGATTGCCTATTTCCTGTTCTGGCTGTTCTAAGGGGTGCGGAGAATGAATAAAAGCTTTTATCGGTATTTTTCGCCGTTCTTTTTTGTGTGGTTGTGTCTGTTCCGGCGTTTGCCGATACGGCGGAGGACTACACGCCGCACCTGATTGACAATGCGGACCTTTTGACGGGCGAGGAAGAAAGCAATCTGCTCGCGAAGCTTGATGAGATCAGCGACCGGCTGAGCGTGGACGTTGCCGTTGTGACGGAAGACTCTATCGGCGACAAGACACCGCGTGAATATGCGGACGATTTTTACGATTATAATTCGTATAAGTATAACCCGGACGGCGTTCTGCTGCTCATCAGCATGGAAGAGCGCGACTGGTACATAACGACGACGGGCAGCGCTATCACGGCCATTACGGATGCGCGGCGCGGCAATATGGAGGATGCGTTTTTGAGCGACCTCAGCGGCGGCTATTATTATGACGCGTTTTCAACGTATGCCGATATGTGCGACAAATACATCTCGGGCGTGCAGAGCGGTTACTACGAGGAAGGTGAGGCATACGAGGAGAGCACCGTGGGGAATTTCCCGTGGGGCCCGGCGATTTTGGTTTCGCTTGCCATCGGCCTCATCGCGGCGCTTGTCGTGACGGGTTTTATGCGCGGGCAGCTCAAGACCGTGCGCCGTAAGGCGGCAGCGTCGGATTATGTGCGCCCCGGCAGCATGAACGTGGCGTATGCAAACGACGTGTTCCTCTACTCGCACGTGAACCGCACGGCAAAGCCGAAGGACAACGATTCTTCCGGCGGCTCCGCAACGCACACGTCGTCCTCCGGCACGACCCACGGCGGTGGCGGCGGAAAGTTCTGATTTTGCCGGCAAGGCGATGATTCCGTTTGCGACCTGCGGCGGCAGCGGTATGGCTAATGCGTTTTAAACCATAGCTAAACCGTATAAATTCATAGAAATTAAATCCGCATTTCCGCAAACACCGGGAATGCGGATTTTTAATTCTTGTTGTGAATAATAACGTAAAATTTAAGAAATAAGAAAGGAAAATAGGTTGATTTTCAACTGAACTTCGTATATGATTAAAATAGAAACAGTATATACGGTACGTTCTGAAAATTAAAAATGGAGGAACTGTTATGAAGAAAAAACTATTTGCAATCCTACTCAGCATTGTAATGGTAGCTGGATTGCTACCGACCGTAGCCTTTGCTGAGGAAAACTACAATCTGTATGTAAACGGCGAGCAATTTACAAGTGAAAAGCTCTCTATCGCTTGCGGAGAAGGAACCGCAAGCTACGACCCGAATACAAAGACCCTTACGCTTGACAACGCCACAATTACAAATGGCGGTAAAAGCGATGAAAGTCCTAAGTACGGTATCAGAGTAGTCGGAGACACCGATTTAACGATCAAACTTTCCGGCACAAACAGCATTACTTTAGATAACGGCGGCGGAATTTTTGCAGACGGCAGCAGCGATAATTACAATATTGTCGGTGACGGTAAGCTTACAATCAATGTAAAATGGGATGCACTCTATACGCTTAATGGCAACATCAGCATATCCGAAGGTGCAGAGCTTGATATAACTTCTGCCAAGGCTGCGGAATTACTTCTTATAATAAAGGAATACTTTCCATTGACGGCGCAAAGGTTGCGGTTTCTTCCTATTACACTGCTGCAAGCGCAAGGAACTGGAAATCAAAAACAACAGTGAGGTTGTTTTGAGCGCAAGCGAGGATCAATTTAACGCAGTGTATATGGGCGATGAAAACGGTGCGGGCAAAAATTGAAATTATCAACTCCAATGTGGAAGCAACAAGCCATTATCCCGCTTTGTTTACCGAGGGCAATCTGACGGTTAACGGCGGCGAGGTAAAATGCACCTCTACTGCGGACGGCGCAATATGGACAAAAGGCGATATTCTGATCAAGGGCGGCGCCAAAGTAACCACTTACAGTGAATACCCCATGGGCGGTGACGGTACTTTTACCGTAGAAGAAGCAGAGATTGATGCACGGAATACGAATGCAAATAATATCCCTGCAATTTTTGATGAATGTGTGCCTGTGATTGCCGATGGCTATCACCTGAACTATGCAAAAGCCGTAGACTCGGAAGGAACAGAAATCGACCTGCTTTCCAGCGGCACTCAGCACTTTGCACTTTATAAAAATGTTCATTTTATCACAAAGCTGTCTATCCGTTTCTTTCGTTGTAACGCCCGGATGGTTTGCCAATGTTGTTGTTAAAGTAAATGGTCAGGAGGTTACCGGCTCTGTCAATTTGGAAGCAGGAACTTACCCTGTTGAGGTAACAGCGGATAGCTGCAAAGCGTATAGCGACAATATAACGATTACGCCTGATACGGCAACGCACACGCAGACGATTGCAATGACTTATTTACCTGCCGACTACACGAAAGTGGACGAGGCCATTGCGAAGGCAAATGCTCTGAACAAGGATGAGTACAAAGACTTCACCGCAGTGGAAACGGCGATTAACGCAGTTGTGCGCGACAAGAACATAACGGAACAAGACGAAGTAGACGCAATGGCGAAGGCCATTGAAGATGCTATGGCCGCGTTGGTGAAAAAGCCCGCAGCGCCCACGGCTGCGCCTTCTACGAGCCCGACGGAGGCTCCGACCGCAACGCCTACGGCTGCACCTTCTG
>ENA-OQLB01001256-OQLB01001256.1-human-gut-metagenome-genome-assembly--contig:-NODE-1256-length-11403-cov-1.835491_pt1 | contig 11403 bp, 18 predicted proteins | sample MGYA00242656_ERZ504813 | MGnify/ENA primary metagenome ERZ504813 (study PRJEB26092, sample SAMD00036388) | human gut metagenome | host: Homo sapiens | study: EMG produced TPA metagenomics assembly of... | reverse complement strand
CGTGATTCGCATAGTGTGTCTCCTCTCCTTATTGTCAGCGTCCTAGCTCTCCGTCATTGCTTCGCAATGCCACCTCTCCCAAAGGGAGAGGCTTGAACTTGCCGTTACGTTCTTGGCTCTCCCTTTGAGGAAAGACTTCCCCCGGTCGGGGAAGATGTCGCGCAAGCGACAAAAAGGGGAGTCTGGCGCGCAGCGCCTGAGAGGGCAAGCCCGCTTAAATCTGATTCAGTAACTCGTCGATCTTCTCCTTCTTTGCCAGCCCGAGGCTGAACGCGGTGGCACTGCCGCAGGCGGTACCCAGACGCAGGCTTCCAGATAGCTGCCGCTGCGCAGGTAGCCTGCCACGAAACCGGCCACCATACTGTCGCCTGCGCCCACGCTGTTGACCACCTTGCCCTTGGGCGTGCCGATGCGGTGGACCTCGCCCTTCTCGTCCAGCAGGAGCGCACCGTCACCGGCCATGCTCACCAGTACGTTCCGGGCGCCCTTTTCCTGCAGGGTGCGGGCGGCAGCGGTGATGTCGGCGTCGGTGGTGAGGGTGCGGCCCACGATCTCACCCAGCTCATGATGATTGGGCTTGATGAGGAAGGTGATACTGCAGCACATTCACCAGCAGGTCGCGGGTGGCGTCCACCACCGTATGCACGCCGTGGCCTTCCAAACGGGCCAGCAGACGCTCGTAGGTGGTCTGGGGCAGGCTGGACGGGATGCTCCCCGCCAGAATGAGGATGTCGCCCTCGGCCAGCTTATCGAGCTGTGCTTCCAGCTGCTCCATGGCGCTCTCGGGGATGTCCGGGCCTGCACCGTTCAGCTCCGTCTCCTGCCCCGCCTTTATCTTGACGTTGATGCGGGTCATGCCCTGCTCGAGGTGGATAAAATCGGTGGTGATGCCCTGTGCGGCCAGACCCCGCTCGAGCCACGCACCCGTCTCACCAGCCACAAAGCCCAGCGCCGTGTTCCGGCAGCCCAGCTCGGCCAGCACACCGGACACGTTGATGCCCTTGCCGCCCAGCACGCAGTCCTCGCCTTTGGCGCGGTTCACTTCGCCCACTTTCAGCGGCGTGTCCAGCCGCACGACGTAGTCGATGGCCGGGTTGAATGTTACGGTATAGATCATTCTGCTGCCTCCTTTACCAGAGTGAATTGTCTGTATTTCGGATTCGGACAATGATTCGTCAGGATCGCGCCGCCGGACAGCTCGGCGATGACCGCCGGTAGATGCGGGCGAACTTCGAGTCATCCACGAGGAACCAGGCTTCTCTCGCCCGGCGCACGACTGCGGCCTTGACAGCCGCTTCCTCGGGGTCGGGGGTCGTGAATCCTGCGTCCAGCGCCACGCCGTTTGCCCCCAGTAACGCTTTCGTGAAGTTGTACTGCTGCAGGCTGTGGAGGGCCGCAGCGCCGATGATGGCTCCGTCTCGGGCCGCAGCAGACCGCCCACCAGAAAGACCTTGCAGCCCTTCTGGGCCAGCAGACGGGCGTGAGCGACGCCGTTGGTGACGTACCGGGCGTCCAGCGCCGGGCCGCTCAGCTCCCGGGCCAGCGCCAGCGTGGTGCTTCCGGCGTCCAGAAAGACGAAATCCTCTGCGGTGATAAGGCCGCTGCCGCCTTTGCGATGCACTTTTTCTGGACGACGGCCAGCGTTTCCTTCGTGGCCATCGTCGGCTCGTCGGCGAGGAACTGGCTGTCCGGCAGGGTCGCGCCGCCGTGTACCTTGTTCACCTTGCCCATCCTGTCCAGCTCGTTCAAATCGCGGCGGATGGTGGACTCGCTGGCGTCCAGCGCCTCGCAGAGCTCCTGCACCGTCGCGGTGCGCTGCTGGCTCAGCAGCTTCATGATGCGGGAAAGCCGCTCCTCTGCCAACATCTTCATCCCTCCTGTTGCACGTTTTTGCTTGTGTTTGAATCGTTTTGGCTGTTTCTGTCTGTATTATAGCAAATGTTCCGTCAAAATCAATCACCTTCCGTCCGTTTATCTGCCAAAATATTTCCGTTAAAACCATGCATTCTGCACAAGAAGTGGGATACAACCCGCAAAAGAGCACAAAAAATCCGCCCCGGAGCGGTCAGCTTCGGGGCGGATGACGGTTTTGTGGGTCGATTTGACCGTTTTTGACGGTTTTGGTTTTGTCGGAAATGATTTTCCTTCCGGGTCGGATGCGATTTAGGCGTCCGAACGGGCGTAAGCGTTCTTCATGCCGCTGCTCAGCTCGAAGAGGACCTTATCCAGCGTATCGGAAGCCCGCTTCTTCAGCTCGGCAGCGATGGCGGTATTGGCCTCCTCCCGCAGGGCGGCGCGCTGGCTCTCCTCGGCCGAAGCGATGTTCTTATCGTACTGGTTCAGCAGAGCGCGGCTGGCAGAGAGGACGCCCTCCTCGTACCGCTCCACATGGATGAGGCTCTTGGCGTAGGATGCATCGGCCATGGCGGCGATCATCCGGCTCACCCAGTAGAAGCTGTCGGTGGACACTTCACCGGTGGTGCAGGCCAGATAGGCCGGGGTGCGCTCGACGTTGGCGTAGAACGGCACCATGGTGTTGAAGGCATTGGAGCGTAGGCGATCCACTCCACAGCGCGGATGTCTTCCGGCACATCAGGCCGCATCTGGATGAGGGCCATGAAGTCGTTGCGGTTGATGCCGATGGAGCGGTAAGCTCCCTTCATGCTCTTGTCGCCGTAGCTGGCGTAGGGGTCGAAGGGAGTTCCCTGATAGTGGGAGGACAGCAGATACTTCACATCCTCCGGGGTCAGCTTCCGCTCCGGCACCATGCACCAGGCAGGTCGTCCGAGCGGGGGCCGTAGTCAGCGGCAGGGCCGTCCCAGACCCAGGTGTTGGGATTGAGGTGGCGGAGCATGAACCATGCGCGGGGAGTGTTGTAAACGTGGTCGGCGTCGTCGTGGCTGCCGAAGGCGTCACGCGGGTTCAGACGGCCATCCAGCGAGAGGTCGAGGTAATTGTCCCGGATGAACTCCCTCAGGTCGGCAGAGCAGAGATAATTCTCCTGTGCGCCGAAAGCGTCGTCGAGGTCGAAGGCGTCGATGCCCAGCTGGTTCGGCATGACCACATAGGAGTCATCCGGCACACGGCGGGCCATCCAGTGGTGGCCGCCGATGGTCTCCAGCCACCAGATCTCGTCCACATCCTGGAAAGCGATGCCGTTCATCTCATAGGTGCCGTAGGTTTCCAGCAGCTTGCCCAGACGGAGCACGCCCTCGCGGGCAGAATGGATGTAGGGCAGGACGAGGTAAACAATATCCTCCTCGCCGATGCCGCCGGGGACTTCCGGCTGGCCGTCCCCGGCGGCTGATAGACCACCAGCGGGTCTGCGCCCAGAACGCGGGGGTTGGAGGTGATCGTCTCGGTGGCGGTCATGCCGACGTTGGCGGCGTTGACGCCCGAAGCAGCCAGATGCCCTTGCCCTCCACGGCGTTGGGCATGGCGGTCATCCGCAGGGCATTGCCCGGCAGGGGAACTTCTACATGAGAGATGACCGACTTGTAAACAGCCGGGTGCTCCTCCGGCTGAACGACAACGAACTTTTTCGCGGTGAAGTGGCCGGAGCCGGAATCGTCGTTCCGGGCGATCATGGTAGAGCCGTCATACGAGCTTTTTTGCCGACAAGGATGGTAGTACAAGCCATAGCTGTTATCCTCCAAAATTTTACATCTTGTATGTATAGTGCTCATTTATACAGTTTTGCAGGCGTGTTTGTTCTGCAAAACCCATTGTATCGCGTTTGGACTCCGGGCGCAAGCCTTACATTTCGCCAATGTAGGCAAAGCGCGGCTGACGCCTGCCGTCCCGCTCCACCTCTTCGGCCCACATAGCCGCTGGACGCACCCAGAGCCCGCCCTCGCCGTACAGGGGACGGTAGACCACCATCTCCTCTTCGGTCTCGCTGTGGCGGGCCATCCCGATGACCTGGTATTCGTTGCCCTTGAAATGCCGGTAACGGCCCGGCTTGATGTCGTATTGGAACTGGTACATAAAAACTCCTTCCAAAAAGCCCGGCCGCAGACTGGTCTGCGCCGGACTTTCCCACTTGCTTCACCCCTGCGGGTGGAAATATTCGTAAATGGTCTGGGCCATCTGCCGTCCGACGCGGGGGTGTTCTCCAGCTGGTCAGGGGTGGCCTCTTTGACGGCACCCACGCTCTTGAACTGTGCCATCAGGGCTTTGGCCGTCTTGGGGCCGACGCCCGGCACCTCGGTGAGGGTGGACGAATAGCTCTTCTGCTTCATCTGCTGCTTGCGGTAGGCGTTGGCAAAGCGGTGCGTCTCGTCCTGAATGGCGGTGACGAAGGTGAACGTCCCGCGGTTCATGTTGATGGCGATCTCTCGGCCCTCGCTGTCCACGATGGCGCGGGTGCGGTGGTGGTCGTCCTTCACCATGCCGTAGAGGGGTACATCGGCCAGTGCCGTCCCGGCCAGTGCGGCCTTCGCGGCGCTCACCTGTCCCCTGCCGCCGTCCATCAGGAGCAGGTCAGGCTTCTGGCCGAAGTAGTTGCTGCTCGGTTCGCCGTTTGCGGCCATTTCGGAATACTTTTCGTATTCAGCCGCACGGCGGGAGACAGTCTCCGCCAGCGAGGCGTAGTCATCGGTGCCGGCGACGGTCTTCATCTTGAACTTCCGGTAGCCCGCCTTGTAGGGCTTGCCGTCCCGGAATGTCACCATGCCGCAGACGCTGGTGCCGTCGCCCCAGTTGGAAATATCATAGCTCTCGATGGTGCGGGGGGGCTTGGGCAGGCCCAGCACCTGCGCCAGCTCATCCAGAAGCTTTTCCTCCCGGGCGTACCGGCCGCTCTCGCGGGCCAGCCGCTCGACGGCGTGGTGTGGGCCATCTCGACGAGGTGCGCCTTATCGCCCCGCTGAGGGACATAGAGCTGCACCTCGCCGCCCCGCTTCTCGTTGAGGGCCTGCTGCAAGGCGTCCACATCCGGCGGCAGCTCGTCCACGGCGATGACCTTCGGTATCTGCTCATCGTCGAGATAGTACCGGGGCAGAAATTCCTCCCGCACCGCCGCGATGTCGGCGGTATCGTGGAACAGAAACTCCCGCTTGTCGGTCAGCCGCCCCTCCCGGAAGCGGAGGACAGCCGCGCAGACGCTGCCGGGCGTACCCGCCAGCGCTACCACGTCCATCTCCACGTCGGGGTCAACCACGACCTTCTGCCCTGCCGTCACCTTGGCAATGGCGGCGATCTGGTCGCGGATGAGGGCCGCTGTCTCAAATTCCAGCCGGTCAGAGGCTTCCAGCATCCGCTCGTTGAGGGTTTTCAGAATATCCTTTTTGCCGTAGCGGATGAGGTGGACAGCGCTTTTGACGGCCTGCTCGTAGTTTTCACGGCTTATCCTGCCGCTGCACACCGCCATGCACTTGCCGATGTGGGCGTTCAGGCAGGGGCGGCCCCGGCCAATTCCCTGCGGGAACCGCCGGCTGCACCGGGGCAGCAGAAAAGCATCCATCGCCGTCTCGGCCATCTGACGGGCCGCAAAGCTCGAGGTATAAGGCCGATATACTCCGCGCCGTCATCCTCTTTTTGCAGCGTGAACGACAGCCGCGGCCACTCGTCCCTTGTCACCTTGATATAGCTGTAGCCCTTGTCGTCCTTGAGCAGGATGTTGTACTTCGGGGTGTGGGCTTTGATCTGGCTTGCTTCCAGCACCAGCGCCTCGAACTCGCTCTGGCAGACGATGACGTCGAACGCGTAGGCATGGGCGATCATCTGGCTGACCTTGTTGTCGTGAGGCACACCCTCCCGGAAATACTGGCTCACCCGGATGCGCAAACGCTTGGCCTTGCCGATATAGATGATGGTGCCGCTTTTGTCCCGGATGATATAGACGCCCGGCAGAAGCGGCAGCATACAGGCCTTTTTGTAAAGTTCTGCCTTGGTCATCCGATGTTATGCCGGCCTTTCTGCATCATCTCGGTCTTGGCAATATTCGACACTGCCAGCGCCAGACCGCACACGTCGAGGGCCACGCTCCACCACCTGGGCTTCCGCTCCGAGGTGAGCAGAAGGGTGATGTTGACGATAAGCGTCACCAGATAGACGCCAAAAAAGCAGTACCACGCTTGCCGGAATCACAGAACTCGCCAAACTTGAACAGTGCTTCTTTCGTCGAATCTTTCATGAGCTGCCTCCTTTATTCTGATGCATCATACCAAAAAAAGCGGCAAGGATGACCCCCGCCGCTCATACACGAAATGGAACTGAATTACTCTGCGAAGCCGGACTCCACCAGCTTGATGAGCCATCGACAGCAGCCTGCTCGTCTGCGCATCCGCGATGATGCGGATGGTGGTGCCGCCCACGATGCCCAGAGACAGGACGCCCAGCAGGCTCTTAGCGTTCACGCGGCGCTCTTCCTTCTCGACCCAGATGGAAGACTTGAACTCATTGGCCTTCTGAATAAAGAAGTTGCCGGACGGGCGTGCAGACCAACCTGATTTTCAACGGTAACTTCTTTGACGTACATAGTAAAACGCTCCTATCTATTATCGTTCGGGAAATGCAATTATGTTTCGCGCCTGTTGCGTTGTGATTATTTTAGCGCAAACCGAAACCGTTGTACAGTCCCCAGACGAATTTTTGGCGGTTTTCCCAAGGATGAGGGGGGCATTTTTCACCTTTTATACAAATACAACAAAATTATTCCCCCAGTGTTGGCGGGGTAATACAAAAGTTTTCAACATTTTTTCGACAGAGGGTCAGCACTCCGACTGCTTCTGTGCTTATCCGGCAGAGTATGACCTTTGCCGCAGACTCCGCTCAACCCTCGTACTGCATCCACAGCAGCGCGCATTTCTTTACAACAGAAGGATATTCCGCAGGGTCAAATTCCATGTCTTTTTCGCCTGTGAATTTCCATCCCATCCGACGATAGAGAGCAATGGCGCGGGCGTGGTGTCCAGCACGCTCAGGCGGGGATGCTCATACTCTCCAGCTTTTCCGGCGAAGTCCAGCATTTTCCGGCCGATGCCCTTTCCCCGGGCATTCCCAGACACAAAGAGATGCTCAATGCGGCCGGTCTTGTGGTCTACGCTCACCATGCCGTCCGGCATATCCTTCGTCGTGTGCAGGTAGCAGGCCCAGCCGCCTTTTTTCTCCGCCTTGAGCTGGGCGAGAAGCTCCTCTTCTGTCAGGCCTGCACAATACTCTTCCGTCCAGTTTCCGGCGCAGACGGCGCGGCGTCCCTCCGCAAACAGCTTTGCCGCAGCGGCAAACTGTTCTTCCGTCTTGACGACGGCGGACATTCTCGCCCGCTCCACTTGGGCAGGCTCGGTGATGGGGTGGCTGGCGCACCACTGCTCATACAGGCTCCGGGCGGCGCAGACGGGTGCGCTCCCGGCTCTTTTCGCCCCGCCATGCGTCGATCTTCTGGTGGTCGCCGCCCAGCAGAACGTCGGGTACGGCACGGCCCTCCCAGACCTCGGGGCGGGTGTACTGGGGGTATTCCAGCAGGCCGTCCCAGTAGCTCTCCTCCTCGTAGCCCTTCTGCTCCGCCAGAACGCCGGGCTTGAGGCGGAGGACGCTGTCGGCCACCACGAGGCTGGCCAGCTCGCCGCCGGTGAGGATATAGTCGCCGATCGAGATCTCTTCGTCCGCAAACGCTTCAATGACGCGCTCGTCGATGCCCTCATAGTGGCCGCAGACCAGCGTCAGGTTATCGTACTGAGCCAGCCTGCGGGCGTGCTCTTCGGTGTAGCGCTGACCGCCCGCCGTCAAGAACACGATATGCGGGGCCGGGCGTCCCTGTTCCGCTACCTCTTTCTGGACGGCGCGCAGGCAGTCGGCGATGGGCTGGGCGTAGAGCACCATGCCGCAGCCGCCGCCATAGGGGTAGTCGTCGGTCTGCTTCTGCTTATTGAGGGTGTAATCCCGGATCTGATGGCAGTGGGTCTCGATGCAGCCGCGCCTGGCTGCGCGGCCGATGATGCTGGCGTCCAGCACCTGCTGGCACATCTCAGGAAAAAGGGTCACGATGTCCACACGCATTCCCATCGCTCACTCCTCCTCCCGCTCACTGTCGAAATCGTCGTCCAGCAGGCCCGGGATGGGGGTGACGAGGAGATAGCCTTCCGGCGGGTTGCGCTCTTTGAGAAAGGCGTCCACGCCGGGGAACATATATTCCTTGCCGCTGGGGGACTTGACCGTATAGATGTCCTGTGCGCCGGGGTGGTCCACGCTGGTGACGACGCCGTACACCTTGCCGGTGTCGGCGTCCCGCACCTCGCAGCCGATGAGGTCGGCCACATACCACCGGCCCTCGGGCAGGGTGGCGTCGCTGCGGTCGAAGTAGAACACCTGACCCCGCAGCGCGGGCGGCGTCCATATCGTTCACGCCCTCCAGCTGGAGCAGCGCCATCTGCCCCTGCGGGCGGATGGAGATGATGTTATAGCACTTGCCGCCCTTTGCCGAGGCGTAGAGACGGCCCGTCTTTTTGAGGAAATCCACGCCGTCGCACCACAGCTCCAGCTTCATTTCGCCGCGCACACCGTGGGTGGTGACGACCTTGCCTGCTTCCAGATATTGCTGCATAAATTTGCTCCTGTTCAACCTCTCAGCTCGCTTCGCTCGACAGCTCCCCTATCAGGGAGCCTCTGGCGAAGAGGGAAAGCTTTCCGGTATGCCAAGGCCTCCCCTCGATAGGGGAGGTGGCACGCCGCAGGCGTGACGGAGAGGTTATTCCTAATCAAAAAGGCCCTTTGCCATTACAGCAAAGGCCTGTAGGGTGCTTAGTCGATCTCAACAAGGACCTTTTCATCGACCCGCACAGCAGCCGCGCGCATCACCACACGAATGGCTTTTGCGATCCGGCCCTGCTTGCCGATGACACGGCCCATATCTCCCTCTGCCACGCTCAGGTGGTAGACGATGGTGCCGTCCTCACGGGGGGCGTCCACCGTGACCTTGACGGCGTCCTTATCCTCCACGAGGCCGCGGGCAACTGCCAGCAACAGCTCCTGCATGAGTCAGCCCTCCACCTTACAGAATGTTGGACTTCTTCAGCAGCACGCGAACGGTGTCGGTGGGCTGAGCGCCGTTGGCGATCCAGCCTTAGCCTTCTCGCCGTCGATGCTCACGACAGAGGCTCCTGGTTGGGGTCGTAAGTGCCGATCTCCTCGATGAAACGGCCATCGCGGGGGAAGCGGCTGTCAGCAACAACAACACGATAGAAGGGAGCCTTCTTGGCGCCGACGCGGCGCAGACGAATCTTAACTGCCATGGTAATATCCTCCAAAAATTTCTTGTTCCCCGGTTTGCGGGGATTAAATCTATCTGTACAACCCCACAGCGGGGTGTATACCGGAATTATTTCATGCCTCTGAAGGCACCCGGGCTGCCCATCAGCCGCCCAGCTTGCGTGCAAAGCCCTTGGGGCTCTTTTTGAGCTGCTTCATCATCTTCTGCATCATCTCAAACTGCTTGAGCAGCTTGTTGACGTCGGACACCTGAGTGCCGCTGCCCGCAGCGATGCGGCGCTTGCGCTTTGGGTTGATGATGGAGGGGTCCTCGCGCTCAGCCTTGGTCATCGAGTAGATCATGGCCTCGATGCGGTCGAAGGCTTTCTCGTCGATCTGGCTGGCGTCGATGCCGGACATGCCGGGCATCATGCTCAGCATGGCACCCGCGCCGCCCATCTTGCGGATCTGGCGAACTGGGCCAGCATATCGTTCATATCGAACTTGTTTTCCATCATCCGCTTGGCGGTCTCTTCGGCCAGCTTCTCGTCGGCGGCATCCTGTGCGCGCTCGATGAGGCTCAGCACATCGCCCATGCCGAGGATCCGGCCTGCCATGCGGGAGGGATGGAAGACTTCGAGGTCATCCAGCTTTTCGCCGGTACCCTGGAACTTGATGGGCTTGCCGGTGACAGACAGCACCGAGAGGCTGCGCCGCCGCGGGTATCGCCGTCGGTCTTGGTGAGGATGATGCCGTCGATGCCGACCGTTTCGTTGAAGGTCTTGGCGACGTTCACGGCGTCCTGACCGGCCATGGCGTCCACGACCAGCAGAGTCTCGTCCACGGGGACAGCCTCTTTGATCTGGACCAGCTCCTGCATCAGCACTTCGTCGATCTGCAGGCGGCCTGCGGTATCGAGGATGATGATGTCGTTGCCGTAGTCCTTGGCGTGGGCCAGCGCCTTTTTGGCGATGGCAGGCGGCTTTTCGCCGGGCAGGGTAAAGACCGGCGCACCGGCCTGCCTGCCCACCACCTGCAGCTGGTCGATAGCGGCCGGACGGTAGATGTCGCAGGCCACCAGCATCGGGCGGCGGCCCTGCTTGATGTAGTATTTTGCAAGCTTTGCTGCGTGGGTCGTCTTACCGTTGCCCTGCAGGCCCGCAGAGCATGATGATGGTCTGACCCTTGTTCTTGATGACCAGACGAGGCGCTTCCTCGCCGCCATCAGGCGACCAGCTCCTCGTTGACGATCTTGACGACCTGCTGGGCGGGGGTCAGGCTCTCCATGACCTCCTGGCCCATGGCGCGCTCGGAGACCTTTGCGCAGAAGTCCTTCGCCACCTTGTAGTTGACGTCGGCTTCCAGCAGGGCCATCCGGACCTCGCGCATGGCGGCTTTGATGTCCGCCTCGCTCAGTTTGCCGTGGCCACGCAGCTTTTTGAACACACCGGCAAGGCGGTCGGTCAAAGATTCAAATGCCATTGTTCGGTGCTCCTCTCAAATCAGTTTTCAGCTCTCATTCACTTCGTCGATGGAGCGGATGAGCCCAGCATCTTGTTCAGAGTGGCGGCATACTCGGTGGTGGTCAGCCGGGCGTTCGGGCCGGTGCATTCAAACCGGGCGTCGATGACCAGCTGCTCCAGCTCTTCCAGCGTCTGCTGCACCCGGCGGTACCGGGCCGCAAAGCCGACCTTTTTTCCAGCTCCTTGAGAGCCGTTTCGCCATGCTTGATGGCGTCCCGCGCCCCCTGCCGGGTGATGCCGAAGTTTTCTCCGATCTCGCTGAGGGAGAGGTCATCGTTGTAATACTGGCGCAGCATCTCGCGCTGTTTGGGCGTGAGCACTTCGCCGTAAAAATCGAGCAGATAGCCATTTCAAAGTCTTTTGCCATGTTCTGTCCTGCTCTGACCTCCGCTGTTTGTAAAGGTTTTTTGCTTTACATACGGAGTATAGCAGACGGGGTGTCCCTTGTCAAGGACTTTTTGCGTCATTTTGCCAAATTTTCTCCCGATTTTTCTCTTTTCTGCCCAAGCCCCGCTTGACGCTTCCTCTCCTTTGCGTTAAAGTTATAGGCGTAAGCTTTCCCCCGGACGCGAAAGGAGACCGCCCGTGCCTATCTACCCCAACATCTACCAGACCCTGCTGCCCGGCCCCATCGTCGAGCTGCGGGGCTATCTTGCGGCCTGCGGGCTGCGGGGGCGGCTGTACGCCTATC
>ENA-OQLB01001255-OQLB01001255.1-human-gut-metagenome-genome-assembly--contig:-NODE-1255-length-11405-cov-2.081309_pt1 | contig 11405 bp, 15 predicted proteins | sample MGYA00242656_ERZ504813 | MGnify/ENA primary metagenome ERZ504813 (study PRJEB26092, sample SAMD00036388) | human gut metagenome | host: Homo sapiens | study: EMG produced TPA metagenomics assembly of... | reverse complement strand
TTCCCTGCGATAATCAGTCAACTACAGATGGCACAAATGCCACACTTCCCGAATATCTCTTCTCTCCGTACATTTATGCTCTGCTCCTGGCGGACAGATACAATGGTTTCTGCAACTGATTGCCATGTCCTCGATTGGTCTGGTCGGTTTCTCTTCTGAATAAACAACTTTCAACTTCTTAACATGACGCTTCTTTAACTCCCGGCGCATAACTTTTGCAAGCGGACACATCTGTGTCTTATAGATATCAGCCACTTTAAATGCACTTGCATCCAGCTTGTTTCCGGCTCCCATACTGCTAATGATCGGCACATTCATTGCCTGCGATTTCATGACAAGCTCAATCTTTGCAGTCACCGTATCAACTGCATCAACTACATAATCATACTCATCAAACGGAAATTCATCTGCATTTTCCGGAAGGAAGAAGCATTTGTGAATCCGCACATTCACGTCCGGATTGATTTCCAGCATTCTCTCCTTCATAACATCTACTTTGTATTTCCCTACCGTCTTTCTAGTTGCAATGATCTGACGGTTTAAATTGGTCAGACATACCTTGTCATCATCGATCAGTCAAATGCCCCGATTCCGCTTCGTACCAGTGCCTCACATACATAACCGCCGACTCCGCCGATTCCAAATACGGCAACTCTTGAATTCTTCAGTTTATCCATCGCCTCTTTGCCAAGAAGCAGTTCTGTTCTCGAAATTGTGTAAGCATCTTCTTCTCCTTCTTCTCTCATAAAATACCTGTAAACTCTTAACCAATCCACTTCTTGTTTCATTGGCTTATTTTCAATCTTTAAGTTCCACAATCATTTCTCTTTTGTAAATATCTGTCATATCCAAAATATTTTCGTCAAAATTCGGATTCGTTGAGCACACCGCAATCCTTGCTCCATCTGTCTGATATTCTTTTAAATAATAAGCTTCCCGGATTTCTTCCGGCTGCCTTAAAAAAAACGGATCATCCCTGCTTCGGAATCTGGATCTCGCTGGTATTCAATCCCATCACAAGGCCTTTGCGCGTCGCTTTTAAAAAGCTTTCTTTTAAAACCCAGTAGCGGTAAAACATTTCCGTCTGCTCCGCTTCATCTGCATTCCGGATTCTCTCATATTCAGAAGAACAAAAATATTTTTCTGCCAGCCTTTCATGATATTTCCGCATGCATTCGATGTCGCAGCCTACCCGCTCTCCGGATACGCCTGCGCTGCACAGAACATATTTCCCAGAATGTGATAAATTAAAGGACTGCCCTGCATCTTGCGGTATTTTGTGTCTCTCCTGTATCTTCATCCAAAGATACCATGCACCCACGCTTTGAGCCTGATCCTCCCTGTGCTTCAGCCGGTCTGCTTTTTCCTGTCTGAACGCCGGAACTTTTTCATAAATTTTTTGATAATTTTTCTCATTAAGCAGATCAGATATATCTGCCAGGAAAGTTTTCACCTTTTCCATTTCCCGGATTCTCCTTTTCTTTGCCGGCTTTTACACATTTATCCGCATTTTTCACTATATAACACCTGTAAAAAATATGCAAGGAATATCCTACTGATTTTATTGGATATTCCTTTCCGGTTTTTTATCCCTTGTTAATCTTATATAGACTATGGTATAATAAATAAATCTACAGGCAAAATTAAGTTACTATAATATTTTTAATATGTATCAATTCAGAAAGGATGTGCAATTTATGTGTGGATTTGCAGGCTATTATGGCGCCGGCGATTTTAATAGAGAAGAAGTCATCGACCAGATGGGTGAACGCATTGCCCACCGCGGACCTGACAGCAAGGGAAGCTTTGTTGATGACTATGTAGCCTTGGCTTCCGCCGTCTGAGTATCATCGACCTTGAAGGCGGATCTCAGCCGATTCACAGTGCAGATGGCAAACATGTCATTATTTTCAACGGAGAGATTTACAACTATCAGGAAATCCGTAAAGAACTGATTGAGAAACACGGATGTCAGTTCCAGACAAACTCCGATACAGAAGTTATTCTTCAGGGATACAAAACCTATGGCGAAAAAATTGCTTCTATGCTTCGCGGAATGTTCGCATTTGTAATTTACGATAAAGAAACTCACAACTTATTCGGAGCAAGAGACTACTTTGGAATCAAACCATTCTACTATGCACAGATGAATGGAAGCCTTTTATTTGGTTCTGAAATCAAATCCTTCCTGGCTCACCCACATTTCCATAAAGAGGTCAACAAAGATGCCCTCAAGATGTACCTGATTTTCCAGTACACCCCACTCCTTGAGACCATGTTCAAAGGTGTATTCAAACTGGAACCGGGAACATACTTCACTTATGATGGAAAAGAACTTAAGAAAACAAAATACTTCGATCCGACTTATGCAAAGAAAGACCGCAGCTTTGACGAGACAGTAAAACTCATCGGTGAGACAATTCAGGATTCTGTTGATTACCATCAGATTGCTGATGTAGAAGTAGGATCTTTCCTTTCAGGTGGTGTTGATTCAAGCTACATCGCATCTACTGTAAACCGATGAAGACCTATTCCGTAGGATTTGAAGTCGGCGGATTCGATGAGACAACCTTCTCCAAGGATCTGTGCGATATCCTTCATATGAGCAATGCAAAGAAAGAAATCTCTCTGACGAATTTTTCGATGCTCTGCCGGAGGTTCAGTATCATTCCGATGAACCACATGCCAACCTTTCCGCTGTACCGCTGTACTATCTGTCACAGCTCGCAGCCAAAGATGTAAAAGTAGTCTTAAGTGGAGAAGGCGCAGATGAGATGTTCGGTGGATACGAGACATATATCCCAAGCAAATCCGGTGATATGTACCGCAAGATCGTACCGGCATCTATCCGTAAAAAACTCGGAGACTGGGCAAAACACCAGCCAGACAAGAGAGGACTTAACTTCCTCAAGAGAAATGCAACTTCCGTAGAAGATTCCTACATCGGCCAGGCATTCATCATGGACAACGAAGAAGCAGATGAAGTACTCTCTCCTGCATATAAGAGCAAGATGCGCTACCAGGACGTAACCAAACCGTACTTCGACCAGGTAAAAGATCAGGACGACCTTCATAAAAAGCTCTTCCTCGATATGCATCTGTGGCTGCCACACGACATCCTGCTCAAAGCAGATAAGATGACAATGGCACACTCCCTCGAACTGCGTGTACCATACCTCGACAAAAAAGTCTGGGAACTCGCCCGCAGCATCGACAGCAAATACTGCGTAGACGGCATGGAAACAAAAAAAGCCTTCCGTACCTCCGCCCTCTCCCACATCCCAATGGACTGGGCAAAACGTAAAAAACTCGGATTCCTCGTACCATTCAGAGTATGGCTCCGAGAAGATAAATACTATAATAAAGTAAAAGAAATGTTCCAGAAAGACTTCGTATCCGAATTCTTCAATCAGGAGTTACTGCTGAAATGGCTGGAAGATCATAAGAATAAAGTCGGAAATTATCATAGAAAGATTTATACCGTATATTCATTCTTACTGTGGTATGAACAGTACTTTGTCCTCAGATAGAGCAGTGCCAAAATAAAAGAACACGCAAATTTCATGCTCGCATGAAATTTGCGTGTTTTTTTATTTTGATAGAGCGATAGCTCGCACAGCGAATGAACCGCCAGGTTCACGAGCTGTGGTGCACTGCTCCTCCCCTAAATCATTCGACCAACAAACTTCTTATCTAAACACACCAATCTCCAAGGGGAACAGCGCCAGCGCCTTCGCGCCCCTCTAACAGCAGCTCATACATAATATATTTTTTTCGTGCAATATATTGATATTTTCGTGCATTTGCCATATAATATCTATATCATAAAAAGAGGTGATTACTATGGCAAAATCAACAACAAGTAATATCAGCATTCGTATGGACAGCGATCTCAAAGCTGCAGCCGAAGCTCTTTACGAAGAACTCGGTATGAATCTCAGCACAGCTTTCAATATTTTTGTACGCCAGTCTCTCCGCGAAAGAGGAATTCCTTTCAAAATTACAGAAGGAACTCCAAGTAAAGAAACCGTCTCTGCTATGCTTGAGGCAGAAAGAATTGCAAAAGATCCTAACATCAAAGGATACCATGATGTTAATGAACTTTTTGCAGATCTTGATTCATGACAAAATATGAAATCAAAAATACCACTCAATTTAAAAAAGATTACAAACTTGCAAAACGACGCGGTCTTAATTTAGAACTTCTAAAAGAAATCGTCACCAAACTTGCAAAACGGCGAAGAGCCTGGATCCTAAACACAAAGATCATCCATTATCCGGCAATTGGGTTGGACACCGAGAATGCCACATCTTACCAGATTGGCTGCTCATCTATCGCTACGATGATGATGTCCTTGTCCTCACTCTTACTCGAACCGGCAGTCACAGCGACTTATTTAATCTTTAAAAAATAGAAGCAACTAGTCAATGGTGTGCTACCACAATTCCCATTTTAACTGGCTGCTTCTATTTTTATTCTTCTTACACCAACCCAAATGACCTCAACACATCCAGCCACATCGTAAGCGTAAACGCACTCAACAACGTCGTCATCATAATCACTCCGGAACTAAGCGTCCCCTCATGTCCCATATTCCTTGCCATAACAAAACAGCTGACCGTCGTAGCAGATCCAAGCATCACCAGAATCGCAATCAACTCTTCATTTCTAAATCCAAGAACTGCTGCTACCGGCAAAAAAACCGCACAAAATCCAACCAGCTTCATAAACACTGCCACAATTGTCGGCTTCATTTTCGATGTCGCTTTCCTCAACTCAAATGTCGCTCCCATCGACATCAGACCCATCGGCGTCGCTGTCGCCCCGACATTGGATACAACCTTATGTAAAATTGTCGGCATCGGAAGCTTAAGTGCAGACCAGACAAATCCCGCCACAATTCCAATAATGATTGGATTCGTTGCAATCCCCTTCAGCGTTTTCTTTACCAGCGCCTTATCAAAAGAATTATTCCCCGGTTTAAACACTGAAAGCACCACAACCGCCATAATATTATAAAGCGGCACACTGCCGATGATCATAAGCGGTGCCATTCCCGCAGTTCCGTAAATATTCTGGATAAAAGCAATTCCAAGAAGCGCCGCACTGCTCCGGTAAGTCGCCTGTATAAATTCGCCTTTAATGCTCCGATCTTTCCACAGCAGTGAAATCAAAGTTGATATCGTAATACTGATCGCCGTCACCACAAAACAAAAAAGAATAAACTTAATATCCCATACTTCCGAAAAATCCACGGTCGCCAGCTGTTCAAACAGCAACACCGGAAGCGGAACCAAAAATACAAACTTGTTCATCTTTGCCGCAAAGACTTCATCCATCCACCCCAGTTTTCTGAATAACATTCCAAGTAACATCATCAAAAAGATCGGAATCGTTGCATTCAAACTGAAAATTAAATTTTCCATAATCGTTCCTCATCCTACTCATTTATATTTGCATATCGTTATTTTGAACTCTTTCCAAAAACCTGTCAACAGCATTTTCTCACATCAAAAGAATGATTGAGATTTAAAACAATTTATACTATAATGAAATAACACTTCGGGGTATGGCTCAGCTTGGTCAGAGCGCACGGCTGGGGGCCGTGAGGTCGCAGGTTCGAATCCTGTTACCCGATTTATAATTAAATTTTTACTTATCATATATAGAAAATAAGCCGGGACATTCGCCCCGGCTCAGCATGAATATGTAGTATTACATTTCCAATGCAACTATTATGAAAATTTTTTATTAGTCTTTCTGTTTGCTTTCTTCAATCTTACGCTTGGAATCTTTCCTCACTTCATCCCGAAGCCTTTGGATATATTCCGTAAACTTACATTCTTCATTCCCATACGTCATCTGAAGATCATACTCCAACGGAATCCATGTCGAGATATCCGCCTCATTATGCTGGATCAGCGCCTCCAGCTTATCCAGTGATTTATAAAGCCTCGCCTCCTGTGTCTCCATCGCTTCCATCTCTTCAAATAGTGCCTTCCATTCTGCACGGACCGGTTCCGGAAGTATATCCGTCAGCTGCTCCACCTTTTTATTCTCAACCTTTCGGTCTTTATCCGTCTTTTCAAATGCCGGAATATCCCCGGTGATCGCCTCACCCATATCATGGATCAGACACATTTTTATAACCTTATCCATATCCAGCTCCGGAAATTCATCCCCAACCAGCATTGCCATCAAAGCCAGCCGCCAACTGTGCTCTGCCACACTCTCCAACCTGCCACTTGAAGTATACGAATGTCTGGTGTTACATTTCAGTTGTTCTGCTGTCTTTAAAAAATCCAGTAATCTTCCTATTTCCATAATTTTCTTCCGTTCCTCCATAATTTAAGATACCAGGGTCAAAATACCTCTTGACACCAACATCTAATTTAATTTTCCATCATAAAATAAGACGAATCGAGTAGGCTGACTCCTACTCGATTCGTATACTTTGTACACTATCTCGCTTAACTTGTGTACCATTTAGGTAATAACTCTGCTTTTCGCAGAAAATACCCTACTCTTTTTTCACTTTTTTCGCGCTCTTCTATGTATTCCTGATAAAGATCCAGTGTCATCTGCGCTTCTTCCAGCGTCTTTCCTTTGAACTTGGATACTTTTTCGTTCTCATACCACTTTTCTTCGATACATTTTCTGAGCCATCCGACCAGATTATTGATGTATGCCTGCTCCTGTGACAGCTTAAAAGCTTTCCGGATCACATCCGGCTGGTTATCGGATACCTGAAGCAGCACCTTAATCTCCTGAATCGTGATCGGTTCATTTCCAAAAATATCGGCAACTTCTAAAATCAGTTTTTCATTAACCGGAGTTTTCTTTGCAGCCAGTACATTTGGCGCAATCTCTTCGCCCTCTTCTTCTCCGGATGGCATACGCTGAAGATCTGAATGATGGATACACTTCGGATTCTTCTTCACAAAGAAACGGATTCCTGTAACCTTTCCGCCCTTCCCGCTCTTAACCGGCTCATAATCAAAGCAGATCTCGGAATACTCGGATTCTTCCAGCTCTTTTTTCGCAACTTCAAGTACTTTTCTACGGAAATTACGCCAATCTTCAAACGGTGCATCCTTAATCTCTGCAAGCGCTTCTTCAAAACGTCCCTGCTCAACAAGACGTTTTACTGCTTTAGATGCATTTGCATCCACTACATTCAGTGTAAATTTAAGCTCTGCGATCGTGTATGGATTCTTCGGCGGTCTCGGTACGATCAGCTGGTCACACTGTTCCCTGTCAAAACGATAATACTGGGTTCTCAGGATTTCGTAAACACGGGTTGTGAACAGGGATTTAAAAGAGCACAATACATCAAGACTCATACGGGTATAGTCTTTTTTCAGGTTATAGATATGAGGTTTCATCTCTTTAGTAAATCTGGTTGTAAACACGCCATCTCTATATTCACATTTATTCACTACATTGAACATGATGAAGTTCTCTTTTTCGTCGTCCTCGATACTTACTACATGTCCCAATGTCTCTTTTGATACTTCTTTCAGACGAGAATAGATGGAGTTTCCTGTTATATGAAGATAATTCTTAACATCCTTGGTGGAAACCTTTGCGATCAGCTCACCGTCTTCTACATATGCTTTTGCGATTGCAATATTAAGAAGCTTTCTTTCAAATAATGATGTACTGGATTTACTTTCGATTAGCACATTTGGACCGGGAGACCGTATCACGATCCAGTAGTTGTTTCTCTTTTGGTTTTTTCTGTGTTTCCTTCATCGCTCATACCCCTTAATTGTTTTCTTCTGTATTATTGTGTACTTTTGAGGTGTATTAAAATCCCCTCTACACCCCATATAATCCCTTATTGTGTACCATTCGGGGTAACCAACCCCTTTATATTGGGGATTTGTGTACCAAAAAGGAACACCCTCCCCTAAAAAGTACCCCATAAAATGGGGTTTCTGTCTTTTTTTACGTTTTGTGTACGTTTAAGGTGTGTATTGTTCTTTTCGTGTACCATTAAGGTACCTTTTTTGATAAAAATGTGTACCAAAACGGTACGTCTAGGTTGATTATATACAAGAACCCCTCCTTGTAAAGCCTTTTTTTAATTTTTTCGACACTTGTGTACAGAAAGGTAAAATTGCCAACCCTTCAAGTACACTGCGTAACCCCGCAAAGTAAACAACAACCCCCATATATGTACACCTCTTTGCCCTCTGAAGTAAACAACCTCCACCGTTTCCGTACACAAAATATGCCCCGAAATGCGTCAACCACGGGCTTTTTCAGCCCTCCTAATATAAACAAAGGAATTTTAATAAGCTGTTGTTATCTTTAATATATATATACATGCAAATTTTCACCCCAAAAGGTACACATCTGACGATTTCGTGTACTAAAAAGGGGAAAATTAAAATTATCAGATGCCTTCGCCTATGAAAATATAAACAATCATGGACAATTTCCCAATAATTCAGTATAATTCCTCTGTGGATATTCTGGGAAAGTTATCCACATACTTGTCGAAAATGGGGATAAATATCATTTTGGCAAGTTATCCACAATTAATAGAATGAGAGGATTTTTTATGCAACGAGAAAAATTTTCTTCAAGACTCGGATTCATCCTTATTTCTGCAGGATGTGCAATCGGTCTTGGTAATGTCTGGCGTTTTCCTTATATTGTAGGAAATATGGTGGAGCAGCATTTGTTCTTATTTACCTTGCATTTTTACTGATTCTTGGACTTCCGATCATGGTAATGGAATTTTCTGTCGGAAGAGCCAGTAAAGTAAGTGCGGCGCTTTCCTTTGACCGTCTGGAGCCAAAAGGAACGAAATGGCATTGGTATAAGTTTGGAGCTATGGCCGGAAACTATCTGCTGATGATGTTCTACACAACAATTGCAGGCTGGATGGTCCAGTATTTCATTAAAATGGCGACTGGTGAATTTGAGGGAAAGGATACTGCAGCTGTTGCAGGTGTTTTTTCCGATATGCTTGCAAAACCTGGAGCAATGACTTTCTTTATGATCATTGTTGTTGTTGGATGTTTTGCAATTTGTGGGATGGGGCTTCAAAATGGAGTGGAAAAGATCACAAAGGTTATGATGCTGCTTCTGCTTGCATTGATGGTGATCCTTGCAGCACGTTCTGTAACGCTTGATGGGGCTTCTGAGGGGCTTCGCTTCTACCTGGCACCGGATTTCCACAAAGTCGTGGAATATGGCTTATTTGACACGATTTTTGCCGCTATGGGACAGGCTTTCTTCACATTAAGCCTTGGAATCGGTGCAATTGCTATTTTTGGAAGCTATATCGACAAATCCCGCAGTCTTACAGGAGAAGCAGTCCTGGTAACACTTCTGGATACCTTTGTTGCTTTGATCGCGGGTCTGATCATTTTCCGTCATGCTTCGCATATGGGGTGGATCCGGGAGAAGGTCCGAGTCTGATCTTTATCACACTTCCGAATGTATTTAATTCCATGGCAGGCGGAAGAATCTGGGGAGCCTTATTCTTCTTATTTATGATTTTTGCTGCGGCATCGACCGTAATTCGCCGTTTTGAGAACATTTTATCCTTTGCCATTGATTTGACCGGATGCAGCCGGAAAAAGGCTGTAATCGTCAATATCGTGGTTGTGGCGGTACTTTCCATGCCGTGTGTTCTCGGATTTAATGTATGGAGTGGATTTATGCCGTTCGGAAAAGGTTCCGGAGTACTGGATCTGGAGGATTTCCTGGTAAGTAACAACCTGCTTCCACTTGGAAGTCTGATCTATCTTCTGTTCTGTACAAGCCGTTATGGATGGGGATGGAAGAACTTCCTGAAAGAAGCGGATACCGGAGAAGGATTGAAATTCCCGAAATGGGCGAAATTTTATGTAAGCTATATCCTGCCGCTGATTGTATTATTTATCTTTGTACAGGGATATATCAGTAAATTTATGTAGATAAGAAAAAACCACCCCAAAAGGTACACGAAAAAGATCATGTGTTCGAATTTCGGACGGTACACATGATCTTTTTTATATGTGCCTTGGCACATTCTTTTTCAGCAAAAAAAAATCTATTTTAAAAAAAATTTTAAAATTTATGAAAAAAAAAGCTTGCATTTTTTATAGCTGTCTTATATAATAAATCTTGCGTTACGGAAAACCGAATAATGTATGCGCTTTTAGCTCAGTTGGTAGAGCAGTAGACTCTTAATCTATTTGTCCAGGGTTCGAATCCTGAAGGCGCAGTATCAGCACTGTTTTTGATGAATTAGCATCGGGGACGGTGCTCTTTTTTAGAATCTGTTTCTACAGATGGAGACATATGTAAAAGTAATCGTTTATTTCATTTGTGGAAAGTTACTGGATATGTGGAAAAATAAAGGAAAATTTATTTCGTGTACTAAAAAGGGGACTATTTTAGTCCCCTTCTACTACATCTTGCATAAAATATTGATTGCATCCTTGTTCAGGAGGCATTTTTCATGTTCATTCAGATAAGCTTCAGAAATTGCATCTTTTTCGACCATGCCACCGAATTCACCGGCGGATACGATGCGCTGAGCCTTTTTATTGCCGTCTTCTGTATTCGGGAAGTCTACCATCAGGTAGTAGACACCGTCATCTTTATACAGACGGCTTTCTGATGCCTGGCCGTATCCAAGGATCTTGCAGAAGTCGATTGCATTATCCAGACTTGGAAAGAGAATCTGCCAGCGAACGGTCTCTTTCTCACTGCTGTCAGGCTCAATCAGCATACCGGAAGCTTCAGAACCATCTTTTTGGATGGATTCCAGAGAATTCTCAGCCTGGCAGGAGATCGACAGCATCAGGCTCCGGTCAGGAAGAAATGCACCGTAAAATCCCTGGATTCCATTGTCTGTGTTAAGCCCAAGGACTTCTTTCCCTTTCTTGAGAAGAAGATTCAAAAATTCTTCGGTACGCTCCCTGTCCTGTGTCAGATCTTCCAGTGAGTAGCCAAGTGCGGCAATCTCTGCTTCTGTGATAAGGCAGTTCATTCTGGTGTCGGATACTTTCCAAAAAGTCATATGCTCACCCCCTGATTTGTAAAATCTATTGCTTTTGTAATCTTATTTGTTCTATAAGTTATATAACAAAACGGGTGTAGTGTCAATATATTTTCTATATTTTATGATTTTTTCAGAAATATTATTTGTTTTTCATTCGTTTGATCACTTTCAGTCGGGTAAATTCTTCCCGTTCCTTCTCTTCCAGTGCATTTGTAATCGTATATACGAGATTGTCATACATCGGAATCGTAATATTTTTCAGGCATTTGCCTTTTCTGTGTCTTTTTGATTACTTGAAGCCAGCCGGTACGCTGCATTTTCTACCTCAGAAAGCTTGAGTGTCAGCTCTTTAACACGGCAGAATGCATCACGGGCGATATCGATGGATTCCTCTGG
>ENA-OQLB01001254-OQLB01001254.1-human-gut-metagenome-genome-assembly--contig:-NODE-1254-length-11409-cov-1.515423_pt1 | contig 11409 bp, 15 predicted proteins | sample MGYA00242656_ERZ504813 | MGnify/ENA primary metagenome ERZ504813 (study PRJEB26092, sample SAMD00036388) | human gut metagenome | host: Homo sapiens | study: EMG produced TPA metagenomics assembly of... | reverse complement strand
GTTAATGAGGATAAAAAGGTTTGAATATAATGATTCCACTTTAAAATGTCGGTAAAAGAGTTAGCAAAAAGTCTTCAAAACAATGATTCAATGGATTTTAAACTGGTTGACAGTAAAACTGCTGATCAAGGATTAAAAGACGGTGATTATTATATGGTAATTACTATTCCTAGTAATTTTTCTAAAAATGCAACGACATTATTAGATGCCCAACCACAAAAAATGATTTTAAACTATACTACTAATCCTGGCAGCAGTTACATTGCTTCTAAAATGGATGATTCAGAATTGCTAAAATCAAAGCTGAAGTTTCTTCAACCGTAACTAAGACTTATGCTGAAACTATTTTCAATCAATTGGGAACAGTTGGAAGCGGCATGAGTGAGGCAGCTGATGGTTCTAATCAAATTAATGATGGGGCTAATCAGTTAATTAGTGGTAATAAAACTATTTCGGATAATCTTCAAGTATTAGCAACTAGTTCAATCACTTTTAAAGATGGGGCTTCTACCCTTACAAACGGGTTACAAGATTATACCGATGGTGTAGTAACTGTAAATAATGGTGTATATTCATTAAAGGATGGTATCAATTCTCTAAACAACGCTACTCCTGCATTATCAAGTGGAATAAATCAACTTGATAATGGAGCCACAGAACTTCAAACTGGAATAAGTCAATATACTGGCGGTGTTACTAGCGCTTATCAAGGTTCTCAAGCTTTAGTTAGCAATAATTCTACCTTAAGTAATGGTGTAGATACTCTCGCAGCCGGGGCAAGTCAATTAAAAGCTGGTAACCAGCAAATCAGTGATGGCTTAACACAAATGGCTTCACAAGTAAAAACATCTAGTATTTCTTTATCAAATTATACTACCTTAATCAATACACTTCAAAATAGTGGTAATGCAGACTATAAAAAGCTAGCACAAACAATTTTGGATACAGGTCTAAGTAAAGAAGAAGTTGAACAATACGGATTAACAAAGTTTGGTGTAACTGATGCTTTGCCTTCTTCATATCAATTGGTTCAGCAGATGAGTTCTAGTCTTAGTACGATGAATACAGCCTTAATGGTGATACAACTACCCCAGGTCTAGCAACTGCTAGTAGAACTATACAAGCTGGTTTAAATAATCTTGATGCTTCAATTAGTGGTGGTGAATATACTAACACTGATGGTAGTAAAACTATTATTCCCACAGAGAAAAGTTTAAAAACTGGAATTAAAAGCTATCTTGCTGGAACAAGTCAAATCAATAGTGGCTTAGCTCAATTAAATGACAATTCAAGTTCTTTAGTAGATGGTGCCAATAAATTAAAAACTGGTACTTCTCAATTAGCTAGCCAAACACCAACTCTAACTAACGGTATCGGTGCCTTGATCAAGGAGCAAAACAATTAGCTGATGGTACTAGTACTTTAGTAAGCAATAATCCAACTTTGCTCAGCGGTGCTGATCAGTTAGCTGATGGAGCTAATCAAATCAGTGACGGCGCTGGACAATTAGCAGCTGGATCAACTACTCTTGGAACTGGGTTAACCACCTTACAAGACGGCGCAAATACTTTAGCTACTTCACTTCATGATGGTGCAGAGCAGGTAAATAGTATTAACAGTAACGACAGCACATTTGATATGCTTGCTAGTCCTGTAGATACTTCTCATAAGGAAATTTCAACAGTTGAAAACAATGGTCATGGAATGGCTCCATATATGATGAGTGTAGGTTTATATGTAGCTTGTATGGCATTTACGTTGATGTATCCATTATTCAATGATGTTGAAAAAGCAGAAAGCGGCTTTAAATATTGGTTATCTAAAGCTTCAGTCTGGTTTACAGTATCTACAATTGCTTCAATTGTAATGATTGCATCATTGATGTTCTTCTGTGATTTTGCTCCGCAACAGTTACTAATGACTTTTATCTTTGCTGTAATTGTAGGAGCGGCTTCAATGGCATTAGTGACCTTGTTAAGTATTGTGTGTGGTAAAATTGGTGAATTTGTACTCTTAGTCTTCATGGTTATTAATTTGGGTGGTTCGGCCGGTACTTATCCACTAGAAACATCAAGTGCAATTTTTAAAGCAATTCATCCTTTTATGCCATTCACATATAGCGTTGATGGCTTCAGAAAAGTTATTAGTATGTCAAATGTTTCATTGAATACAGAAATAATTGTATTTGTAGGAATTATTATTATTTGCAGTTTATTAACCATTCTGGTTTATAATCATCGAATTAAAAAACCAACTCCATTAATTCCTCAAGCATTTGAAAATGTTAATGAATAAATAAAATCAATTTAGACAGTGTAGGATTCTATACTGTCTTTTGCTTTTAAAATACACTTTTTATCCCATTAAAATTGACTTTTAATACCTTTGATTTTATAAACACATATTGGAACATAAAAACAGTACAATTTCTTGTACTGTTTTTATGTTCCACTCAAGTAAATGCATAAAAATTTAATTTCTCATCTTTTTTTCATTCTTAAAATCAGTATATAAATAATTACTAAAATAATCGCAAGACCATATGAAACATAAAATCTTTAACTACTCCAAGGATGTAACTAAAAGTATCTTTTTCAATTTCTTTAGTAGTAGCATACTCTTCTTGATATAATAATTTGTCTTGATAATATACTTTTAAATCACCAACTTTTTCTCCCTTTTTAACAGGTGCTTCTAATTTTTTAAATGAGTATTTATATTCTAAATCATCTTTATTAAAATCATTTGGTAAAAAGCACTAACGTCATTTAAATTTGTAATAGCTATTTTTTGTTCGTCCTTTGCTAAAGTTACATCTAACGTTCTTACTTTAGCACCCTTAGTTAAAATACTTTGTAATGAATAATGTTGCCCCACATAATTCATTATATCTAAAGTATCACTTACTGCAGCATGAGTTTTAACATCATTATTAACACTATGACCTACAATGGTAATAATTTCATTATCATTAACCCGATTTAAACTTGATAGACAACTCTTAGCCTCGTTTGTATACCCACTTTTACAACCAAGAATATCATCAACATTTATTTTTGCTCGTTTAGCATTATACATCGATTTATTAACCCATTGATGTAATCCATTTGAAGACGTTTTATAACGTTGAGCATATATATTTTTTAAAATCTTCATTTTGAATTGCATATTGAACAATTAATGCCATATCATGAACTGTAGTATAATGATTTTCATCATGAATCCCGGTCGTATTTACAAAATGAGTATCTTTTAAATTTAATTTTTGTGCTAATTCATTCATTTTATCAACAAATGCCTCTTGACTTCCACATAAATTATTTGCTAGAGCTCTAGTTGCATCCGCCCCACTTGGTAAAATAGCGCCATATAATAAATCTTCATATGTAACTGTCTCTCCAACTTCAAAATTAGCTGAGGAAGCTCCAGTTTCCCATACAGTATCAATATCACTTTGTGTAATTACTGTTGTTTTCTTCATATCATCCATTAATTCTAAAGCAAGAATAACGGTCATTACCTTGGTCATACTCGCAGGATACATCCGTTCATCCATGTTCTTATTATATAAAACCAAACCACTTTTTGCATCAATTGCAACTGCATAATCACAAGTAAGCCCAATATCTTCACTATTTTCTAAAGCTCTTATCGGTGTTAGTGTTGCTATTAAGCATATTCCAACTAATAAAAACGATAATATTTTTTTACACATTCAATTCTTCCTCCCTGACATTACTTCGTTTTAAAAATGATAGTTTCGTTTCAGAAACAATAATTGCAACAAAAATGATAACAAATCCTGCAATAACTTTTAACGTTAAGTACTTCTCCATATAATAGAACTGAAAATATTACACCAAATAAAGACTCAAGACTTAATAAAATCGCTGCATTACACTCACTCACAAGATTTTGACCAATATTTTGACATAGTAATGTTAGCGCAGTAGCAAAAAAAACTAGATAGCCAATCTGCAAGATCACACTACTGTCAATTTGTTTTATCACTGTAATATCTTCAAATAATAATGAACCAAACAAAGCTAAGATCGCAGTCATTCCAAATTGTAGTGTGGTTAATTTAATAGGATGCATCTCTTGTGAATACTTTTTTATCGCCAAGATATGTAAGGCATAAAAAAATCCTCCACAAATAGTTAAAAGATCACCAGTATTCATTGTCAAATCACCATCTAAAGAAACTAAAGCAACTCCTGATACACAGAGTAAAGCTGCAACAAAGTTATAATTATCAGGTCGTTTATGATAAGAATAACCAAACTAAAAAAGGTACAATTGCACAATAAATAGCAGTTAAAAATGCATTTTTCCCTGGGGTTGTCATTGTCAGACCTAATGTCTGTATCAAATAAGCCAAAAATAAACAGGTTCCTGTAATCGCACCCCCTTTTAAATCACGAATACAAGTATCTTTAATATATTTATAAAACATTATGATCATTACTAATGTTGCCAATGTAAACCGAACAAATAACAGGACATTAGGAGTTAAGAAATCCACTGCACTTTTCATAACAATAAATGAACTCCCCCAAATCAAGGCTGCTAATAACAACAAAAATGACCCTTTAAATTTATCACTTTTCATTTGAACCCTCCATACATACTTGTTTATTTTAACACTTTCGACCTATTTCAACAATATTTATTTAATAAAACCCCATTAAACAGCTACTTTTTCTATTTAGTAATAACTATTGCAATAAAAAAGTAATCTAAATCGAACAGTCATCCTTGGCTATCCAAGATCAGAGATGCAGTCCAATTTATATGATTACTTTTAGCTATACTTATTTAAACTTAGAGATTTATCTATCCATTGATTACAGCATGACAACGAGGGCACAATTCGCCTTCCATTTCATCTTCATCAAAATAGTTCCAACATCGTGGACATTGATGACCTTCGAACTTTTCAACTTTGATATAAGCGCTATCAAATTCTTCTAATGAAGAATCTTTCACTAACTCAACTTTAGCAACAATAAATAATTGTTTTAAGTCAGCAAGCATTGAAGCCATTTCCTTAAATTCATCTTTTAATGAAATCGTCACTTTTGCTTCCATATTTGATTTTATAATTTTTTCATTTCTCAATCCTTCTAAAGCTTTCATGACATCTTTACGAAGCTCTAGGAAACGATCAAAATGAGCTTTTAATTGATCACTGTTAGGCATATTGATCATTTCAACATTAGGTTCTAAGAAAATTGAATCAGCCTTATTATCATCACAATGGAAATGATCATGTAATTCTTCAGCAGTAAATACTAGAACTGGTGAAATCAATTTCATCATTGCTTTAGCATGATAATATAAAACTGTTTGGACTTGTCTTCTACGAAGACTATCGGCTTTTTCAATATAAAGAATATCTTTAGTAAAGTCCATATAGAATGAGCTTAATAAATTAGTAAAATAATTTAAAATTAATTGATTTGCTTCAGCAAAATCATAATTATCATAAGCTTTATGATATCCTTTAATCAAGTCATTTAATTGAGCTAGCATATATTTATCAACATCAGCCAAAGCTTCAACTGCAACTAGATCAGCTTGTTTAAAATCATTTAAGTTTCCTAATACGAAACGCATTGTATTTCTAATTTTACGATAATTTTCAGAAATTTGTTTCATAATATCATTACTGATTCTTACATCTTGCTGGTAAGCTACTGAAGTTGCCCATAATCTTACAATATCAGCTCCATATTGGTTAACTAATTTAATTGGATCAACAGTATTACCTAATGATTTAGACATTTTATTGCCTTTGCCATCTAAAACAAATCCATGTGATAAAAACTGTTTTGTATGGTGCACAACCATGAGCTGCTGTTCCAACAATCAGTGAAGAGTTAAACCAGCCACGGTATTGATCACTACCTTCAAAATATAAATCAACTGGATAACGATATCCCCGTTCAATCATACATCCAGTATGGCTGGAACCTGAGTCAAACCATACATCCATAATATCTTTTTCTTTTTTAAAGATACCATTTGGTGAATGTTCATTTATATATCCTTCTGGTAATAAATCTTTTCATCACGTTCAAACCAAACATTTGAACCATATTTTCTAAATAAATTAGAAATATGTTTAAAAACTTCTTCTTCCATAATCGGTGTTCCATCTTCACAATAAATGATTGGAATCGGTACTCCCCAAGATCTTTGACGAGAAATACACCAGTCACCACGATCTTTAATCATATTATAAATACGAATATGTCCCCACTCATTTAACCAGTTAACTTTATCAATCTCACTTAATAATTTCTCTCTGATTTTATCAACTGAACAGAACCATTGATCAGTCGCTCTAAAAATAATTGGTTTTTTAGTACGCCAATCATGTGGATAACTATGTGTAATAAATTCAAGCTTTAATAAAACTCCTAATTCATCTAGTTTCATTGTAACTGTTTTATTTGCATCATCTACATATTGACCTTCTAGCCATTCACCACAGTCTTTCATCATACATCCATGTTCATCAACGTTACAATATGCTGGTAAACCATATTTTTGTCCGACGAAAAAGTCATCTGCTCCGAATCCTGGTGCTGTATGAACGCAACCAGTCCCCGCCTCAGCAGTAACATGATCACCTAAGATCACTAATGATTCACGATCATATAAAGGATGTTGACAAGTGATTAATTCTAACTCACTACCTTTAAAGTTTTTGATTACTTTATACTCAGTAATTTCAAATTTTTCATTAATGAATCAACTAATTCATTTAGAACGATTAATTTTCCTTTAGTTGTTTCAATCAGTGCATAATCGTAACGCTCATTTAAACAAATTGCCAGGTTTGCAGGAATAGTCCAAGGTGTAGTTGTCCAAATAACAAAGCTAGTATCAGTATCTAAGATTCCTTTACCGTCTTTAACAGCAAATTTAACAAAAATAGTCGGACTCTTAATATCATGATATTCAATCTCAGCCTCTGCTAAAGCTGATTCACTTGATGGTGACCAATAGACAGGTTTTAACCCTTTAAAAATTAATCCATCCATTGCCATTTTTGCAAATACATCAATTTGATTAGCTTCAAACTCGGGCATTAAAGTCAAATATGGATGTTTATAATCAGCAAATGTCCCCATTCTGATTAATTGTTCCATTTGTTTATTTACTTGCTCATGAGCATATTCATCACATTTTTCTCTAAAAGCCGCTGTAGACATTTCTTTACGATTTACCCCTAATTTTTGAATCGCATTTTCAATTGGTAATCCATGCGTATCCCAACCAGGAATATATGGCGTATAGCGTCCCTCCATATTATTGTAACGACAGATAACATCTTTGATTACCTTATTTAACATATGTCCCATATGCATATTACCATTGGCATATGGTGGACCATCATGAAAAACAAAATCTTCTTTCCCTTTGTTTTGCTCAATTACTCTTTCGTACATGTTCTCTTTTTGCCAGCGTTCAACATACTTAGGTTCTTTTTTTAGGAAGATTCCCACGCATTTCGAACTCAGTTTTTGGCATTAATAGTGTGTCCTTATAGTTCATTTCTTTTCCTCCAAATAAAATTAAAAAACGTCCTTTCAAAATAAAAGGACGAATAATTCGCGGTACCACCTTAATTCGTATTTTCCAATACGCACTCAAACATCTTAACGCGATTAACGGCAACCCCTACTAATTTCAAGGTGCTACTCCAGAGTGATCCATTATAATAATAGTTACTGATTTTCACCATCCATCAGCTCTCTACAAACATCTTACTATAAACTGTCTCTTTCATCGTATTTAGTTATCTTCATCTTCTTCGTTAATAAGATTAAAGACTTCCGAATTATCGATTGAATCCAAAATATCTTGGGACATTTTTTGAACCGATGAACGGAATTTAATTGCCTGATCTTTAAAATCATTCATCTCACTAGATAAACTACGAACATAGTCCAATGATTCTTTTAAGATCATATTGGCATTGCGTTTAGCCTTATCAATCAATTCACTTGCTTCTTTTAAGGCTAGACGAGCAATTTCTTCATTAGTTTTTTCGGTAATATTGACACGATGCTGCAATAGCGAGTTTTGTTCTTTAACATGATCTAATTCATCTGTTAAACTAGCAACTTGCTGCTTTAGTGATGCTAACTCAGCTTGATAATCATCTATTTTACTATCAACTTGTTGAACACTATAGCCCCTAAATTGCTTTTTAAATTCACTCATCGTCTCACTCCCCTACTTATAAAAATACCCTTCAACGACATAATTATCCTGTTTAGTTCGTCGTTTAGTATCGACAAATTTAACTCTTCCATGACGTCTTAACGATATTATATCACTATTATTACACAAATAATTTAATTTCTTCAACTTCTTTATGATTAACTTTTACAAAACCTGATTGAATATAACTGACAGCCTTGCTTCGAGGCACTCCATATAAAGTTGAAACAACTTTATCTAAACGAAATGAGGAGACAATAAAAGTTTTACTTATATATTGATGTTTAATTGTAATAATCTCTTCACTCTCTAAAATTTTAACTTTACTACGTTTAATTTTAATTAAGTTATTTTTTACATACTCATAGATTTTTGCATCCATGACAACATAAAAATTATCCTCATACTCATAAATATCCCCAAATAATTCGCGTTTAACCCCTAAAGACATTAATGCTCCTAAAATATCTCGATGATTCAATGTACCAAATGGTTTTGCATAACTTATTTTAGCTAAAACTATTTCAAAATCTTCTTTTTCAATTTGATAAAATGATGGTGCAATAATCAAACGTTTCATTTCACTATCAACCATTCCACCATCTTCAATAACAATCAAATCATTTTGATTCCCTACAATGCTATAAACAATTGATTGATGATATGGATTTAAAAATTTAGTTAAAACAAGTCTTTGTTTATATAGAGCTTGATCTTTAAACTCTAATACCTTTTTAACAAAAACTTCTTCACCTTTAAAATGCTCTATCATAATTAAAAAGTATTAGCTAAGCTAATACTTATCTATTATTCTTCAGATTCATCTTCATCTAAATCAATTGTCCCAGAAACACCAATGTTTTTAGGAGTACATAAGAATATTCTAGGTCCAATTCTTTGGATGTCTCCTTCAATTGCAAAGATAACTCCGCTTAAAAAATCTACAACTCGTTTAGATTGTTCTTTTTGTAAACGATGCAAGTTAACAACAGCAGCTTTCTTTTGCTTTAAATGATTTGCAATATCTTGAGTTTCTGCAAATGCCCGTGGTTCAAATAAAATTAATTGGCTATCTTTATTTGCATTTAAAGCTTTGATTGCATCACTTGTTTTAGAAAACTTTGCTTGCTCAAATAAGCTTGTTTTAGGTTCTGTATCAATCTCTACATCTTCATATTCTTCAACTTCGTCACCGTCTTCGTCAAAAAACCATTTTTTACTTTTTGTCCGTATCCCATGAAGTGGTCCTCCTTAATTTATTACTAGTATATTATAGCACAATAAATCCGTCCATAAAAGGATAATTACTCAACAAACTGCTGGTTATTTAAAAGATTTTATTAAAATAGTCAAATGCTTAAACATTTGACTATTATGGCTCAATCGATACAAGAATCACATCGCCACCAATGCTCACTACACATTCAATTGGAATAACAATACATGGTGCTTCTTTAAAAAAACATAATAGTTTAAAAAAGCTATATTTCTCTACTACAATTGCCTGTATACATTTACCGCACCAGTCAATTTCAATATCGCTGATAAAACCAATTTTGCAGCCATCAACGACATTGATCACGTCTTTAGACTGCAGTTTTACAAATCTCATCGAATCACCATTAATATATATGCTTATTTTAGATAATTATGTAAATTATCTAAAGCTTTTCTTTCGATTCTTGACACTTGAGCTTGGGAAATAAATAATTCCTTTGCAATCTCACTTTGGGACAACCCCTCAAAATATCTTTGTTTAATCACACGATGCTCTTTTTGATTTAATGATTTTAAAGCATCATATAAATCTATTGTTTCATTTGTTCTTGATACAACTGTTTTATCATCTGTAATCGAATCAATCATCTTTAAATTATTACCATCATCATTTTTAACTTCTTCTTGTAATGAAGAAACACTGTTTGTTGATAACAGCGCTTCAATAACAGCACTTGGCTCAACTTCCAGTTCATTAGCTAATTCATTTATCGTTGGTTCACGATTTAATTTTGTTATATAGCTATCTTTAACCTTTAAAACCTTATACGCTAAATCTCGAATTGAGCGAGAAATCTTGATTTGATGGTTATCACGAAGATAACGTTTCATCTCACCAATTATTAGAGGAACTGCATATGTTGAAAATTTCAAACCAAAACTAGTGTTAAAATTTTCAATTGCTTTAATCAGCCCAATCATTCCAACTTGAAATAAGTCATCCATGCTATCTTCACGACCATAAAAACGTCTTGCCATTGATAAAACTAACTTAGTATTATCGTTAACTAATCTGTCTTTTATCGCCTCGTTTTTAGTAGCTTGGTATTCGTCTATCAATTATAAGTTTCATCGGTTGTAAGTCTTTTTTTCGGTTCTTGATAACCATTTATAATAACTTGATAATTACTCATATTTGCCTTCTTTCAACTCTATTTTTAGCAAATATGACAAATTTATACTTATTTTATTTCATTATAATTTAATTTATTACGTAATTTTTTGATTATTTTCTTTTCTAATCGTGAAATTATATGACTGTGAAATTCCCATCATTTAGCAACATCCTTTTGCGTCAACTCATCATAATTCATTAAACCATAACGAAACATCAAAATTTCCTTTTCACGTTTGGATAAATCCTTAAAAGCCTCATAAAACATTGCTTTTTGATCACTTTGTTCCAATTCATTTTTAACAATATCACTATCTGTTCCAATAATATCCGATAACAACAATTCATTTCCATCATAATCAATATTTAATGGTTCATCTAAAGATATCTCGTGACGCAATTTATTATTTTTTCTTAGAAACATCAAAATTTCATTTTCTATACACCGTGATGCATAAGTAGCTAACTTAATATTTTTATCAGGTTTAAAAGTATTGATTGCTTTAACTAAACCAATCGTTCCGATACTAATCAAATCTTCTATTCCACCATTTTGCGTCGTATCATAGCGTTTTGCAACATATACAACTAGCCTTAAATTATGCTCAATCAACAAATCTCGAGCATCATTATCACCAGCTCCCAACTTTTCTAAAGCTTCCTTTTCTTCAATACCTTTTAATGGTGGTGGTAAGATATCATGCCGTCCAATATAATAAAGATATTTAGTTTTATTTAATATTTTTAAAATAATGATAATAGAATTTTATTATTATGGT
>ENA-OQLB01001252-OQLB01001252.1-human-gut-metagenome-genome-assembly--contig:-NODE-1252-length-11424-cov-1.537930_pt1 | contig 11424 bp, 18 predicted proteins | sample MGYA00242656_ERZ504813 | MGnify/ENA primary metagenome ERZ504813 (study PRJEB26092, sample SAMD00036388) | human gut metagenome | host: Homo sapiens | study: EMG produced TPA metagenomics assembly of... | reverse complement strand
GGAGTATTTGCACCTGTCTGTTATGTCCTTGCAGCCGGAGGACTTTTACAGGGATTGCTGATCATTCTTACAATGGCAGTACCATCCGTGACAGAAACCGGAGTCTATCCGGTTTTTAATTTTATCAGCTGGACGCCGTTTACCTTTTTGCCGGTACTGCTTGCGATTTCCGCATCAAAGCATTTTCACTGCAATCCATATATTGCGGCCGCCTGCTGTCTGGCACTTGTAAATCCTGTGTGGACAGAAATGGCAGGAAAAATCGCAGAAGGAGAGAATATCCGTTTTCTTTTTGTAAACCTGACGGAAATCACCTATACCTCTTCTGTACTGCCGCCTTTGATTTTAGTTGCACTGCTGTCCAAGCTGGAGAAATTTCTAAATAAACATTTGCCGGAATTGATCAGATCCTTATTTACTCCGCTTATCTGCCTGGCAGCGCTGGTTCCACTGACCATCGTTGTGATCGGTCCATTGATCCAGTGGCTGTCCAATGGAGTTGCCGCCGGATACAATCTTCTGTATCAGATGGCGCCTCCGATCGCAGGTGCAGTTGTCGGCGGGGTGTGGCAGGTGATCGTAATCTTTGGCATTCACTGGGGGATGGTTCCGATTGTAATTGCCAATTTTGCGCAGAACGGACAGGACACACTGCAGATTTTTATTCAGATTGCTGTAATTTCACAGATGGCAGCTGCATTTGGAGTATTTTTAAAAGCAAAAGACAAGCAGCTGAGAACAGATGCACTGTCCGCCGGAATCACAGGAATTTTCGGAATTACAGAACCGGCAATCTATGGGATCACACTGCGAGAAAGAAACCGTTTATTTATGGCTGTATCTGGGCTGCAATCGGAAGTGCAATCGCTGCGATACTGGGAGCAACACAGTATGTGTATGCAGGACTTCCGGGACTGATCTCCGTGGTAAATTCCATATCTGTGGAAAATCCGGGTTCATTTCCAGCCTGTGCCACAGGAGCAGCAGTGACGATTACAGGAACAATCGGAAGTATCCTGCTGTTTGGGTGCGAACCAAAGCAAAAGGAAAACGCAGAGCATTCTATTTTGGGACAAACTGTTTTCAGTCCGCTGACAGGAGAACTCAAATCTCTAAAAGACGTCAATGATCCCACATTTTCAGAAGAGATACTTGGAAAAGGAATTGCAATTCTTCCAAAAGAAGGAATCGTCTATGCGCCTTTTGACGGAGTAGTGTCCGCTCTTTTTGATACAAAACATGCAATTGGACTGACAGACGATCAGGGAATGGAGCTTTTGATCCATGTAGGACTGGAAACGGTAAATTTGGGCGGAACTCATTTTGAGGTGCATATTCTCAGGGGGATCTGGTGAAAAAAGGTGATCCGCTGATTACATTTGATCTGCAGGAAATCCAGAAAACACATGATGTCATTACACCGGTTCTTATTACAAACGCAGATGATTTTTCAGAAATCGTGGTACAAAAAGAATTTCGGTCCGGTAAAAGCAGGAGATGCAATTTTAACAGTCAAAAAATAGAGAAAGGATAAAAAAGAGATGAATCGAGTAATATTTCCAAAGGATTTTTTATGGGCGGCGCAGTGGCAGCCAACCAGTGTGAAGGAGCGTATTTGGAGGATGGAAAAGGGCTGTCCATTCAGGATATCATGCCAAAGGGAATCAAGGGGGCACCTACAGAAGAACCTACAGCGGACAACATGAAGCTTGTGGCAGTCGATTTTTACCATCGTTACAAAGAAGATATTGCCATGCTTGCAGAGATGGGATTTAAGGTGTTTCGATTTTCTATTGCATGGTCCAGAATTTTCCCAAATGGAAATGACAAAGAGCCAAATGAAAAAGAACTTCACTTCTATGATGATGTACTGAATGAGTGCAAAAAGTATGGTATTGAGCCATTGGTGACGATTTCCCCATTACGAGACTCCATTGCATCTTGCAAGAGAGTATGACGGATGGAGGAGCCGAAAGCTCATCGACTTTTATATGAATTTCTGTAAAGTAATCTTTGAACGCTACAAAGGAAAAGTAAAGTACTGGCTTACTTCTAATGAAATCAATTCTGTGCTGCATCAGCCTCTGATCAGCGGTGGAATCCTGACTCCAAAGGAACAGCTCACAAAGCAGGAGCTGTATCAGGCAATCCATCATGAACTGGTTGCATCAGCAAAAGCAGTAAAGCTGGCGCATGAGATTATGCCGGACAGTCAGGTTGGCTGCATGATTCTGGCAATGCCGACATACCCGCTGACACCAAAGCCGGAGGATGTACTGGCAGCAATGCAGGCAGAACAGAAAACTATTTCTTTGCAGATGTTCAGGCGCGCGGTGCATATCCAAAATATCTGGACAGCTATCTGAAAGAACAGAATGTCAGGATCAAGACAAAAATCCTGACGGGAACTATTGCTGTCTATATCGGAATCGTCTGTTATCTGTCCACAAAATTTGCACAGGGATCCACAACTGTTGGTATGATCGTATCCATCAAATTTATGAATTACAGCCGCTTTCACACACATCTGTATTGTTTCCACACTGCCTTCATGATAAACTGTCTTTATAAATGATAAAAATCACGGAGCTGAAACACGCATGGAAAAACTACAGAATACCAAAGAACCTTCCAGGGATCCGGAACGTATGAAATACCGGCTTTCGGAAGCGATGAAAGAATGTATGAAATATGCGCCGGTAGAAAAAATCACAGTAAAAGAAATTGTTGAAGTATGCGGTACAACAAGGCAGACCTTTTACCGAAACTTTCAGGACAAATACGATTTGATCAACTGGTATTTTGATAAGATTCTTTTGAAATCTTTCGAGTACATGGGAAAGAGCGAAACAATCTACGAAGGACTTGTCAATAAATTTTATTATATCCAGCAGGAGAATCTGTTTTTCGTACTTGCCTTTAAGAATGATGATCAGAACTGCCTGAGGGATCACGACTTTCATCTGATCCTTCAATTTTATACAGACCAGATTGAACAGAAGACCGGAGAGAAAATTTCAGAGCATTTGCGTTTCTTACTGGAAATGTATTGCCAGGGTTCCATCTATATGACTGTACAGTGGGTTCTTGGAAAGCTGAAAGGAACTCCAGAAGAAATTGCACGCTCTCTGGTTGATGCTATGCCTCTGAAACTAATGGAAGTATTTAAGGTATTAAATCTATTGTAAAGTGACAAATTTGACAGTTTTTCACTTTCTATTTTTATGAAAAATTGTTAAAATCAAAACAAAGGAGAGTGATACAAATGGCAAATAGAATTATGCTGAACGAAACATCTTATCATGGGGCAGGAGCAATCCAGGAAATTGCAGCAGAAGCAAAGGCAAGAGCTTTCAAAAAAGCATTCGTCTGCTCGGATCCGGATCTGATCAAATTCGGAGTCACAGGAAAGGTGACAGACGTTCTTGACAAAGCTGGGCTTGCTTATGAAATTTATTCTGACATCAAAGCAAACCCGACCATCGAAAATGTACAGAATGGTGTTGCCGCATTCAAAGCTGCCAAAGCAGATTACATTGTTGCAATTGGCGGCGGTTCTTCTATGGATACCGCAAAGGCAATCGGTATTATCATTGCAAATCCGGAATTTGAAGACGTAAGAAGTCTGGAGGGTGTGGCGCTACAACAAAACCCTGTATTCCAATCATTGCCGTTCCGACAACTGCAGGAACAGCTGCAGAAGTTACCATCAACTATGTGATCACAGATGTGGAAAGAAAAAGAAAATTGGTCTGTGTGGATCCGCATGATATGCCGATCATTGCGATCGTTGATCCGGATATGATGTCCTCTATGCCAAAGGGACTGACTGCCTCTACCGGTATGGATGCACTGACACATGCCATCGAAGGTTATACAACCAAAGGAGCATGGGAGATGACAGATATGTTCCACTTAAAAGCGATCGAGATCATTTCCAGATCTTTGAGAAGTGCAGTAGCAAATGAAAAAGAAGGACGGGAAGGAATGGCTCTCGGACAGTATATCGCAGGGATGGGATTTTCCAATGTCGGCCTTGGAATTGCGCATTCCATGGCACATACATTAGGAGCTGTTTATGATACGCCTCATGGTGTCGCATGTGCGATGATGCTTCCAATTGTTATGGAATACAATGCAGATTGCTCCGGAGAAAAATATCGCGAAATCGCATGTGTATGGGCGTGAAAGGTGTAGATGAGATGTCTGCTGACGAGTACAGAAAAGCTGCTGTGGATGCAGTACAGAAACTTTCTGTAGATGTAGGAATCCCAACAAAACTGGAAGCACTCAAAGAAGAAGATCTTCCGTTCCTTGCCGAATCTGCGCACGCAGATGCATGTGCACCAGGCAATCCAAAAGATGCCAGTGTAGAAGATCTGAAAAACTTATTCAGAAAACTGATGTAAACAGAACCAGACAGGACAGCCGTTGAAAGAGATGGCAATCCTGTCTTTTTTACTTTTAAAAGTTTATTAAGCTAAAGCGTTAATTTGCCAGTTCTTTAAAAAAATAAAGAAAACAGTGCAAAACCTATTGACAATTTATTAAAAAAGTATAAAATATCTATAAAACAAGAGTGCACTCTATTATAAAGAAATGGGAGATGAAAATTTTATGGCAACTTTTATAACAGGGCTTGTAATACTTTTACTTGGAGGCTGGCTGTACGGGAAATTTGTAGAGCATGTCTTTAAACCTGACGATCGCGAGACTCCAGCCGTACGAATGAAAGACGGTATTGATTATGTTCCTATGAATAAATGGAAGAACGCATTGATCAACCTCTTAAATATCGCAGGTACTGGTCCGATTTTTGGGCCGATTCAGGGGATCTTGTTTGGACCAATCGCATTTATTACCATTCCAATCGGATGTGTGATCAGCGGTGCAACACATGACTATTTAAGCGGAATGATGTCACTTCGCCAGAATGGTGCACAAATGCCGGGAATCATCCGGAAATTTCTGGGAAATAAAACCTATCAGGTGTATAATATTTTCCTTTGTTTTCTGATGCTTCTTGTTGGTGCTGTTTTCACCTATACCCCGGGAGATCTATTCGCAGGACAGATTTGCGGATTTCAGGATGTCAATGTATGGACATGGGGTAATTTACGGAGTGATCTTACTTTACTATCTGGTCGCAACTTTGTTCCCGATTGATAAGATCATTGGTAAGATTTATCCGATTTTCGGTGCGATTCTGCTCTTATCGGCAGTCGGAGTATTTGCTGGAATCTTTATTCAGGGATATCAGCTTGATAATATTGATTTCAGCCATGGTCTCAAAGGAATTTTTGATGTGTATCCGATCTTTGATGCAGAAGGAAATTCGGGAGCAGGAACAAAATTCATTCCTGTCTTTTTCGTAACAGTAGCCTGTGGAATTACATCTGGTTTTCACTCTACACAGTGTACTTTAATTGGACGCTCTGTAGAACATGAAAAAGAAGGACGCACAGTCTTTTATGGAATGATGATTCTGGAAGGCCTGATCGCCATGATCTGGGCAGCAGCAGCTATGGGACTTTACAACAGCGGTTCTACTGCCGGAGCTACCGCAGCAGTTGGCGAAGTTGCAAAAGGTCTGCTTGGTCCTGTGGGAGGAATCATCGCAATCCTCGGTGTGATTGTTCTTCCAATCACATCCGGAGATACAGCCTTCGTTCCTGCCGTCTGATGGTTGCAGATTACCTGCACATTGATCAGAAAACCAGAAAAAATCGTGTACTTGTGACATTGGGAATTTTTATTCCTGTCATTTTGATCCTTGTTTTTGCAAAATGAATGCAGAAGGATTTAATATCCTCTGGAGATATTTTGCATGGAGCAACCAGACCATCGGAGTTTTCGCATTTGCTGCAATTACTATTTATCTGATGGCGAAAAAGGGGGCAAAAAAAGGAATCTATCTGATTGCATTGATTCCAGGAAGTTTTTATATGTTCATCATATCTTCTTTCATTTTGAGTCAGAAAATTGGATTTGGTCTGCCAATGACAGTTGCTTATATTATCGCAGGTGTTTTGACCGCTCTCTATTTTGCCGGTCTGATCAAGCTTGGCAGAAAATATGCTGCCAGCCATGAGGAAGAGTAACCTTTTCTCTATGAAACTGTTTTCTTAATATTTACATAAAAGTTCCTTCTGCGTTATAATATTTATTATAAGCTCAAAAGAAAGAAGGAATTGAAAATGAAAGTTTTGATGTTAAATGGAAGCCCGAGAAAAGAAGGCTGCACGTATACCGCACTTATCCAGATTGCCGGGGTTTTAGAGAAAAACGGAATCGAAAGCGAAATTTTTCAGGCTGGAACCCCGGAACTTGAAAATGTAAGAGCAGCTGCCGAAAAGATGAAAGAGGCAGATGCTCTGATCGTCGGCTCTCCGGTATACTGGGCATCTCCAAGCGGCAGATCATTGAATTTATGGATAAGTTCTGTTCTCTTGCCGGAAAAGATATGTTGCTGAAACCTGCTGCCGCCATTGCATCCGCAAGACGCGCCGGCACCACAGCAACCTTGGATGTCCTCTTAAAATACTTTTCATTCCACCAGATGCCAATCGTTTCTTCCAACTATTGGAATATGGTACACGGCAACACTCCGGATGAAGTACTTCAGGACAAAGAAGGAATTCAGATCATGCATGTTCTCGGCAAAAATATGGCATGGCTTCTGCATTGTCTGGAAGCCGGAAAAAATGCTGGAATTTCAAAACCGGAATCAGAAGAGAAGGTAAAGACAAACTTTATCCGTTAAATCTCTGATTTTTCAACACATCCCGGATCGTATTTCATCCGGGATGTGTTTTTTTTCTCAAAAAATACGATTTTCCCACCTCTAAAATATTAAATGTCCTCTTTCACAGTCATGACTGACACTGGTAATAGGAACGTCTCAGCATATGCTCATTTCTGATATCGGATGTTTTCTGCAGGCACCGGTCTAGATATCCATTCAAAATCGTCAGCGGTGTACGCAGATCATGGGGGAGTGCAGTGCTCAGATCCTGATTGGCCTTTCTGCTTGCTGTCTCCTGCCGGATATTTTTATCCCTTTCTTTTCTATTTTAAGCTGTTTGATCTGTGTATATTATAGCGAATTTAAAAAATACTATTTTTCTTAAGCATTTTTAAGATTTATTGATTTTCAAAGATTCCCTGGTTGACGCAAAAACTTCAAAAAACGTGTCAACCACGGGCTTTTTGTCGAATAAAATGCAATCAAAAAAGAATTGATTTCAGGTAGAATAATCGAACCGTTTACAACACACTTACAACAAATTGATTTCTATTTTTTCAATCTCATTTCTTAAGTCTTCCAATGTCCGGTGACCATATGTGTCATTTGTAATATCACCTATCTTATGTCCAAGCATTCTTTTTCGATCATTCTCCGCGACTTTATATTTTTCGCACAATTTTGAAAATGTGTGCCGGCAATCATGCGGAGTATGCTTTTCAATTCCAAGTGTGGCCAGTTGAGTATACATCTTATCCCGGAATATATCGATTCTATCAGGCAGGAGCGCTCCATGTGTTTTCATCCGGCGTTTTACGAGATCTAAAATACCGGAATAAATAGGAACGATTCTGTTTTTCCCAGCATCCGTTTTGATACCGCCGAAAAAATAACGTTCTTTCAAATTTACATCTAAAGTCTTATATTCCGATATCCGAAAGCCGGAGTAGCACATGATCAAGATCATCTCAGACACTTCATTTTCTTTTGTTTCCCACAATTTCTTCAAATCTTCATCAGTAAATGGAATTCCATGTTCATCATCGTCATCCTGTGTAATTTCGACATAAGATGAATAATCTTTTGTACACAAATTATTTGACATAGCATATTTGTACATGTGGCAGTATAGATTTTGGATGTGTTCTATACTGGCGTGTCTGAGTGGACAAGCGTCCATTACTTCCTGCAGATCGTCTGTAACAAGCTCTGCGAAAATTCTGTTGTGTAGGCAGCAGAGTTCTTGAATCCTGCGCGTAGCGTATATTCCAAGCTGGTACGTTTTACTTTTTTTGCATCGTATTCATGCCCGAATTTCTTAACATTGAATTTACGAAATACTTCCGCAAATGTTAATTGCGGCTCTTCCTTTGCTTTAATTCCTTGCACCTGATTATAATTTGCAAGCAGAGACTGGATAAAATCCTCCGCATTCTTTTTGTCATCCACCTGGATATCATTTTCCATGCCGGGAGTATAGGTGCCGGCTTTGTATGCTGTAAGAACTGCAAAGCCGATCATCCAGTCAGAAACATAGCATATTGCTTTCTGTGGCTTCATTTGCCCGTTTTCGTATTCTTCTTTAGCTGGCGGGTAACGCCGTAAGGATTGCGGCGATTCTTACCAAGGAAGCGTATCTGGCCGTAACCATTGGGCAAACGAGGATGCTTTTTTCTTTTGGCCATATCATCATCTCCTTTAAATTTAGGTATAAAAATAGCAGCCAGCACATGAACGAATGTTCTGGATTGTGTAGCTGCTCCGAAGATGATACAATATTCACTGGTAAGATATGGCATATCTTCGGATATGTAGACCGTCTCAGTGTTGGTAGCACTGGGGCGGTATTTTATTGCAGTTTTTATTTTAATAAATCATCAATACAAATTTCAAAATCTTCATATATTTTCAATTTGAGTGTATCATGAAAAGGAATGATCACCGGCGCGACATCTTCCTCATATCGGTATACCGTTGTGCGTTCTCTGGCAGGATCCACAATCCAATACTCGCGAACACCTGCATCGGCATAAAGTGCATTTTTTGTAGAATAATCCATTTTACGGCTGCTCGGTGAAACGATTTCGATGATAAAGTCAGGTGCTCCTTCACAGCCACGGTGCGAAATTTTGTTGGAATTGCAGACAATGCTGATATCAGGCTCCACATAATTGGAATCATCATCCTTAATAAAAACAGCAAATGGAGCAGGATAAACTTTGCAGTACCGTGCTTTTTACTGATATAGTTTTGCAACTCAGTTGTAAATAAAGCAACTAATTCCTGATGCAATGGGGATGGCGGCGCCATGTTATAAATTTGTCCGTCAATCAGCTCCGCTCGTTGCCCATCTGGAAGAGCATAGATGTCATCGATTGTATGTGTAGTTGTTTTTAATAATGGCATAGGAAAACCTCCAATCTTTAAAGACTAAAGTATAGTTTCATTTTATAAATTATCCAACCGGGTGGCACTCCGGTATCTCTTTAAGACCACTAGGGCGTGATAGCTGCCTGTTCTATCCTTGGAATTTAATCTCATTATAACAAAAAAGCCCGAGTATAAAAACTCAAGGCTTTTTGTGACCAGAAACAAGTCATTTGCTAATTAGTTATATTATATGTAGAAGCCTTGGATAAATATTAAATTATTAAAATTTGATCGGATACTTAGTCTCTATAATAAATCATCTATTATATCCCAAAAATCGACCTCATTAACGATAGTGAGCTGTTGCCCATCCTTTCTTTTAGCTATAGCATCCTCTATTTTACGACCGTAGCATGAAAAAGCCCAGCAAGGATTTCCGTCATTTCCAACAATAAGATACCGAGTTTTCTTTGTAATGTTATTGTTGAATTTGCCACCGAGAGATTCGACAAGTTCTGCAATATCATTTCTTTTGGCTCTTGTGGATTGTCCTGTAAAGCAAAACAGATTATCTTTAAATTCTATTTCTTGACATACAGCGCAAATTCCTTTGAATTGCTATATTTCTCTTTTAAAGCATCTAATTCAGGCTGATTCAAGTTATAGGAAGTTGTAAGATCAATGAAATTACTCAAATAGGCCTTAAGGATATTCCGCTCTTCGTCTGTAATCTTCCCGTCCGCAAGAATTGTGAGCAAAAGACTTTCTATTTCATCAAATGGGTAGCAACCGGAAAGATACTCGTTTGCAGAAATCCATTTGTTTAATGTAGAAATTTCTTCATTTGTGATTTCGCCATCAGCCAAGATTCCGTGGATAAGTCCTTGTAAAAACTGAAGAGACGAAGTAAGTAAGTCATAATAATCGGAATCGGATACGAAATTATTACACAACCAAACAATATCATTCGCCTCAGAAGAGGTTACAACTCCATCTTCATATGCTTCTTCAATCATAGGAATAAGTTCGCTAAATGGATGGCGATTCACTAAATGCTGATGAGACATACACCAGTGACTTAATTCGTTTACCTCATCTTCACTTATTTGATAATCTGTCGTAATTCCTGCAACGATACCTTTTAAGGTGTTGATAGCTTTATGTAGTTCAGCTGGGGTGGTAAAACATCTGTAATCTTCTAATTCGGATAAATTTTTCATTAGTTCCTCTTTTCTCCTGTACCTTAACACCACATAACTTCTATATAAACGCTATAGCGTTTATATCATTTAAAATCTTTCATCCTCAATTCAATCATCTTCTTATGATATCCAAACAATCTGGAAAATTGATCCGTAGTAAAATCCAGATGTTCTTCAATATCAGAATCTTGAATAAGTAAATTCAAAGCGAAACGATCAGCTTCCGTTTCAAATTTGTTTGTCACAAAATTTGTTCTCGTATCCATGAATATAGCGTTGCTATCTTTATGTAAGAACAAATGGCCAAGTTCATGAGCAATCACAAATAATAGTTCATTTTCTGGCAATCGTTCATCCACATATATAATGTGATTCCTTTGAAAATAATGGTAAAATCCTCGAACACCTTCTAATGGATGTCGCACAAGGATTATATCCATTGCTTTTACAATCTCAAGTGGATTTCTTGTGCCGTACTTTCGAACGATTTGATTTACTCGTTCTTTAATGTCCATAAGTATCAATCCTTTTTATACTTTTTAGGTGTGTACTTTTCTTTGTTTTTCTGTTTCGCCATTTCCATTCCAATTTTCATAGCGGAAAGAATAGATTCTATTGCTTCTGGAGAGGCTGGATCACCATCAAACATTAAACCATCTTGCTTTAGAAGTGCTTCTGTATCACTTAAAATAGCTTCTATTTGTTTGGAATCTCTTTTTGTGAGAGATGATTTTTCTACATTCGCATCATTTCCGTAAAAATAGGATAGCGGAACATTGAAATATTCACATATTTTTTCAATTTTATCTTTCTTAGGTTCGCTCTTACCATTTTTCCAGTCAGAAAGAGTTGCTGTTGAAATACCCGTTTCTTTGTGAACTCTATACGGAGTTACTTTGTTTTCTTTTAAAAGTGCTTCAAATTTTTCATACATGTTATGCCTCCAAAAATAAAACGGAAAAATTTCATAAATCAATATTGACTATGAAAGAAAACCGTGATATATTAGAGATACGAAAGAAACCCGTGATAATTCAACGGTGTTCGTATCTCGGAAATATGTTTTAATCTAGCTGGTAACTTGACTATATCATATTTCCGATATAA
>ENA-OQLB01001251-OQLB01001251.1-human-gut-metagenome-genome-assembly--contig:-NODE-1251-length-11448-cov-3.948061_pt1 | contig 11448 bp, 17 predicted proteins | sample MGYA00242656_ERZ504813 | MGnify/ENA primary metagenome ERZ504813 (study PRJEB26092, sample SAMD00036388) | human gut metagenome | host: Homo sapiens | study: EMG produced TPA metagenomics assembly of... | reverse complement strand
GGATGCAAAGGCATTGCCGCGATTTCCACCGCCACGATAGGATGTGCCGCCACCCTTATACTCCGAATCCGGCACAATCTCCACAGCCACAGCCTGCGGATTCTCCTGCCTTTTTTCGTCGGCAAGGGAAGAGAAGTCTTCCAGCGTGCGCATCTTCTCTTCCTGCCTGCGCCTCATGTCAGCCTGCTCGTAGGCGGCAATCTTGTCGCCCTCTATGCCCGCACCCCTCGGGTCGGGCAGTTCGGTGTTGAAACCTGCTTTCTTAGTTTCTTCCTGCCTGTCCTCTTTCGACGGGGCGAAAATCCACCACATGCAGCCGATGAACAGCAGGAACATCCCGGCATAAACCAAGTATTTCTTGATTTCCTGCCTCTTTTTCAATGTGTTTGCGTCGTTACTCATTGCCTTGATTGTTGAATTGGTTAAAAAACTCTTCCATGTCACGCACTTTCTCATCGGAGAGCGTGTCGGCAGGAACGAAATCCGGAATATCCAGCGGGGCAATTTCGATTACCTCCTGCCGGGCATCCTCCCGTCCGATGTCGTATATGGCACGGAATATCATATAGAAATTGACTGCCGCGAATACGGTGCACAGTCCGATGACAACCGCCTTTCTCCTTTCGGGAGTCAGGCTGTCGCACAAGTCCCGCAGCTTGGCTTCTGCCAGACTTCTGATTTTCAAGATTCTCTTTCTCATACATTCAAAATTTTAACGGTCATACACTCTTATATCCTTGTTCTCCACCACGCGGAACGCCTCCATGATGAAGCCGTGCGGGTTGTTGTCGCTGCGTGTGGAGTTCAGCAGCCTGCCCCGTGTGACGAGGCTGCGCTCGGTCACGCTCTTCTCCCGGATGATGGAGAGCTTCGCGTAGGTCACAACCTCGTAAGGATAGGTGTTGAAGTCGCATTTCACGCTGTCTATCCCGATACGCTGGTTCACGTTCCCCGAAATGATCCGGTTGTAGTACCCCTGCTCCGCCAGGTCCACATAGTGGGCATACGCGGAACGGTCGCCGAGGAACATGGCCCGCTGGATATTGCTCTCAATCGCACTCTTGTCGGGAGCGAGCGTGAAGAACAGCTCGTGGAAGCGTTTTACATGCTCCCTTGCCTCCACGGGGCGGTTCTGTTCCAAGTCCTGCGAGAGGGCCAGCATCAGTGACTTACCCTCGTCCAGCACATAGATTTTCTCCCGCTGCGCCTCCGCGAAGCTGTAGGCCTTCCACACGGAGAATCCCACGAGCAGGGTACATACGCAGAGATAGGCTATCCCGAACAGGCGGAGCTGCCTGAAACTGGTCTCGATATTTTTCAATGATTTGAATTCCATTCCAATGTCGTTTTAATGTTATTACTTGATAAGTCTTCCGGCCACATTGCCCACCGCTGCACCGGCAGTACCGGCCACGACAGAGCCTGTCTTGGATGCCGTCTGGGTCACGTTCTTGCCGTAGTTGCCCGCACCGCCTCCTGCCTGGATGATCCAGTTCGCGACCGTCGGGATGGTGAAATACCCGATGATTCCGATAATAAGGAACGTGATGTACACGCCGTTGGAGCCGTCAGGGATGAAGTTCGGGTCGGCAAGCCGCTCGATGTCCTGCTGGAGCATCAGCACCTGAATCCTTGCCAGCACGCTGCTGAACAGGTCGTTGACCGGAAGCCACAGGTAGATGCTGATATAGCGGACGAACACTGGCTGAGCGAGGCCTGGAATCCGTCCCAGCAGGAGATGGCGAAGGAGATAGGACCAAGTATCGAAAGGACTATCAGGAAGAAGGTCCTCAGTGTGTCGATAACGAGGGCGGCGGCGTTGAACATCAGCTCCAGCAGTTCGCGGAAGAAATTCTGCACCGCCTTCTTCATGTTGTACATCGCCCGGTCCACATACATCCCGCAGGCCTCAATCGCGTCCAGCGCACCAAGTTCGTCCAGCTTGTTGTCGAAGGCTTCCTTATCGACCAGATAGGCCGTTTCCGGATTGCGCTTCATCGCCTCGAACTCCAGCTTGTCCTTCTGCGCCCGGTACTCGTTCATGTCGAAGGTCTGAGACTCCAATATCGTGTGCGTACCTTACTATGGGCGACATGACACTGTTCAGCGTGCCCAGCACGAGTGTCGGGAAGAACATGATGCACAGCCCCAAAGCAAAGGGACGGAGAAGAGGAAAGACATCTACAGGCTCGGCTCTTGCCAATGACTGCCACACGCGGTAAGCCACGTAGAACAGGGCTCCCAATCCTGCAAGGCCCTTGGCGACACCGGTCATCTGCGAGCAGAGCGGCATCATGTCCGTGTACAGGTTCTGCAAAATCTGATGCAGGTTGTCGAAATTTATTGCCAGCAATACCATAAGCATTCGGATTCAGGATTACCAATAACGCTCATGGGGTGAGCCGTAAAGAGCCATCACACGATCAATGTCGTTCTGCTTCTTGGCACGCAGGTAGGACACGCCGATGTTCTTGTTGGTGTAATACTGCACCAGACTCCGGTACTGGAGCATGTCGGTGTAGCACCGGTCGATGATATCCATGCGCTCCTTGTCGTTCATCGACAGCCCGTTCTCGTTGACCACCGTCTTCAGGTCATTCAGCAGGTGTGCGCTCTCTTCCAGCAGCTTGGTGTAGCCGAGGGCTATCGCGCTCAGTTCCTCCGGCGTGAAGTACGGGTCGCTGAGCATCCGCTCGAAGCTGTTCACGTAGATGTCCGTGATGTCGCCCACCATCAGGATGGTCTGCTGCACCTTGCGGGCGTCGCGGACAAGGTTCTTCACCTTGCGGAGCCCGTCATAGAACTCCTTTCCCTGCTGGTAGATCTTGACGGTTTCCTGAAAATTTTTCACCATATTCGTGGCCGTCGTAGATGTCTGCACGATGTTTTTCGCGGCATTGATGATGCCCTGTGCGAGATTGGTCGGGTCTGTCACGACCCACTGCGCCTTTGCCGTGAGGCTGAAGAAGAAGCAGCCCATACACAGCACTAAAACTTTTACTTTCATAAATCTACTTTTTTAATGATGAATAATCTGATTGTTGTTTCGATGGGAAATCAAAGTCCCATTTTCCGCCCTTTGGACAGCGGGTTACGGAGGATTGTCCGATGGGACTGTTTCGGGCGGTTCTCCTTCGCCACATCTTCCGTTTTGCGTTTGAGAGAAGCGAACAGCTCGTCGGCATACGGCCTTCGACCTGTCATCCTGACGAAACGGGCATCCAGTTCACGGTACGCCTTTTCCGCCTGACGGGAGCATTCCTCCGGGGAATCCTTTTTGTCGATGCCGTACCTGACAAGAAAAGCGGGACTGATGTGAAGGATGTCATGGACTGCATCCGGCATGGCGGCTATCTGTCCCAACTTCTGCAAATCCTCGTTCAGCTTGTCAAGGTATTCTGCCGGAGGATGGGGACAGACCGTTTCAAAGACTTTCTCAACGGCATGTGTCAGCCTTGCATCCACTTCTAAAATATCGGGAACTTCCCCCGCTTCCCTTTTACGGTTATACACATCGGAGTCCATATCCTCAAGTTGATGATACAGCCGGTAATCTTCCGAGAATCCATAATAGTCCTGTATGGACTGCGGAATGTTCCAGTTCTGCATCAGGGACCAATAGAGGGCCGATATGACCTCCCTGCGTTTACCTTCGTCTGATTCCAAATTACTGTACATGATTATTGGTGTTTAACGGTTGATAAAATGGATTACTTTTCACGCTTGCTTTCCGCCAGCTGCTTGATGGCAAGCTCGATATTGCCGCCGAGTTTCTCCGTAAGCCGCATAAGTTCAAGCTTTTCGGTCTCCTCTGTCGTGTAACAATAATACTCCTCAAGCGACACCTCGGTGGCATAGACCGCCGACTGCGAACCGCCCAGACCGACCCAGACTTCCTTATATTTTCGGGAAGGGTTGTTCGCCATGTTGATGGAGAGTATCTGCGCACGCTCCTTGTCGGTCAGGCCGAGCAACGCCTGTATCTCATCGAACTTGTTGACATATTTTCTCTGGTCGAGAAGAATCTTGCAGTCGGAATTGTTGATGATGGTCCCCTTGACAATGGAAGACGAGATGATGTCCTCGACCTCCTGAGTGACCACCACCGCCTCGCCGAAAAACTTGCGGACCGTCTTGAAGAGATAGCGTAAATACTCCGCCATGCCCTCCTTGCTGATGGCCTTCCAAGCTTCCTCCAACAATATCATCTTGCGGATGCCTTTCAATTTCCTCATCTTGTTGATGAAGGTTTCCATGATGATGATGGTGACAATCGGGAACAGTACCTTGTTGTCCTTGATGTTGTCCAACTCGAGACAATGAATCGTTTATTCAACAATTCAAGCTGTTTGTCCGAGTTGAGAAGGAAGTCATATTCCCCACCACGGTAATACGGTTCAAGCACATTCAGGAAACCCCACACGTCAAAATCCTTCTCACGGGTACGCTTCTCCCTCAGAATATCCTGGTACTCGTCACGGATGAACTCGTAGAAGGTGTTGAAGGAGGGCCTGATGCTGTTGTCCCTGCGGATATTCTCTAAAAAGAGGTTCACCGCGTTGGATAGCGCCACCTCCTCAGCCCTTGTCGGCGGCTCGTCGTCACGCTTCCACAAGGTGAGGATGAGCGTCTTGATGGACTCCTTCTTCTCGATGTCAAAAACACCGTCCTCCACATAGAATGGATTGAAGGCAATCGGATCGTTTTCCTCGTAAGTGAAATAAATCCCGTCCTCGCCGTGTGTCCGGGCATGGATAAGGTTGCAAAGCCCCTGATAGGAGTTTCCCGTATCCACCAATAGCACATGCGTTCCCTGCTCGTAATACTGGCGCACCATGTGGTTGGTAAAGAAAGACTTGCCTGAGCCGGACGGTCCGAGGATAAATTTATTCCGGTTCGTTATCGTGCCGTTCTTCATGGGCAAATCGGAAATATCCAGATGGACGGGCTTTCCGGTCAGCCTGTCAACCATGCGGATGCCGAACGGGGAAAGCGAATCCTTGTAAGAGGTCTCACCGATGAACAGACACAAGGCCTGCTCGATGAAGGTGTAGAAACTTTCCTCCGCAGGAAAATCACCTGCATTGCCGGGTATCGCCGCCCAGAACAATGTCGGCACATCCACCGTATTGTGTCGTGGCTTCGCCTCCATCAATGCCAACTGACTGCCGACATCATTCTTAATACGCTTGAGCTTTTCGCGGTCGTCACTCCAAGCCATCACATTGCAGTGGGCACGGATGGAGGTCAGTCCCTTGCTGTGCGCCTCGTTCAGATACTCCTCGATCCATTCCCGGTTTATCTGGTTGGAACGGCTGTAGCGGGAAAGCGAGTGCATGTTCCTCGCCGTCTGCTCGAACTTCCGCAGGTTCTCCGCCGAATCGTCGATGAAGAGGTACTGGTTCACCACATGGTTGCAGGTGAGCAGTATCCCTATCGGAGCGGCAAATGACAGGCGGCAGTCGCTTCGGTCGGTGGATAAACGCTCGTAGCGTGTGTCTGTCGCCACGCCCGACGGCAGGTCTTCCGGATCGGAAAGGGTATGCAGGCAGAGGTAGTTGTCGCCCACCTTCATTTCCCCCGCTCCGAGCGAGAGGTCCTGCAAGCAGGCGGTGTTCTCCTGCGAGAGCGAGAAATACTTCTCGATGATACCGGCCGAAGTGTCCGTCCCGGTTATCTCCTCATCCGTCAGGCGCGTGATGCGGAGCAGGCCGCTGTCGTTCACGATACGCTCGAACTGCCCGCAGCTTTCCAAAAAACGGGTGACGGTTTCCTTGTCCTGCATCTCCCTGGGGATGATGAATCCCCGTGTCAGGGCGTTGAAACTGCTGGTCGTGCGGCTGTGCTCCCTCGTGGTCTTGGTCAGGAACAGGTAGCAGGTGTGCTGCAAGTAAGGACGCTCGTTGAAGTGCCGCTCGAAACTGCGGCTCAGGAAACTGAGGTCGTCCTTGCAGATGTCCGGCTTGTAGCTCTCCTCCACGAAGAAGTCCTGCTTGTGCACGATGCTGTAGTTCGGCAGCACCTTGACCGCTTTCGCCCATGTGGAATGGATGGCCTCGTACTCCGTCCTCGTGAGCGTGAAGAGTTCGGGCAGCTCCACCCTGTAGGCCGCGGTGATGTCCGCATCCTTGCTGATGATGCAGCCGTTCTCCACGGCGAGCAGCGGGAACTTGCTCTCCAGCGTGGCTGTCTTCATTACATTTCTCATACGCTTCTTTTTTTAGAGGTTAGGGAAAACAACCGAAGAAATCTTCTCCGGTTGATGATGTAGCGGGGATGCCTGCGCAACGCCTGGAGCTTCATCAGCCCCATTCGCCGTACTTCGCGTTCATGCGGAAGGTCGCCCACACGAGCACCGAGGCGGCGATGACACCGAAACCGATGCAGACCCACTGGCCGATGCCTGCCATGTACATGATGACGAACACCACGAACAGGGCGAGCAGACCTCCGGCGAAAACGAACAGGTACTGGCTCTTGAGTCCCTTGAACTCCGGGCTGCGACCGATCCCCTTGTTAACAGGATATTCCGCCATACTACAGGAAGAATGAGCGTAAGATGGTGGCCGCGACAATCAGGAAAATACACGCCCCGAACCAGCTGGCGGCGGTCTTCGAGGTGTCCGGGTCGCCGGACGAGAACTTTGAATAGACCTTCACGCCCCCGATAAGGCCGACTACGGCTCCGATGGCGTAAATCAACTTGGTGCCGGGGTCAAAATAGCTTGTGACCATATTGGTCGCTTCGGTGATACCGCCGATACCGTTACCCTGGGCGAAAGCCCCCACTGAAACCAGCAGCGTCATGACTGCCGAAAAGAATCTTTTTTTTCATGTGTCGAAACATTTAATTAGTGAGACAAAAAATCATTCGACAGCGAATATATAGCGTTTAATTTATTGATTTACAAACCTTACGACCTATGACACCGTATGTCATCACGTTACATCGGGAGGGGATTTTGAGCCAATCAAAAAAGGCTTTTTCCAGCAACGGGGACAAGAAAACGAGGATAAGGGGAAAGCCGGCATTTCATTTCTTCCGGCAAAGGTCGTCCCGTGTCCTGACGGATCGGGCAAGGCGGCCCTGCGGGCTGGTTGCCGTGAATAATCATCCTCGCTTCGCTTGCGGTATTTTTTCACGGCAAGCCTTGCGCAATCCCGGACCGGGACGGTAAGGCTGCATGAAATAAAATACCGTTCGGATTGACGGTACAGGTCAAACATTAAATTTTCAATGGTATGGAAGCAAAAAACAATCTGGCAGTGGCATTCACGGGACACCGCAAGGAACGTATCCTGCAAGGAAACGGGAACAATCTCTTGACACTTGCACAAATCAAGGATGCAGTGGTGAAATGGTAACGGAATTGTATGGTAAAGGATATAAGGCATATTATACCGGAATGGCCAATGGCTTTGACATGATAGCTGCGGAAGCGGTCTTGCAGGTCCGGGAAGAATACGGGGATATCGTGCTAATAGCGGCAGTACCCTTCAGGAAACAGCCTTGTGGTTCGATGCGGAAGACCAGCTGCTGTATGCCCGTCTGCTGGAAAGGACGAACCGGGTGGTGATGGTTTCCGAGAACTACCATAAAGGCTGCTACCTTCGCAGGGACGAATACATGGTACGCAAGCTGATATGATTATAGCGTACTGGGATCATGTTCCGGATGGAGGCACTTTCTACACGATGAACAAGGCACTGGAAAGCGGAAAACCGGTCATCAATCTTTATGAAAGGATGAAATAGCGGAAATCGGTCTGTCTGTATAGAACGGAAAAGCGCAGTCTGAAAGCCGGCGGCTTTCAGACTGCGCCTCATTCCATGCGCGATGCCTATTCCGCAGAATCGGAAGAGAGCGCACGCTGTTTTCTCCGTTCCTCCTTTTTCTCTTTTTGCAGCTTTTTCTTGGCTTCCATTTCCGCCATAATCTGTTTCAGAGGCTTGACCGTTTCCGGTTCCTCACGCTTGAACCGCTTGAAATAGATGCTTTCGATAAACTGCGGAAGCGGAGCTTTCCAGGACTCCTGTCTGTGGTTGTCTATCTTGCCGAGCTTGTCGGGATTCAGTCCCAATTCACGGGCCATCTGGACCTGTTTATCCGATAGCCGGTGACGCTTCTGCGCCACCATCCATTTTTCCAATATCGCTTTTGTCACTGCCATACTACATCGTTCATTTTTTTGCAAAGATAGGAAGCCTGCCATATAATAAAGGTATGGATACCTGAAATTTTCCGGTGGAATCTTCTGAAAGTGAAAAAGGCACACCGATATCACATCGGCATGCCTCCAAAAACTATGACTACAAAAAGAAACAATCAAACGAATTTGCCTATATCGAAAGCCTCCTTTTTCTTGGATGTGGACTTTCGTCTTGCCAACGGTCTGCCCGTATCATCCAGACATTCACTGAGCAATTGATTTACTTTTTCCTGATTGCTCAATTTGTCTGTAAGAAAAGAGAGTATAACCGTCTCCTGCATCTTATGGTGTATGGTCGAAGCTGCACGGATGGCTTTCTGTTCATCAGGATTTTCTGACATCAGCACCTCCGCCACATTGCTTATATCCTCGAATGTCATGGCCGTGACAAATTCCGGATCCGGTTCGGAGTCCACGGGAGCCATCAGTCACGCTTATCCTCATCGGTCAGTCTTTTATCATCTTGCCGAAAATTATCCTCCACATCATCCGTGCGTATTTCCTCATCTTCCTCTATGGGTTCTTTTTTCAAAGGTTCTGAGCGTGTAGGGGTTTTCCTTGCCACTTCCGGATCTTCCAGATAGACAATCTTTGTTTTGCCTATTACATCATCGCCATTGGCAGGAGAAGATGCCTCCATTTCAGTTCCTTGCCCAACTGTATCCGGCAGCGGTTCCCGGAACTGTTTTTTGCTGTGCCTCGTCTTACGGCCGGCATTCCGTGCTTTTTCGGCCATACGCTTTTTACGATATTTCCATAACCAGATACGGACAATACGCATCCGATGATAAAGCCTGTCCCATACCTCGTACATTTTCTGACCGAAAATGAATGACCACAAATGCCACAATATAAAAATCGCACAGGCAATCTTTATTAGAAAATAGAGTGCTGCTTCCATAATTACAAAGGTTTATTGATACATTCCGTGTATTATGCCGACATCTCTTTCTCGTGTTTTTTCAGATGCTCATCTATAATCCTGCTTATAAAACCTGACATGGATGTATCCGGAGAAACAACAGACAAAAACCGTTTGATATAGGTATAACTGTCCCTGTTTATATATACCTGTATTCGATTACCGAGCGGATAAGTTATCAGATATGCAATCTGATACGATACCTTTTCTGAATTTTCTTTTGGAAGACTATCGGCATACTCTTCAATGACGGATGAAAAACTTCGTGCCGGCTCTATTGCAGGGTTTATCCGGTCTGAAGTTTCATACGAGGTGACCTGGACGGCTTTCGCTGTCTTGTTGTTCTTACGCAGTTTCTTGTAAATGAACAATCCCAATCTGTAGGTTGTGTAAATGCAGCAGCCTATGGCTACGACTTGAAAAACAATCTGTGTCATGACTAAAATGGTTTTAATGGTTTATAATATTCTTTGTTGTATAACTCATTGATTTCCTCCCAATGCTGCTGGATATGCTCCACAAGGATATTGCTTATATACCCTGATATGCTCATGTTCGGGGCAATGACCGGAAGGAAACGCTTGATACATTCGGAAACTTCGCGGTTTATATAGACATGGGAACGGTTGGATGCCGGGATGTTGACCAGATACCTTTCCCTGTAGCTACCCGTTTCCTCTTTCCTTTTCCGGGGCTTTGCAGCACCTGTTTTCTCTGAAGGGGATTCGGCAGGTTCTGTAATGGGAGGCACTTCCGTTTCCGGCTGTTCCGTACTTTCTCCTTTGGGCTTCTCTCTGCCGAAGATGGGTATGTCCCCGACAATGATATTCTTGAGGACATCCTCATTCACTTCAACTTTTTTCTTTGTCATGCCTGTTGCAGTTTAAGTTTGACGATAAGTTCTTCCGCCAATTCCGCAATACCGCTTCCTTCCAGCTGCCTGGCAGGAGGCGGCAGCAGGGTACAGCGGAAAAAGGCACGTTTGGAATGGGTGATTTCTTTTTCGTAACGGCACAAGTCGGGAAGCGTGCTGTCAAGAACGGTCAGGTGCAGTTCCCGCATGACTTCCGAGTATGATTTGAAGACTTCCACGTTGGTACGCTTTTTCAGCCTGTTCCAAAAGAAGATGATATCCTTGAGCGGCACATCCTTCGTGTTTCTGACATAATCGAGTACAGTGGTGGAAAAAGCAAGCGTACTCTGCATGATGATAAGATCCGGTGTGGTAGGTGTCAGGACATAATCCATGTTGACGATGGTGCGGAATACCCCCGTGGATTCCACCGTACCGGGCAGGTCCACAAAAATCAGGTCGTAATCTCCGTTTGCGGCAAGGTCGTCCGCCGCCTCTCTCGCTTTTTCCGCGGTGGCTCCTACAATAGGATAGGCTTTCTTCTTTACACGCTCCCATTGCTGGTTCAACAGCTGCTGGTAATAGGCATTGTTGGCGGCGGCTTTTTTGTCCCGTTCCTCATGCGCACAAGGCTGTGCTGTGGGGAGTCACAGTCAATGATTGCCACATTCAAATTTTTCTCGAAATGGAGGTAGCTGGAAAGCACCACTGTCAGCTGATTTCCCGACCCCTCCCTTTTGGTTGCTGATGGCAACAAATAAAGGTTCTTTGCTCATAATCTTAATTTTTTAGTCTGTTATTGAATAAATGTCTGTCTTATCCATCCGTCAATCCGTGAACGCTTCCTTCCAACCGACCGCCGGACACCGCATCCGTTATCGGATTCATCCGTCAATCCAACCGTTAGTGTATCCGTTATCGTATCCGACTTTCCGTCAATGGCCGGTCTGTTGGTCATGACATTCCGATAACCGTCATACCCGACATTGTTTCCACTGTTCCGACCGCTAACGGAAGCATCCGACAATATGACCATTATTCCATTATCGGGAGCCCGGTTTCATCCGTTCACGCTGCAAATAAAAGGGTATTTTTTCATACCGGCACCATGTTTCAAGGGAGGTGACGACCTGTGTCACCATTTGTCATCACGTTACATATAACTCACTATTTCACAACGGGATATACTGTCATAACTTTGCCTTCGAGAACGGAATGGATGTCGCGGCGGGGTAATCCCGAAGACGAAGAATGAGGATGAGGGGTCAAACACAATTTGACGGTAGGAAAATTCATGTTCAAGCGAACATAGCAAGTTGTGTTTTGAGGCACCCGAAATGAATTCGGGCACTCAAAACAACTTGCCGCTCGCCTGCCGGCTCAGGGTGGATTCACTCCAAAGTCGTGAATCCATGACGGAAGATCAGAAACAAAAACATCAATGCGTATGGAAGAAAACAAGA
>ENA-OQLB01001250-OQLB01001250.1-human-gut-metagenome-genome-assembly--contig:-NODE-1250-length-11448-cov-5.330448_pt1 | contig 11448 bp, 14 predicted proteins | sample MGYA00242656_ERZ504813 | MGnify/ENA primary metagenome ERZ504813 (study PRJEB26092, sample SAMD00036388) | human gut metagenome | host: Homo sapiens | study: EMG produced TPA metagenomics assembly of... | reverse complement strand
TTTTGACTACCAAAATTTTTGTATATTGAACGATTTTGATGAAATGTGATAAATTCATAAAACCCGTGAAAAGCCTGTAATAGGCACTTTACGGCACTCTATGAACTAAGACAAAGCTACGCTGTAATAACAAGAGGCGAGTGCTAATTTCACACTTTCTTCACATTTTCCCTAAAATGAAAAACTAATTTCCACCCTCAGCCCTTTATGTTCTTTTGCTGAAATTAGGGGTGGAACTTAGTCCTGCAATAAGCTATCCTATAACAAATGCCAGGGTACACTGGCCCATATCCTCCGATCACCGGAAATGATCCATTTTTATTACAAAGGAGGATTTATCTATGGCTACTAATAATATTGGGAATCACAAACACCTTACTCTCGCTGACCGTGCTGCTATCGAACATGGAATACAGATTGGCGAAAACTTTACACAGATCGCTCAGAGGTTAAACAAGGATTCCTCTACCATCTCAAAGGAGATACGGCGGCATCTCATACATGTTCCTCATTATCAGGACGACCTACAGAAGAAACGCTCAGAATGCCAGTTCTTTCATTTCTGTGAAAAAAGAAATGTATGTGGCAGCCTTTCCTGCCAGTCATTATGCTTTAAATGCCGTTCCAAACGCTGCGCCGTGTACTGCCGTGATTTTACTCCTATACTTTGTGACAGACTTAAAAAACCACCTTACGTCTGTAATAACTGTAAACAGATCCGGACCTGTTCCCATGACTTCTATTTTTACCGTGCCCATTATGCCCATGACCTTTATAATGAGATCAAGGTTTCTTCCCGTTCCGGTATCAATCAGACTCCTGAATCGCTGGAACAATTGGATCAACTGGTTTCGCCTTTTCTCCTTAAAGGGCAGCCATTATCTCATATTTACGCTTCCAATCAACATCTTATCGATTGTTCCATCCGTACATTGTATAACTACATTGATCATGGATATTTTACTGCTATCAATTTGGACCTCCCCCCGCAAAGTACGCTATAAAAAGCGTCGCAAGACCAGAAAAGCCCCTGAAAACACCGGCTACCGGGAAAACAGGACATACCATCATTTTGAAAAATATCTTGAAGAATATCCAGACACAAATGTTGTAGAGTTAGATGTTGTGGAAGGCGCTGGTGGAAAATCTGAAAAAGTACTTCTGACTATGCTCTTCCGTAATTGTAACCTTATGCTCCTTTTTCTACTTGAAGCCGATGACCGTAAAAATGTCAGGGAGGTTTTCCTTTGGCTGTATGAACAGCTTGGAGCAGCTCTATACCACAAGTTATTTCCTGTTATCCTTACAGACAATGGCTCCTCTTTTAAAGATCCTGAAATATTTGAATCTCCTGGAAATACAGCTCGTTTATCTCGTGTTTTTTATTGTGACCCCATGTCTTCCTGGCAAAAAAGGCAAGCTGGAAAAAGAACCATGAATTTATCCGTTATATCCTCCCCAAAGGCATAAGCTTCGCACGGCTGAACCAGCGTAAGGTAACTCAGATAGCCAACCATATCAATAGTGTAGCAAGAGCCAGTTTAAACGGCTGTACCCCATTTAAACTGGCTCAGTTACTGATAGACAGAAAACTATTGGAACTTTGCAATCTTGAAGATATACCCGCGGATCAGGTGATATTAAAACCTACGCTGCTAAAGCACTAAATATCACCTTCATTTCCGGTATCGTATTCTTCTGGCCGGTGGAAGTTACCCTTGCAAAAAAACTGCGTAAAATGAAAAACTAATTTCCAGTTTTAGCCTTTATGTTCTTATATTAAAAAGCGAATCGGACAAGGACTGAAAAGCTATGCAGATTGAACATTCTGCAATGTTATAATAACTTTAAAGCATAGAAAAAACCAAAAAAATCAATATAATAAGGCATATAGACAAAATGTATTAAAAAAATTTCGTACATTCTTCTGAGTTGAACAGACGATAGAAAGACAGTGTTCATGAGTATGCAGGTAAAGCAAAATGTAAATGAAAAAGTACAGGAGGAGAGAATAATGCAGAAAAAATATGCAGATTTTAAGCTTGGGGTACCGGATTATGTAACAGTGGAAACAGAAGAGGAGAGACTTGTGTGCCAGGGAGGGCAGACGACAGTAGCTGCCGGTGCAACTACTGTGGAATTTCAGGACGCAGGTGAACATGAGGATATATTTGTCACATCCGAGGATGCAGTGAGATGTGTGAAGCTGAGATGGAACTATAAGATCGAAATCAGCCAGATTTCTGGGAGATGCCTGGGAACGTACCTATGGTGATGCGGAATGGCATGGAATGAGCGGAAACCGTTATCTGCCATGGTATTTTCTGGCGAAGCTTTCTGAGAAGGTTCTCTGCTTTGGCGTAAAGGTCCGTCCTTCTGCTATGTGCTGCTGGCAGGTGGATACCAAAGGAATTACTTTGTTTCTGGATGTTCGCTGCGGAAATACAGGAGTACAGCTGAAAGGAAGAAAGCTGTGTGCCGCACAGATCGTCTGCATGGAAGCAGAAGGAGCAGATACTTTTGAAACTGCACATAAATTCTGTGAAAAAATGTGTACAGATCCGATCTTCCCAGAGTTTCCGGTATATGGAAGCAATAACTGGTACTATGCTTACGGTGACAGCTCCGAAGAGGAGATCTTAAGTGATACCGATTATATCCTGAAACTGACCGAAGGTGTAAAAAATCCTCCGTTCATGGTCATTGATGATTGCTGGCAGGAGCATCACCGCCTGGATGAATACAACGGTGGACCCTGGACAAAAGGCAATGCCAGATTTCCGGATATGAAAGGTCTTGCAGACAAGCTGGAGAAAAAAGGTGTCCGCCCGGGTATCTGGGTCCGTCTGCTTCTTAATGAAGATGAGAATATCCCGAATGAGTGGAGGATTTCCTATAATGACTGTCTCGATCCGTCCCACCCGGATGCACTGGAATATATCCGTAAAGATATCGAGAGGATCTGTGATTGGGGATACACGCTGATCAAGCATGATTTTTCTACCTTTGATCTCTTTGGAAAATGGGGATTTGAGGCGAATTTAAGAGACAATTCCATGGAGAAATGGCATTTTTATGATCAGACCAAAACCAGCGCAGAAATCGTAAAAATGCTTTATCAGGAGATTTATGATGCTTCCCGGAGCAACAACGCAGTGATCATCGGCTGCAATACTATCGGACATCTCGGCGCAGGCCTGATGCATCTGAACCGGACCGGTGACGATACCAGCGGACGTATCTGGGAGCGTACCAGACGAATGGGCGTAAATACGCTGGCATTCCGTCTTCCGCAGCACAATACGTTTTACCATATTGATGCAGACTGTGTCGGTATTTTCGGAATGATCCCATGGGAGAAAAATCGTCAGTGGGCAGACGTTCTTGCAAAGAGCGGTACACCACTGTTTGTATCCGCAAAACCTGGAGTTTTGAATCCGGAGGAATTTGAGGAGCTGCATCAGATCATGCTGCGTGCATCAGAACAGGAAGAGCATTTTGTTCCGCTTGACTGGGAAGAAATCGACTGCCCGGAGGCATGGGGAGAAAACGGCGAAACTATCACTTATGACTGGTTTGACAACGAAGGTCCGACCATGGATGCTACGGTGGAGTACTATAATGCCAAGGTAGTTGTTCCGTAAATCAGGAAAAGTGGTTCAGCAATCCAGAAGATCCTCGGCATGATGATATTTTTCCCGGTATTCCCGTGGCGTCATGCCGGTTTCTTTTTTGAAGGCACGGGAAAAGGCAAATGGATTTTGATATCCGCAGGAGAACGCCACGCTGGAGACAGGGATATCCGTGATGGTCAGAAGCTCCCGGGCGTTGATGATCTTGGCTGAAGTCAGGAATGCTTGGGGTGTGGTTCCAAGATGTTTTTTAAAAAGTCCGTAAAGGTGGCTGCGGCTGATATGGAGATAGTCAGCAACATCTGTCACAGTGATATTCTGTAGCGGACTTTTTTTGATGTAATCAACAGCCTGTGTGATGTAAAAATTATCGTTGGATTCCATGGTGGTGTAGGAAGCATGAAATTCTTCCTCCAGCATGGCGATAATCCGGTAAAGACCACTCTGGATATAGGCTTCACTGGAGGCGTCAGTTGCGGGTGAGTCATCATTCAAGAATGGTTTCCTGATAGGGAAGAACCGAATTTAGCTGCTGGACCGGAGTTTCTTCAGTAAGATGACAGTGTTCACAAAGTATGGGAGCATTTTCTCCATTGAAACAGATCCAGATATAAGTCCAGGGATCAGAAGGCTCTGCTTTGTAGAGAGAGCTGGTCACAGGAGGAATGAAAAAGCACTGTCCGGCTTTCAAGGTATATTTCCGGTTGTTCATATAGAAATATCCCTGTCCGCTCAGCACAAAATGGATGGTGTAATATCGCCGGACACCAGGGCGTAGGACTGTTCCGGTGTACATTTTTCCCAGCCGCAGGAAATAAGATGAAGTTCTTTTGATGAAGTCTGGCGGTTCATGACCTGCTTGTTTTTCATGAGAGTTTTCTGCCTTTCGATATATGGTTATTATAAGTAATATCAGTTTAAAATATTTGATCTGAGGTGTAAAGAACAAAGATGAACTGATAGGACAAAAGACAGTTGCCGTGCGATAAACGTGTGGCAGCTGTTTTTCTGTTTTCTGCAAAAATTCAGACGTAATGCAGGCATTGTCTTGACACTTGTAAAAGAAAAAGGTTTACCACCAGGAAAAATATCGTTATAATAGGAGAAACGCAGTTTTTCTGCGGCAAAAATATAACAGTCCGGGAGATATCTGTGTCAGAAATATTGCTTATCCGGTGATATATCAGATGATATGAGGAATTTTCCGGTATGTAATAAGAAGGGAGAAAGATATGGCATATTTAGGTGAAGAAATCAAAAAACTTGGTTTTGGCCTTATGAGACTTCCGCAGAAATCAGAAGGTGTGATCGATGTGGAGCAGACCAAGGTCATGGTGGACAAATTTATGGAAGCCGGATTTACATATTTTGATACAGCATGGGCTTATGCAGGAAGCGAAGATGCTATCCGCGAAGCGCTGGTAGAGCGTTATCCGAGAGAAAAATATCAGCTAGCCACCAAGATGGCAGCCTGGATCAACTGCAAGACAAGAGATGAAGCTCTTGCACAGTTTAAAACATCTCTGGAGAGAACAAAGGCAGGATATTTCGACTTTTATCTTCTCCACAATCTTGGAGAGCACAGAACAAAATATTTTGATGAGTATGGTTTATGGGATTGGATCCGTGAACAGAAGGAAGCCGGTCTGATCAGACATGCAGGATTTTCGTTCCACTCCACACCGGAGGAGCTGGATGCACTTCTCACTGCACATCCGGAAATGGAATTTGTACAGCTGCAGATCAATTACGCAGACTGGGAAAATCCGGTGATCCAGTCAAAAGCCTGCTACGAGGTAGCCAGAAAACATGGAAAACCGGTCATTATCATGGAACCTGTAAAAGGCGGCATGCTTGCAACTCCGCCGGAAGCAGTGGAAAAGCTTCTGAAGGAAGCAGAGCCGGAAGCATCCACAGCATCCTGGGCAATCCGTTTTGCGGCAAATCTGGAAGGCGTGATCACCGTACTTTCCGGAATGAGCAATGTTGCACAGATGGAGGATAACCTTTCCTTTATGAAGGATTTCAATGGCCTTACTGACAGTGAGAAGGAGACTCTTGATAAGGCAAGAGAGGCTATGAGCAAAATTCCTCTGATCCCATGTACAACCTGTAACTACTGTGCAAAGGTCTGTCCGATGGAAATCGGAATTTCCGGTTCTTTTACAGCAATGAATTATCTGACATTGTACGGAAATAAAGCCGCCGCAGCGCATCAGGAAGACTGGCTGGTAGTCAGTCATGGCAGAAAGCGTGCAGATGAATGTGTAAAATGCGGACAGTGCGAGGAAGTATGTCCGCAGCATATTTCCATCCGCGAGGAACTTGAGAAAGTAAGCGAGGCTTTTTGCAAATAAAGGAACTGATCCGGCAGGAAGCGGATCAGGGTAAGGAGAGAGTTTAAAAATGGAAAAATTCAAAGCATTTCTGAAACGAAAGGATATTGAGATCTCTCTGAAGAGATATGGTATCGATGCACTGGGAGCTATGGCACAGGGACTTTTCTGTTCCCTGCTGATCGGTACGATCATCAACACCATTGGCACACAGTTTCACATTCCGTTTCTGACTATGGCAGTTGCCACAGTCAATGATACCCAGTACACAGTAGGTTCTCTGGCATCTGCATGAGCGGCCCTGCATGGCAGTAGCTATCGGTTACGCCTTGCATTGCCCGCCGCTGGTATTGTTTTCGTTGATCACTGTTGGATTTGCCTCCAACGCACTTGGCGGAGCAGGCGGTCCTCTGGCTGTACTGTTTGTTGCCATTGTTGCAGCTGAGATCGGTAAGGCAGTTTCAAAGGAAACAAAGATCGATATCCTTGTAACGCCTCTTGTAACCATCGGTGTGGGCGTAGGTCTTTCCGCATGGTGGGCACCGGCCCTTGGAAAAGCTGCTATGAAGGTAGGAAGCGTGATCATGTGGGCAACAGATCTGCAGCCATTCTTTATGGGAATCCTGGTTTCTGTATTTGTTGGAATCGCACTGACGCTGCCGATCTCTTCTGCTGCGATCTGCGCGGCTCTGGGACTTACCGGACTGGCAGGCGGCGCTGCAGTAGCGGGCTGCTGTGCGCAGATGGTAGGTTTTGCGGTCATGTCCTTCAGGGAAAACAAATGGGGTGGTCTTGTCTCTCAGGGAATCGGAACTTCCATGCTCCAGATGGGAAATATCGTCAGAAATCCAAGAATCTGGATCGCTCCGATCGTAACATCTGCTATCACAGGACCTATTGCAACCTGCTTGTTCAGGCTTCAGATGAACGGAACTGCTGTATCCTCAGGAATGGGTACCTGCGGTTTTGTAGGTCAGATCGGTGTGTATACAGGATGGATGAATGATATTGCAGAAGGAACCAAGACAGCTGTTACAGCTATGGACTGGGCAGGACTTTTTCTGATCTCTTTTATTCTCCCGGCAGTTCTCTGCCCGTTGATCAATATGTTTGTACGTAAGCTCGGATGGGTGAAAGATGGAGATATGACGCTGTCATAAGCTATATCAGATCTTACTTTAAAATCAAAAAAGAGTATCACAGGAACTCATTGATAGTGATGAGCTTTGTGATACTCTTTTATTTTAACTTTTATGCTACATGTGATCCGGTGGCATTACTCCGTTCCAGTCCACAGGCCTTTGCATATTCATGGAGTTTCTCTTTTGCGGAATAATTCAGATCCTGAGGAACTTGGATCTGAATGGTTACATACTGATCACCGCGGACGGAAGGGTTCTTCATGGAAACAATGCCTTTTCCTCTCAGGCGGATCTTGGAACCGGACTGCATACCTTCCCTGATCTTACAGATAACATTTCCGTAAAGGGTGGGAACGGTGGCTTCACCGCCGAAAACAGCGGTTGTGTAAGGAATAGAAATGGTGGTATAAACATCCGATCCCTTTCGTTCATAGCCAGGACGTGTTCCTACGGTAACCTTCAGAAGAAGGTCACCAGGCTCACCGCCGCCGGTTCCGGGCATGCCTTTTCCTTTCAGACGGATACTCTTGCCGGTATCAATACCTGCCGGAATATGAATCTGAAGTGTCTGCGGTGCACCGGAGCTTCCGTCCGGACCGGACAGAGAGATCCTTTTATCTGCACCAAAAGCTGCCTCATCAAAGGTAACGTTGATGCTGGCCTTCACATCAGAGCCTTTTTGCGGAAAATCCTGTTGATGGAATCCGCCGAAGCCGTTGCCACTGTGAAAGCCACTTCCGCCAAATCCACTATGAAAGCCGCCACCGTTACCGGTGAAATGCTCATATGTGCCATTGCTACCGAAACCGTGGCTGCCGTGGAACATATTTCCGAAGATATCACCAAAAATATCGTCCATATTTTCACCGTTAAAATGAAATTCCTGATAGCTGCCATTGCCGCCACCCTGGAATCCGCCGAATCCACCGGCACCTGCGCCGGCTCCAGGATCAGCTCCTGCTTCAAATGCGGCATGACCAAACTGATCATACATTTTTTTCTTCTTTGGATCACTTAAGACATCGTAGGCTTCGTTTACTTCTTTAAATTTATCTGCGGCATCTGCATTACCGGCGTTTGTATCCGGATGATATTTTTTGGCCAGTTTACGATAGGCTTTTTTTATTGTTTTTTCATCTGCGTTCCGGTCAATGCCCAGAACATCGTAATAATCTCTTTTTACTGCCATGGTATTCACCTTCCCTTATATTATAGTCTGCAGCGTCCCGGATGATCGATCTGTCCTCTCAGAGGACAGATCTCCCGGACTGTCATATATTGAACGTATGCGTATAAAATTCCCCGGGAAAAATCCCGGGGGCATTACTTTTATCTTGTTCTACATGTAATATAACACTGCTAATTAAAAGTGTCAATACCTGCATTGTGAAAAAGAACATTTTGGACTGAAATAAGAGATATGATTCTTACAGCTATCAGCTAAAAATATGATATAATACTACCATAAATTCCGGTGCGGTCTGCTCAGTAAATAAAAAACAGAGAGAGCAGCAGATCAGAGAAAGATCCAAAAAAGAAAAGGAGGCGTATAATATGAGAAAAAGAACTCTTCTGTCCCATATAAAGGCAGTAAAAAGGCTGGTACTTCTGACACTTATACTGGCAGCAGCTTTTCCGGCGACGATCCGGGAGACAAAGGCAGCAGCAGGAACCACTTTTAAAGTCAAAGTCACAGATGGATACCTGGCTCTTCGGAGTGAGAAGGCTTTTGACAAAGGCAATGAGATCGGACAGCTGAATACAGGAGATCTTGTGGAAGTTACAAATCGGAAGGACGCTACTTACTGGTATGCATACGTGCCAAGACTGGATAAATCCGGCTATCTGGACAAAAACTATATCCAGATAGCAGAGAACGCCACAGCTTCCAACGATTCCTGGACAGTAAAGGTAAAAAAAGGCTATCTGGCTCTTCGAAGTACCGCAGCTTACAATGACAGTAACGAGATCGGACGTCTGAATACCGGAGATGTCGTTCTTGTAAAGGACAGCAGTGATTCTACTTACTGGTACGTATATGCTCCGGGGCTTGATAAATCCGGATATGTGGATAACCGGTATATTTACAACAGTGGTCTGTGGACAGTTAAAGTAGAAACTGGTTATCTTGCCCTTCGCAACAAGGCAGCCTATAATGAAAGCAATGAGATCGGACAGCTGAATACCGGTGACACGGTTCAGGTGAAGGACACCAGCAACGATCAGTACTGGTATGTATATGTTCCGCAGCTGGATAAGACCGGTTATGTTGATAGGAACTATCTTACCGGAGGCTCAGGTACAACAACTCCATCCATGACTGTTAAAGTGGAAAGCGGCTATCTGGCTCTGCGCAGTACAAAGGCGTATGACAAGGACAATGAGATCGCCCAGCTGAATAACGGAGATACGGTAGAAGTCATTGAGAAGAAAGACAGTACTTACTGGTATGTATATGTTCCGAAGCTTGGAAAAGAAGGATATGTAGATAAGAACTACCTTAAATAAAAAGATAAAGGATGCTTGTTGCCGGATCTGCCTGAAGAGGAACAGAAAGCCGGAACAAGAAACGGGGAGGCAGAAAGATGACTCTGGCACAGCTCAGATATACCATAGCAATTGCAAAAGCCGGATCTATGAACGAGGCAGCAAAAAGCCTTTATATTTCTCAGCCCAGTCTTTCCACGGCAATCCGGGAGCTGGAAGCAGAAACCGGTGTTGAGATCTTCCGAAGAACGAACCGAGGAATCGCCGTAACGCCTGCAGGCGAAGAATTTCTGGGGTATGCAAGGCAGGTGGTGGAACAGTACGAACTGATGGAAGCCAAATATATTTCCAAGGAACAGTCACGCAAAAAATTCAGTGTTTCCATGCAGCATTATACCTTTGCAGTTAATGCCTTTGTGGAGCTGGTAAAGCAATTCGGCATGGATGAGTACGAATTTGCGGTCCACGAGACCAAGACGCATCAGGTCATCGAGGATGTCCGTAATTTCAAGAGTGAGATCGGGATCCTCTACGTAAATGATTTTAACCGTAAGGTACTTACAAAAATGTTTCACGAGTATGGTCTGGAGTTTCACGAACTTCTTAACTGTCGGATCTACGTTTATATGTGGAAGGGGCATCCTCTGGCGAAGCGTGAGAAGATCACGCTGGAAGAACTGAAGGAATATCCGTGTCTGTCCTTTGAACAGGGAGGAAATAACTCTTTTTATTTTGCTGAGGAGGTTTTGAGCACCTATGAATACAAACGGCTGATCAAGCCGATGACAGGGCTACTATGCTGAACCTGATGGTAGGACTGAATGGATATACCTTATGCTCCGGTATTATCTGTGAGGATCTTAATGGTTCCGATTACTGTGCTGTGAAGCTGGATTCCGATGAGATCATGACAATCGGTTATGTTGCCAGAAAGGGTGTTAACATCAGTGTCCTTGGGAAAAAAATATCTGGAGGAGATTTCCAGATATAAGGATAAAGCACTGAAATAAGAGAAAATAAAATCTGACAGATCACTACCGGAGAAGACGGGAAAGGCTTTTGGTATTTATGATACCGGAGGGTTGTTTCCCTGTGTATTCTCAGATACGTAGCGATGCGTATCATGCAGGAATCTGTCAGATCTTTATTTACATTAAAAGTTTTTGGCAGCGGAAATTTTATTCTGCAAGCGATCACACACGGATCACAAAACCATCCTTACGCGGTTTGGCTGTTGGATACTCACAGTCACGGTATCCAAGAACACAGTGGCCCACGCCGATATATTCCTCCGGAACACCCCACTGCTTCTTCAGCTCTTTTCCTTCCTCGGAGTCAAAAACTTCTCTTGCACGGTGAATCCAGCAGGAGTCCACGCCGAGAGCATGTGCGGCATTCATGAGATTTCCCATCACAAGACTTCCGTTTTCCACACAGGTGCCCATTTTGCTGTCGGAAAAGACAATGATCACAGTTGGGGCGCCGTAGAACGGATCTGAGGTGCTGCCCATAACAGCTGCGTTCATTTTGGAAAGCCTTGCAACCAGCTCCGGATCCTGTGTCACTACCATAAGAGTGCTCTGCTGTCCCATGCCGCTGGGGGAATATTCTCCCGCTTCCAGGATCGTATCCAGAGTTTCTTTCGGAACAAGCTCTTTTTTGTAGGCGCGGATGCTTCTGCGTTCTAACAGGTTTTTGATGATTTCATTCATGATCATTACCTCCTGATGTTAAATTTGTTGAAAATATTTTCTGCAAAAGAAAGTTAAATTTCTTTTTATTCTGATAAAACCATTATAACGCAGATGATTATAGTTTCCAATAGATAGAAGGATATAACTTTACAATTTA
>ENA-OQLB01001249-OQLB01001249.1-human-gut-metagenome-genome-assembly--contig:-NODE-1249-length-11451-cov-7.264924_pt1 | contig 11451 bp, 13 predicted proteins | sample MGYA00242656_ERZ504813 | MGnify/ENA primary metagenome ERZ504813 (study PRJEB26092, sample SAMD00036388) | human gut metagenome | host: Homo sapiens | study: EMG produced TPA metagenomics assembly of... | reverse complement strand
CCTTTGTCCCAATTACTGGGACAAAAGCCTTAACTTCTGCGGTACCACCCGGTTTGATGATTATAACCATCCACTCAATTTACATACTATCATATGCACCCCGCTGATAACGGACAGGGCTCCCGTCGACGCCTACTCCCGAATCTTTCGGTTTCAGGCCGCCCTCGCAAGGCCATTCAGTAAATTCTATGCTGCCGCATTCACACCAGCCAGCGGCTCTCTGATACACCCGTCTTTACTTACTTTTCTTGCTCCACGGTTTCTTGGTTTGAAATTTGTTATTATCTTACGCCTGGATGCCCCGTTTGTCAACCCTTTTTTCAAAAAAATTTTCTTTTTGCTTTTTTGCGAACAGGAAAGCCCACTTTTATTTTTCCTTTTTCTCTTGACAAATGGGGAAAATGTGGTACATTGAAATTATACTTCTAGAAATTATTTTATAAAAGATTTTCGATAAGAAGGAGTGTCGTTTATGCTGCAGCAGGTTATGACCGCCCCGGGCGTGATCGAGTTTAACGAGGTGCCGGTGCCCGAGGTAAAGCCCGGCCAGGTACTGGTCAAAATACAAAAGATCGGAATCTGTGGTTCGGATATCCATGTGTATCACGGGAAGCATCCCTTCACCAAATATCCGGTTACCCAAGGCCATGAGGTTTCCGGTGAAATCGCCCAGATTGGACAAGGGGTGGAAGGTTTTTCCGTCGGGCAGAAGGTCACGATTCAGCCTCAGGTGGTATGCGGAAAATGCTATCCCTGCCGCCACGGAAAGTATAATCTCTGCGAGGAGCTGAAGGTCATGGGCTTCCAGACCACCGGCGTAGCCTCCCATTATTTTGCGGTAGACGCTCAAAAGGTCACCCCTCTGCCGGAGGATATGAGCTTTGACGAGGGCGCTATGATCGAGCCATTAGCTGTCGCCGTTCACGCCATCAGGCAGGCGGGAGACGTTACCGGCCTGAAAATTGCTGTTCTTGGCGCCGGACCTATTGGAATTTTGGTTGCCCAGGCGGCCAAGGGCATGGGAGCCCAGAGCGTTATAGTCACCGACATCAGCGACGTTCGCCTGGCAAAAGCCAAGGAGTGCGGCGCGGATTACTGTGTTAATACGAAAAATACCGACTTTGGCGACGCTATGCTGGAATACTTCGGCCCAGACAAAGCCGACGTGATTTACGACTGCGCCGGCAACGACATCACCATGGGGCAAGCGATTAAATATGCCAGAAAGGGCAGCACTATTATCCTGGTGGCGGTGTTCGCCTCCATGGCCAAGGTAGATCTCGCGGTTCTCAACGATCACGAGCTGGACCTGAACACCACCATGATGTACCGCAACGAGGACTACCTGGATGCCATCCGGCTGGTCAATGAAGGCAAGGTTACCCTGGCTCCCCTGGTTTCCAAGCATTTCGCCTTCCGGGATTACCTAAAGGCTTACCAATACATCGACGACAACCGGGAAACCACCATGAAAGTGATTATTAATGTACAGGAATAAAGGTAATCCATATAGAACGAAGCACTGGAAAAGGGGGCTCCGCATGCAAGCGGAGCCCCCTTTCATAAATTTCATACAAGCCTTATTCAGCTTCTGCCGCCGTAAGCTTATTTTTACGCCTTATATCCCAGCGCTCTGTTCCTTCTCCCTTTTCCAGCTTATAAATGAAGCTTTTTGTGAATTTCGCGATACATGGCTTTCCAGTTGAAAATAAGCTGAAGGGAAATCACAATCAGGCTGGCCGCGGTACAAATCACCGAGGGAGCGATGACCCCAAGCACTCCGGTAAACAGAAAAACCAAGGGAACGACGCCCAGAACGGCGCAGAGGATTAAATGAATCATATAATCCCGGTCCGGCATCCGGAGCACCCGGGAGAGGATGATCACCGCCAGCATAGCGCCGATGCAGACAGAAGGAAACACATAATCAACTGACCAGCCTCTCCATCCGGTAAGCCAATCCCACAGGAAGGCGACCCCGGAGATCAGAACCAGCTGCCAGACGATATTGTTCAGCAGCTTCGCCTTTTTTACGATGCCTACCACCGCCCAAAGCCATCCGCAGCCCAAGCCCAGCACAGCGAACAGTGACCACCAAATCCCGGTAGGCACCAATAGGTTGACCGCGACACATATGATGGCTGCGGTCAGGGCTGCGCCTGAAATAATTTGGATCAGGCGCTTGGTAAAGCTTCTATTTTCCGGAAGCTCCGGATAGCTGGGAGCCTCCTCCCTTTTCCCGGACAGATTTCCTCCGCATAGGGGGCAGCGCTGATGTGCGCCCGCCACCCACACGCGGCAGGATTTACAATAAAGCATAGACTAATCCTTCTCTCTAACCGAGGCGTTGCTCTTGATCTCGACATCAACTCCCATACCGGAAAGCAGGCGAAAGAAATTCCGCTGGATATCCGTATCCTCATACCGTGAGCTAAAGCCAACGGACAGCGCGTCGCCGCAGGAGCAGACGCAAACTTGCAGCTTAGCGGTACTGGCAAATACCGAAAAGCTTTCCACAAATGGCGAGATTTCTTCCGGAAGCTTTACCTTTCCCACGTTGGAAACCACCATCGTTTCTCCAAAGTCGGAAACGCGGCGGGCGATTCTCAGGCAAAAATTTTTAAAGGATAAAGGAGCGATCTTCGCGAAGGGATTTCGCTCCACCGCCATATAACCGCTGATCCGGCTTTTCAGCCGGTCCTGCGTAAGCTCCCGCTCAAAAGAGCTTTTCAGTGAAGCGATGATATCCTCCAGGTTTTCTTCTCCTTCCTGAAACCGATAGGCCACCCGGATATTTCCAAAGAAGTTCCGGGTAGTTTCCGAAGAAAAATACTGGCGCAGATTCACCGGAACCGTAATCACCACCGGCTTTTTCTCCTTATAAAGCATCATCTCCCGGTGGATAGAGATCATCAGCAGAGCGCAAAGAAAAACCGTAAGGGTACTGTCATAAGCTTTTGCCAAATCCAATACCTTCCGGCAGGACATCAGTCCTTCCGTGACCCGGTACTCCTCGCTGAATCTGCCGGTAAGGCGGTACGCCCGGCCCGGCAGGCCGGACCTCACTTTTTTCACATGCTGATAATATTTTTTAAAGCTGTCCTCCGCCCTGGAAGAAATTGGAGCCGGGGAAAGCTCGTCGGCCAGCTCTCTGGGAACCTGGCGGGATGGACCCCTGAGAGGTAGGCGCATAGCAGATACTGCAAAAATTGCAGCGCGCCGGTGCCATCTGTCAGTGCGTGATAAACCTCCAAATTAATCCGGTTGCGGTAATAGCTTACATCGAACAGCAGGTGGCGCTGGTTCCGGTAAAACAGCTGGGAGCATACCCCCGTGTTTTCCTCATGAACCTTAGGCCGAAGATCTCCGGCCTCCAGATAGTACCAAAACAGGCCGTTTCTAAGAATATACAAAAAATGGGGAAAGCACTCCAGCGTCTGATCCAGAGCCTGCTGCAGCGGCGCCTTCTGGATCCGCTCGGTCAGCTCGCAGGAAAAGCGGAACACTCCGGTATTCCGCTTGCCGCTGGTGGAAGGGAAAATCTTGCCCGCGTTATCCAGCTTAAGCCAGCTACCTGCCTGATTCATCCCTTTCACCCCCGTTTAAAAACGTGTTAATCAGGGCATGGGCCCGGCGCACATGAATATAACCGGTGCCCAGCCCCATAAAGCCGTGCAAGGCGTCCCGCATCCGGTAAATAGTCACCCGGCTCCCCGCCGCCCGCAGCTTTCTGCCATAAGCCTCCCCCTCATCCCGCAAGATCAAACTCAGCGGTAATGATCAGGTATCCGGCTGATCGGAAAAGTCCTTTGCCAAAAGCGGCGCAAAATACGGATTTTTTAAATCCTCGTCATCCCGCTTGTAAAGATCAATATATTCGCAGATTCTCTTGGAGGTCAAAAGATATTCGCTCCCGTTTTCCATCACTGAGGCGAACGGCGACGATTCGCTGTGGTCGTAATAGGTAGCCGGATAAATCAAAATCTGGCGGGGAATATAAAATTCTCCTTCATCCCGCGCCCGTAAGGAAACCGCTGCGGCCAGATTACCGCCGGCGCTGTCGCCGATCACCGTCACCCTACCAGGTCAAAGCCAAAGCTTTTCGGCCTGACAAACAGCTCCCGGGCAGCAGCGTAACAATCATCCAGCCCCTGAGGAAACGGATGCTCCGGTGCCAAACGGTACTCCACCGAGATCACACGCTTCGGGCCGCCCGCGCCAAAGCGTCGCACACCTTATTGTAGGTGTCAATGCTTTCAGTCACCCATCCTCCTCCGTGGAAAACAGCAGTGTGTTTTTCCCTGTATTGTCCTCTGGAGTATAAATTCTGGTGAGAATCTTTCTTCCCTCAGACACAATGGTATGATCCTGCCATCGGTCTTTCGGCAGGAGGGCCGGCAGTCTTAAATAGCGGATAGACCTTTCCAGCGGATAGGTCTTTCGAATGTCAATATCCGGATAGGACAGCACCTTCAGAGCAAGGCGCATAAACTTATTGATCGCCATAAAAATCCTTTCCGCGCAACCGCAGGCCGTTGTTCTTTTTAAGGTATACTGCCTCTAAATAATAAATATTTTGCTATCCATCTTACAAAAAATATTCGTTTTGAAAAAGGAAGAAACTCTTTTAAATCTATGATAAGCTGTATAAGGCCGGCATAGGTCAAGCTTCCCGCTCTTGTAAAAAAGGCCTGCCGTTTCTTTCCTATAGGCTTAACCCTAGACCCCTATCATTCCATCGGTAGCTTTGCCGTCATTGGCAGTGTGAGGTTATTATACCACATATAGCCGCCGATCACCAAATTTCTTTTTGCCTAGTCCTTTTTCCTTCTTCTTTCTTTTTGCTCTCGCGCTGATCTCAGAGGCACTTTTTTATTTGAAATCATCTTTTAGCCCATCTTGCAGCTATGCTCCAGGGATGTATGCATGGAGAAAGGTCTGAATCCTAGGGCAAAGCCTAGCGGGAGAAAATCCCCCGTTTGGTTCAGATCGTATTTCCCTTGTAAACAGGCCGCACCGCCGTCGTCATGGGCATTCAGCAGGAGCCCGGTTTCCGCACCAGCGGATCTTCCCTTTTACCAGCACCATAAAAATTTCATAGTCCTGGTCCAGCACGACCAAATCGGCGTATTTCCCGGGCTGAATACTCCCCGTAGTTTTGTCCGCGCCAAGCTGAACCGCCGGATTTAAAGTCATCGCTTTTACCGCCTGTGCCAGAGGAATCCCAAACCTCAGCAGATTTCGCAGCTCCTGGTGCAGATTCGTAGTGGATCCCGCCAAGGTGCCATCCCGCAATAGGGCCGCACCCCGGCGCACACAAACCTTTTGGCCTCCCAGGGTGTATTCTCCGTCGGGCATACCAGCGGCCCGCATAGAATCGCTGACAACCACCGCCCTACTTCCCAGTATCCGGAACGCCAGCCGCAGCATTGCCGGATGGATATGAATCCCGTCACAAATCAGCTCCGCCCGAACCTGCTCGCTGTCCAGCACCGCGCCTGCCGGACCTGGCTCCCGATGGCCGAGAGCAGCCATGCCGTTGAACAGATGGGTGGCCTGGCCCACCCCTTGACGAAATGCTTCTAACGCTCCCTCGTAAGAAGCCGCTGTATGTGCCATAGAGATCACACACCTGGAGCGAACCCGCCGGATAAAATCTTCGGCGCCCTCCAGCTCCGGCGCTAAGTCCACAATTTTAATCAGGCCGGAATACCGATTCCACAGTGCTAAGAATTCCCCGGCGTCCGGCTTGCTGAGACGGCTTTCCTTTTGCGCTCCCTTTTTCAGCGGCGATAAATAAGGCCCTCCAGCCGGCGCGTGAACATAGGCCCCCGGCAGGCCCTGTCTTTGACCCGCGCGGATCATATCCAGAATGGAGGAAGCTCCTCAATGGGCCTGGCCATCACGGTTGGACAAAAGGAGGTAACCCCATGCCTGGCCAGTTCTTCCGACATAGCGGCCAGCGCCTCCAGAGAGGCGTCCTCCACATCGAAGCCGCCGCATCCGTGAATATGCTGGTCAATCAACCCGGGGATCACCAGCTTATTGGAAAGATCAATCCAACCGCCCGGCTCCTCATCCCGCCAAGGCGTCAGAGCCGTAATCCATTCTCCTTGGACCTCAATATCCTTTGGCGACAGAATAAAATCCTGATCCAATACTATTCCATTTTTTAAACGCACGGCACTTCCTCCCGTTATTGGTATTTCTCCTATTAGACTGAGCTTTTCATTTTCAGGCTTTGTGATATCATGGGGCCGACACGCGGCCGGCCATGCGGCCTTATTGAGTTTAGCTTCGGCCTTCTGCGCTTTTGAGGGCTCCGGGGAGCCTATCTCAGTTTATGTTGGCTCCCCATCATCGGCGCCGCGGTCTGACCGCTTGACGGAGGCAAAGCCTCCTTCGCTGATTTCAGCACCCGCCTATTAGCTCAGTTCCAGCATCCCATGATAAAGGCGGTAATAAATCCCCTTTTGTGCCAACAACTCCTGATGGCTGCCCCGCTCTACGATTTTCCCGTGCTCCAGCACCATAATAGCATCGGCGTTGCGAACTGTGCTCAAGCGGTGGGCGATGACGAACACTGTGCGCCCTTCCATCAGCCGGTCCATCCCCTTTTCAATTAAAGCCTCTGTACGGGTATCAATGGAGGAAGTGGCCTCGTCGAGAATCAGCACCGAGGGGTTTGCTATGGCGGCGCGGGCGATAGCCAGAAGCTGCCGCTGGCCTTGAGACAGATTGGCGCCGTCCGCTGTTACCACTGTCTGGTAGCCCTGGGGCAGCCGGCGGATAAAGGAATCCGCGTTGGCAATTTTGGCCGCCCTTTCGATTTCCTCCTGGCCGGCGTCCAGCTTGCCGAACCGGATATTGTCCGCGATGGTTCCGGTGAAGAGATGAGTGTCCTGAAGCACAATGCCCAGCGACCGGCGCAGATCCTTCTTTCTAATCTCTCGGACGTCAAAGCCATCGTACATTACGCTGCCTTCCTGCACGTCGTAAAAGCGGTTGATCAGATTGGTAATGGTGGTTTTCCCCGCGCCAGTGGAGCCTACAAATGCAATTTTCTGCCCCGGCTTAGCGTAGAGGCTGATATCCTTCAAAATGGGATGCCCGGAATCATAGCCAAAGTACACTTCCCGAAAGCGCACGTCTCCCCGCAAAGGCACCAGGTTCCGTCCTCTCGGCGCCATGCCCATTGCTCCTCTGCCCCATCGGCTTCGACGTGAACCCGCTCCACCTTGCCTTCGTCCTTTTCCGGCTGCTGGGCCATGGCCTCGAATACCCGCTCCGCGCCTGCCAGGGCGGCCAGCAGAAAATTTCCCTGCTGGGTGAATTGATTGATCGGCGCGGCGGCCTGCCGGACAAACACCAAATAGCTGGCCAGGCTTCCTACATCCGTCATGCCCTGTAAGGCCATAATACCGCCCAAAATGGCCACAATGGCATAGTTGATATAGGAAATGCTCACCACCGCGGGGATCATTGTGGCGGCAAAGGCCTGGGCGCCGGTTCCCGCTTTTCTGAGCGCCTCGTTTTTCTCCCGGAAGCCCTGCATATTTTCTTCCTCATGGTTAAAGACCTTTACCACCTTCTGGCCGTTGACCATTTCCTCAATATAGCCGTCCAGCTCTCCCAGGCTTTTCTGCTGCATGGTATAATAGGCCTTGCTCCGCTTGCCGCTGAAACGGATGTAGAGGAACATCGCCCCATAGCATACAGTAACAATAAGGGAAAGCTGCCAGTTGAGAATGAAAAGGATCAGCAATGTCCCCGCCATCTGGATAAAGCTTTGAATCACCATGGCAAAGCTGTTGTTCAGGGCGTCGGAAATCGTGTCCACGTCATTGGTAAAATAGCTCATCACATCGCCGTGCCGCCTGGTGTCAAAAAAGCGCAGAGGAAGGGTTTGCAAATGGGAAAACAAATCTCTGCGGATATCGAAAAGCACTCTTTGAGCGGCCTTCACCATAATTTGGGTATAGCCGTAGGCCGCGGCTACGCCGACTGCGTAAATCACCCCGGTGACCGCGACGCCGGCGATCAGCGTTCCCATATCCCCCGAGGACAGGCTGTTGACCACCGGGCGGATCATATAGGTTCCCAGCAGGTTCGCCAGGGCGCTCACTGTTACCAGCACCGCCACCCACAGCAAAAGGAGCTTATGGCGGCCCAAATAGGACAGCAGAGTTTCCACAGTATAGCGGAAATTTTTAGGCTTTTTCCCGGTGATTTGCCGTTTCGCCATCAGTCCTCCTCTCCTTTCATCTGGGAAGCATAAATTTCCTGATAAATAGAATCCTTTTCCAGCAGCTCCCGGTGAGTGCCCGTACCATGGATTCTACCGTCATCCAGGATGATAATTTGGTCTGTATCCATCACCGACGTGATCCGCTGGGCGATGATGATTTTAGTTACATCGGTCAATTTTGCCAGCGCCTCGCGGATTTCTCCTTCAGTAGCAGTATCTACCGCGCTGGTGGAATCGTCGAAAATCAGCACCTTCGGTTTTTTCAGCAGGTACGGGCGATACAGAGCCGCTGCTTCTGCCCTCCGGACACATTTACACCGCCTTGCCCCAAATCGGTATCCATTCCCTTGGGCAGCCGCTCAATAAACTCATCGGCCCTGGCCTTGCGGCAAGCTCCCACAGCGTGTCGTCATCCGCCTCCGGATTTCCCCATAGCAGATTTTCCCGAATCGTGCCGGAAAACAGCACGTTTTTTTGCAGCACGATTCCCACCGCGTCCCGCAAAGCCCGCAGGTCGTAGTCACGGACATCCCGGCCGCCCACCCGCACGGTTCCCCGGGAGCGTCGTACAGCCTGGGAATCAGCTGCACCAGCGTGGTTTTTGCCGAGCCGGTGCCGCCCAGGACTCCCACCGTCTGTCCAGCCTTGATAGACAGGCTTACGTCGGAAAGAGCGTACTCCTGCGCCTCCGGCTTATATTTAAAAAATACCCGGTCAAAATCCACGCTGCCGTCGCGCACCTGGCCGACCGGCTGTTCCGGCGAGGAAAACGCCGGCTGCTCTTCCAGCACCTGGCCGATGCGGTGAGCGCTGGCCAGCGACCGGGTCAGCAGCAAAAACACGTTGGAGATCATCATCATTGAGTTCATAACCTGGAAAACGTAGCTCAGGAACCCAGTCAGCTCCCCCACTTGGAGCGTGGAATTTAGAATCATATTGCCGCCAAACCACATAATGAGGATGACGCACACATACATTACCAGCTGAAACGCAGGCAGGTTCAGCACCGCGTACTGAAAGGTTTTCTGGCTGGTTTCCATGAGAGAGGTATTGACCTCCTGGAATTTCTCCTCCTCATACTCCCCACGGACGAAAGCCTTTACAGCCCGGATAGCGGTGAGCCCCTCCTGCACTGTGCCGTTTAAGCGGTCCACCGCCCTTTGCAGCAGGCTGTATAGAGGCGCGATCTTTCGAAGGATGTAAAAGAGAGCCGCTCCTAGAAGGGGAGCGCAGACCAGGAAAACCAGCGCCAGGGTTGGGTTCATCCAAAAGGACAGCCCTACGCCCATCACCAGCATCACCGGTCCCCGAACCATAGGCCGAAAGCCGCCGTTGACAGCGTTTTGCAGCACCGTTACGTCGGTGGTCATCCGGGTCACCAGGGATGAGGACTCGAAATGATCCAGATTGGAAAATGCGAAGCCCTGTACCTTCTGATACTGGGCCTCCCGGATCCGGCGCCCCAGCCATAGGCCGCCCGGGCGGCAAACCGGGCGTACAGCAGACCGGTTACCAGCGACAGCAGGGCGCAGATTCCCATATAAACGCCTTGCTGCAAAATATACGGGACATCGTGGTTTTTTACCCCTACATCAATTAAGTCCGCCATCAGGAGCGGGATGAACAGCTCAAAGGCCGTTTCAATCACCACCAGCAAGGCGCCGATGACCATATCTCTCCGATAAGGTCCCAGGTACCGCAGAAGACGTTTCAGATCCGTCATAAAACGCCCTCCTTTTGTCCCCGGAGGTTTCGGTACGCCCGGGAAAGATAACCGGCGAACCTTTCCCGCTCTTCCGCACTGAACCCGTCAAGCATAAGCTCCTCCATTTCACGGCATCGCTCCCGCCAGGTTTCATCAGCGCGATGCCCCTTTTCCGTCAGCTCGATGGAATTGCACCGCCGGTTCTCCTCGTTGGGCCGCCTGGTGATAAAACCGCCCTTTTCCAAGGAGTCCACCATCCGGGACACTGCCGCGGAATCCACCTCAAAATATTCGGCCAGCTCCCGCTGTCCGCAAGGGCCGTGACACGCCAAATAAGTGATCAGCTTCGGCTGACCCACTACCAGGCCTATTTCTCCTAAACATGGCCGGAGATAGCTTCGCTGGGCGTGAAACGCCTGTATAGCAGCATATGAAAAGTACGTTCCATTTAGCTCTTCCTCGCTTATAATTGATCTATCAACAATTGACACATCAATTATAGCAAATCCGGCTGGTTTGTCAATTTTCCCATGGTTTTTTCTGCCGTTAAACCGGCTTTTTATCAGCCGGCCCAAAAAGAGCCCTCCCCTGTAAAGCGTTTGATTTTTTCTTCTCCCCGATGCATGTTACTTATTAACCGTCAAGTGGAACCAGCGGATTTCTTTTGCCTTGTCAGCGGCGCGCAGCAGGCCCAGGTCCGGAAAACCGGGCCTGGGCCTGCTCAAAAGCATATTAAATTTCGGCCATCAACCGCACTTGGAGTAGCCGCAGTTGCGGCAAATGACGCATCCGCCTCATGCTCCAGCTTTGCGCCGCACTCAGGCAGAACCGCATTCTGCCCGGCACTACGGTCTCCGCCTGAGAGGCCGCCGGCCCCTCTGCGGCGGAAAGCTCCGGCTCGGCCCAATGTCCCAGCCGTACCTGCTGCTGGTAAACCCGCTCAATCGCCTTAGCGATAGCGTCGGGACAAGAGGTACACTTCATGCCGCTCTGCCGTATGGTGGACGGGCACCGAATGCCCTTCAGCTGATCGATAATGCTTCTCACGTCAATCCCGGAGCGCAGGGCAATAGAGGCCAGCCGGGCAGTAGCCTCCGACTGGGACGGACAGCCCCCCGCCTTGCCGGTGTTGGTGAAAATTTCACAAATACCCTTGTCGTCATAGTTCACCGTAATATAGAGGTTTCCGCATCCAATCTTCACCCGTTCGGTGATGCCGGTAGTCATATCCGGGCGGGGACGGGGCTTGATGACCGCCTGACCGCCTTCAGCCGGGGATTCCTCCTGGCCATCCTTTTTCACCTTGCCGATGTTCAGCACCTGCTCGCTGCGGCTGCCGTCCCGGTAGATCGTAACGCCCTTGCAGCCAAGGCGGAAAGCCAGCTATAAACCTCCGCGACCTCTTCCCGTGTGGCGCTGTTGCAGAAATTCACGGTCTTGGACACCGCGTTGTCCGTATGCCGCTGGAAAGCCGCCTGCATACGGATATGAATTCCGG
>ENA-OQLB01001248-OQLB01001248.1-human-gut-metagenome-genome-assembly--contig:-NODE-1248-length-11463-cov-2.429693_pt1 | contig 11463 bp, 18 predicted proteins | sample MGYA00242656_ERZ504813 | MGnify/ENA primary metagenome ERZ504813 (study PRJEB26092, sample SAMD00036388) | human gut metagenome | host: Homo sapiens | study: EMG produced TPA metagenomics assembly of... | reverse complement strand
CCGCATACACTAAAGCATAGAAAAAAGAAATGGAAGTGCCAGACATGGACCTGAGATTGCCTTATTATATGATGTATCCGATTCCATACGCATTTGACGAAGACAAAATCCAGAAGCGCGACCGGGAATACCTGCAAAGTATGTATCCGGCAACAGCAAAAAAGATTTTTCCATATATACAGGAAGAATGCGACCGCCAGGAATATGAAGGAAGCATGATCTATGATGAGTACCCGGATAAGCTCCAGCTGTGCCTGATGTGTCGTAGGGCGTATGAACAGGTTATGAAACAGGAAAAATGGGAAAAAGAGACTTATACTCCGGAACAGATCCGGGAGATCGTAGAAATCCTGATGTACCAGGAATTGATGGAAAGAAGAGGAAAAGGCAGGCGGCAACAGGAAAAAACAGTTGCTTCATGCACAGGACTTGTGCTATAATATCGTCCGATATAAAAATGACAGCATCTGAAACACAGTTTCGGTAAGGAGTGGGCCAGGGTACATATGAAGAATATTATATTTATCGGAATGCCGGCAGTTGGAAAAAGTACCGTCGGAGTGGTAGTCGCAAAGCGGCTTGGATACGAGTTTGTTGATACAGATCTGCTGATTCAGAAGCAGGAGAACAGACTTTTGCGGGAGATTATCGCAGAAGAAGGTCTGGACGGATTCTTAAGTATTGAGAATCAGGTCAATCGTGATGTGGAAGCGGAACATGCGGTGATTTCCCCGGGAGGAAGCGTAGTTTACTGTGAAGAAGCAATGAAGCATTACAAAGAGATCGGAACCATTGTTTATCTGCATGCGTCATTTGAGGTTATCAATTCCAGACTGAAGAATGCAAAGAAAAGGGGAGTTGCACTTCGGGACGGGCAGACGCTGAAGGATCTATATGACGAAAGAGTAGTATTATTTGAAAAATATGCAGATATTACTGTTTCAGAGGATGGACTGGAGCTGGAAGAAACCATTGAAAATGTAATGGAAGTTTTGGAAAATCAATAAATTTTTTAAAGAAATTATTACAAAAGTTTTACGAAAATGAAGAAGGCAAGATAAATAATTTTGCAATGGATATAGAAATATGCTATACTGATATGTGATATAGAGGATTATACAAAAAGCTTCATACAAATCCTGAGAGATCTGGAAAGAATAAAAAGTATGAGGTTTTTATTCATGAAATAATAAAGAGTATGAATAGAGTGTTTGACAGAAGTATAGAACAGGATATATTTCAGAGGGAAAGAAATCGTTAATTGAGGTGCGAAATGGAACAGTATATTATTAAGGGTGGCAATCCGCTGGTCGGCGAAGTCGAGATCGGTGGAGCAAAGAATGCAGCACTGGCAATTCTGGCAGCTGCGATTATGACAGATGAGACAGTTACTATCGATAATCTTCCGGATGTCAACGATATCAACGTTCTGCTGGAAGCAATCAGTGGAATTGGTGCCGAGGTTGACCGTATTGACCGGCACACAGTCAGAATCAACGGAAGCAACATTGAAAATTTTGATATAGAATATGATTACATCAAGAAGATCCGTGCATCTTATTACTTGCTTGGAGCACTTCTTGGTAAGTATAAAAGAGCAGAAGTCGCTCTTCCGGGAGGATGCAATATCGGAAGCCGTCCGATCGACCAGCATCTGAAAGGTTTTCGTGCGCTTGGTGCTTATGTGGATATCGAGCATGGCAAGATTATCGCAGAAGCAGAGCGTCTGATCGGAAAGCACATTTATTTTGATGTGGTAAGCGTAGGAGCTACGATCAACGTTATGATGGCAGCATCGATGGCAGAAGGACTTACGATCCTTGAGAATGTGGCAAAAGAGCCTCATGTTGTCGATGTGGCAAACTTCCTGAACAGTATGGGAGCGAACATTCGTGGAGCAGGTACGGACGTGATTAAGATCCGCGGTGTATCCCGCCTTCATAAGACAGATTATTCTATCATTCCGGATCAGATCGAAGCCGGCACATTTATGTTTGCGGCAGCAGCAACCAGAGGTGATGTGACTGTTATGAATGTCATTCCGAAGCATCTGGAAGCTACGATTGCAAAGCTTGTTGAGATCGGATGTGAAGTAGAAGAATTTGATGATGCAGTGCGTGTTGTGTCCAAAGGAGATCTTCATAATACACAGGTGAAGACTCTTCCATATCCGGGATTCCCGACAGATATGCAGCCGCAGATTGGTGTTACACTTGCTCTTTGTAAAGGGACAAGCACGATTACAGAAAGTATTTTCGAGAATCGTTTCAAATATCTTTCAGAACTTGCAAGAATGGGTGCAAATGTCAAGGTTGAAGGCAATGCAGCGACTATCGAAGGCGTAGATAAATTCTCGGGAGCAAGGGTCAGTGCACCGGATCTTCGTGCAGGAGCAGCACTTGTGATTGCAGGAATGGCCGCAGATGGCATTACGATCGTAGATGACATCGTATATATCCAGAGGGGATACGAACGTTTTGAAGAGAAGCTCAGAAGTCTCGGCGCAGTGATCGAGAGAGTTTCTACAGAACGTGAGATCCAGAAATTCAAGTTAAAAGTAGGTTAAGACAGGAATTCCTGTTTTGATAGAACATATTTCCCAAAATGTATATTGACGGAAGCTATGGACAGTGTTATGATGTGTAGCGGTAACAATTAAATACGCTTTCTCTTATTCAGAGTGGTGGAGGTACAAAGGACCTGCGAAGCCACGGCAACCCCGGTAAGCCGGAAGGTGCCAACCTGAGCGAGCAATCGAACAATAAGAGGATTGATGATGAGATATCAGGTCAGTCCTTTGGGGCTGACCTTTAAATTTGCATAGACAGAAGAGAAATTCCGTTTGTCGATTTTCATTATTCCAGAGATAAGAGAGGCAGATACAAAGAAGAAAAGAAAGGAAAAAAGATGGAGAGATTATTATTTACTTCTGAATCAGTAACTGAAGGACATCCGGATAAGATGTGCGACCAGATTTCCGATGCGATCCTGGATGCACTTATGGAGCAGGATCCAATGAGCGTGTAGCTTGCGAGACATGCGCGACTACAGGAATTGTTATGGTAATGGGAGAAATTACTACAAATGCATATGTAGATATTCAGAAAATCGTTCGTGATACTGTTCGTGAAATTGGTTATACAAGAGGAAAGTACGGATTTGATGCTGACACATGTGGCGTTCTGACAGCAATTGACGAACAGTCAAGCGATATTGCCATGGGTGTTGATAAAGCTCTTGAAGCAAAGGAACACAAGATGTCAGATGAAGAATTGGAAGCAATCGGTGCAGGAGACCAGGGAATGATGTTCGGATATGCATCTGATGAGACAGAAGAATATATGCCTTATCCGATCGCTCTTGCACACAAACTTGCAAGACGTCTTACAGAAGTAAGAAAGAACGGAACACTTCCATATCTTCGTCCGGATGGAAAAACACAGGTAACAGTAGAATATGATGAAAATGGAGTTCCGGCCCGCCTTGATGCAGTAGTACTTTCTACACAGCATGATCCGGATGTTTCACAGGAACAGATCCATGAAGACGTGAAAAAATACATTTTTGATGAAATCCTTCCGGCAGATATGTAGATGAGAATACAAAATTCTTCATCAATCCGACCGGACGTTTTGTGATCGGTGGACCACATGGGGACAGCGGCCTTACCGGACGTAAGATCATCGTAGATACTTATGGGGGAATGGCGCGTCACGGCGGTGGAGCTTTCTCAGGAAAAGACTGTACAAAGGTAGACCGTTCAGCAGCTTATGCAGCACGTTATGTTGCTAAGAATATCGTAGCAGCAGGAATTGCCAAAAAATGCGAGATCCAGCTTTCTTATGCAATCGGTGTTGCACAGCCGACATCTGTCATGGTAGATACTTTCGGAACAGGAAAGATTGCAGATGATAAGCTTGTGGAAATCGTTCGAGAGAACTTTGACCTTCGTCCGGCTGGAATTATCAAGATGCTTGATCTGAGACGTCCGATCTACAAACAGACAGCAGCTTACGGACACTTTGGACGTAACGACCTGGATCTTCCATGGGAGAAGTTGGATAAAGTGGATACTTTGAAGAAATATCTTTAATAACAGGTTCTGAATTTGATCGTTTTAGAAAAAATTTAGAAAATTTTACGGGTGCTTTGATGTGAAGCACCGTTTTTATGATATGCTATTAGTTATCAGGCAGACTTGCGTGAGCGCCATACGGACCTCATAACCGGGCGTGCACATGAATGGAGGATGAATATAGCATGAAACTAAGGACGAACTGGTGATTTCTTTTGTGACGATGATCATGATACCGACTATCCTGACAACGGCATTTATATTTGGAATTGCGCGTTATCAGATCGGAGTCATTGAGCATACTTATGGAATTACCGGTGAGGAATATAAAGATTTGCAAAATCCATCAGAGTGCTGGGAGATATGCCGGAGATCCAGCAGTTTATTATAAGCGCATGTATCGCAGTAGTCCTGATTCTGGCATTTACAGCGATGATCATGATGGTGTGGATTTATGGAAGTATCATCAGTCCGATTCACAAGTTGCAGGAAGCAGCGCAGAACGTAGAAGAAGGCAATCTGAATTTTGAGATCAAGCCGGAAAAAGATGATGAGATGGGACGGCTGATGCAGGCATTTGAAAAGATGCGGATCCGTCTGAGAGATAATGCAGAGGAGAAGCTGAAGAGTGACCGGGAAAGCAAAGAACTGATCAGCAATATTTCCCATGACTTAAAGACGCCGATCACAGCGATCAAGGCTATGTGGAAGGAATCCGTGACGGGGTTGCAGATACGCCGGAGAAGATGGAAAATATATCGGAACCATTTATAATAAGGCGAATGAGATGGATACGCTGATCAACGAACTGACCTTATATGCGAAGATCGATACAAACCGGATCCCGTACAACTTTGCACCGCTTTCAGTCAACGATTATTTCAATGACTGTGCCGAAGATATTGAGATGGAGCTGGATTCAAAGAATGTAGAGTTTGGTTATTTCAATTATGTAGAGGGTGATCAGAAGATCATTGCAGATCCGGAACAGTTAAAGAGAGTGATCAACAACATTGTCAGCAATTCTTTGAAATACATGGAACGAGAGCACGCTGATCAATCTGCGGGTAAAAGACGTAGGTGATTTTATTCAGGTAGAGCTTGAGGATAACGGAAAAGGAATCGCAGCGAAAGATCTGCCGAATATATTTGACCGGTTCTACCGGACGGATGCTTCAAGGAATTCATCCAAGGGCGGAAGCGGAATCGGTCTTTCGATCGTGAAGAAGATCATTGAAGATCACGGTGGCAAAATCTGGGCGACCAGCGGGAAGGTGTTGGCACAGTGATGTATTTTGTAATCAGAAAATATCAGGAGGTACCGATAAATGAGTAAGATTTTAATTGTAGAAGATGAAGAGAGTATTGCAGATCTGGAGAAAGATTATCTGGAGCTGAGTGGATTTGAAGTAGAGGTTGCAAATGATGGACAGACAGGGCTTGATAAGGCGCTTTTCGGTGATTTTGATCTGGTGATCCTGGATCTGATGCTTCCGGGCGTGGATGGCTTTGAGATTTGTCGTAAGGTTCGTGCGGAAAAGAATACACCGATCATCATGGTATCTGCGAAAAAAGATGATATCGACAAGATCAGAGGACTCGGACTTGGGGCTGATGACTATATGACCAAGCCGTTTAGTCCAAGCGAGCTGGTGGCAAGGGTAAAAGCACATCTGGCACGTTATGAGCGGCTGATCGGAAGTGCCGTGGAAGAGAATAAGGTGATCGAGATCCGTGGACTTAAGATTGATACCACTGCACGCCGAGTGTGGGTAAACGGAGTGGAGAAGAATTTTACAACAAAAGAGTTTGATCTTCTGACCTTCCTTGCCAGTCATCCGAACCATGTATATACCAAGGATGAACTTTTCAGCGAGATCTGGGATATGGAATCCATCGGAGATATCGCAACGGTAACTGTGCACATCAAGAAAATCCGTGAGAAAATTGAATATGATACCTCAAACCCACAGTATATTGAGACAATCTGGGGTGTGGGATATCGTTTCAAGATGTAATGAAAAAGAATAAAAGGAAAGAGATTACAGTATGATAACCAGTACAGGAAATGCCAGGGTAAAACAGCTTGTTACATGGCAGAAAAAGAGAAAGGCACGTGATGAAGAAGGCGTCTATATCGTAGAAGGGATCCGGATGTACCGGGAAGCTCCGCGTGCGCAGGTGAGAGAGGTTTATGTATCGGAGCAGTTTTACAGCCGATATGGAGAAGAGCTGGGACTTTCGGCATGGGGAAGACAGCTGGAAATCCTGTCAGATCATGTATTTTCCCACGTGTCAGATACAAAGACACCACAGGGATCCTGCTTGTGATGGAGCAGAGGAGCTGTGAGATATGTGAGATGCTGGATCTGGACGCGCAGGGAAGGAAACCGCTTCTGATGGTGCTGGATAATCTGCAGGATCCGGGAAACCTGGGAACCATTCTCCGTGCAGGGGAAGCGGCAGGCGTAACCGGCGTGATCATGAGTCACGACTGTGTGGATATTTATAATCCAAGGTGATCCGTTCAACGATGGGATCGGTTTACCGAATGCCGTTTGTGTATGTAGAGCATTTGCCAGAAACTCTGGAAGTACTTGCAGAAGCCGGGATTCATTCCTATGCGGCACATCTGAAAGGAAAGAACAGCTACGATCAGGAGGATTACACAAAAGGGACAGCATTTTTAATTGGAAATGAGGGTAACGGACTTCGGGATGAAGTGGCAGATGTAGCAGAGTGTTATATCAAGATTCCGATGTGTGGAGAGGTAGAATCACTGAATGCGGCGGTTGCATCTTCGGTTCTGATGTTCGAGGCGGCAAGACAGCGACGGTAGTGATGAGGGGAAATCAAGCGCAAAGGAGAGTGTGATTTGATGAAACCGATAATCGATTTAAATAAAGAATATGGATTGGTATTCGATGGAGGAGGAGCCAGAGGTGCGTATCAGATCGGTGCGTGGCGGGCTCTTTCGGAAGCTGGTGTGAAGATCAGTGCAGTAGCGGGTACTTCTGTGGGCGCCTGAATGGCGCCCTTGTTTGTATGGGAGATCTGGAGAAAGCAGGACATATCTGGAAAGAGATGGCATTTTCCCGTGTTATGGATGTGGATGATGAGTTGATGGAACAGTTCTTTGATAGAGAGGCGTCCATAAGAGAGATTTTGAAAGGTCTCTGGAAGAAGCTTGCAGATGGTGGAATTGATATTACACCGCTTAAGGAATTGATCCATGAGGTTGTAGACGAAGAAAAGATCAGGAAATGCGGAAAAGAATTCTGCCTTTTGACATTTTCTGTATCGGATATGAAGGAACTGGATCTGAGTATTGAAGATATACCGGAAGGTCTTCTGGAGGATTTTCTTCTTGCCAGCGCATATCTGCTTGGATTTAAAAATGAACCGCTGCACGGCAAGACATATATTGATGGTGGTGCGGTCAATAATGTGCCGACCGCGTCTCTTCTAAAAAGGGGATATAAGGATCTGATCCAGGTAAGGATCTTTGGTCCGGGAAGAGTGCCGAAGACGACGATTCCGGAAGACGGCTCTCTGCTGGAGATCGAACCGAGAGTAGGACTTGGCAGTATTCTCGAATTTTCGGCAAAGCGGAGCAGACAGAATTTGAAAATTGGCTATTATGATGCAAAAAGAGCGCTTTACGGGCTCACTGGATCGATTTACTATATTGAAGAAACACGAGAAGAGTGTTATTATGTAGAAATAATGAAGCTTTTGAGCGAACTTGAAAAGACGGAATATCGTTTCAAACTCAAGTTGCCGATCGGCTGTTCAGACAGAGAGTTGTTCTATGGAATGCTGGAGGCAAGTGCGAAGCTCATGAGAATTCCAAAATATAATATTTATACAGCAGATGAACTGTGGAATGAGACGAGCAGAAGTACGAGACTCGTACAGATGAGGGAAAAGAAAAACTGCCGAAATTCGTCCATGCGATTGCAAAGCTGAGAAAGGACTACAAGATGAATTTAAAAGGAAGAAGTTTTTTGAAACTGGAAGATTATACACCGGCAGAGATTGAATATCTCGTTGACCTGGCAGGTGAATTAAAGGCAAAGAAGAAAGCAGGAATTAAAGGACACAGCCTGGAAGGAAAGAACATTGCCTTATTTTTGAAAAGCCATCTACAAGAACCAGATGTGCATTTACCGTAGGAGCACAGGATGAAGGTGGAATCCCGACATACCTTGCAGGTAATGAAATCCAGTTAGGCGATAAAGAGAGTATCGAAGATACAGCACGTGTACTTGGAAGAATGTTCGATGGAATCGAATTCCGTGGATTTGAACAGAGATACGCAGATGTACTTGCAGAGTACAGTGGAATTCCGGTATGGAATGGTCTGACAGATACTACACATCCGACACAATGTCTGGCTATGCTCCTTACCATGAAAGAAGAATTCGGGACACCTGAAAGGTCTGAAGGTTGCATACCTTGGAGATGGACGTAACAACGTTGCGAACAGCCTTCTGGTAGGATGCGCCAAAATCGGAGTAGATGTAGCAATCGTTGCACCGAAGGCCCTCTGGACTTCGGAATCTCTGTGGAAGAGATGTGACGAATATGCAAAAGAATCCGGAGCAACTATCGAGATCACCGATGACCTTGATGGTGTAAAGGGAGCAGATGTCATTTACACAGACGTATGGATTTCCATGGGTGAAGAAAAGAAAGAGCAGGAAAGAGAGCGTCTCGGAAAGCCATATCAGGTAAATGCAGCTCTGATGGAACGTACAGGAAAAGATACTACAATCTTCTCACACTGCTTGCCGGCGATCAAAGAAAAAGAAGTTACCGAAGAAGTATTTGAAGGACCACAGTCAAGAGTATTTGATGAAGCTGAGAATCGTCTGCATACAATCAAGGCAGTTATGGTTGCAACTTTAGGAGAGAACGAATAATAAGCATGAAAGCGGAGATATTAAAGATGCTCCGGCAGAGCGATGGGTATCTGTCGGGGCAGCAGCTCTGTGACCACTTTCAGGTGTCCAGGACTGCTGTGTGGAAAGCAATCAATCAGTTAAAAGAAGAAGGCTATGAGATTGAAGCCGTGAGAAACAAAGGTTATCGCATTGTGGATATTCCGGATCGGATTACCGCGGATGCGATAAAAAGCTGTCTGGAGACAAAATGGATGGCGAAAAATCTGGAGTATTATGACGAGATCGATTCGACTAATAACCGGGCCAAAGCACTAGGCGAGGCCGGAGGTGCAGATGGAACTCTTTTTGTTGCAGAGACGCAGACGGCGGGAAAAGGAAGACGCGGCAGATGCTGGCAATCACCGGCGGGCAGCAGTATTTCCATGTCGATTCTGTTAAGACCTGTGATGAATCCGTCAGATGCACCGATGCTGACACTTGTCATGGCATATGCGGCAACGAAAGCTTTGCGTGAAAAGACCGAGTTGGATATAGGAATCAAATGGCCGAATGATCTGGTCGTGAGTGGAAAGAAGATCAGTGGGATACTGACGGAGATGAGCGCAGAGATCGATTACATCAATCATGTAGTGATCGGAATCGGAATCAATGTCAATATGGAGTCCTTTCCGGAAGATATCGCAAAGACAGCGACTTCACTGCGGATCGAAGCGGGCAAAGAATTTCGCAGGTTTGAGCTGATCGCTGCGATTATGGAGCATTTTGAAAAAGCCTACGAAGCGGTCTGCGAGGCGGGAAGTCTGGAGCCGATCATGGAAGATTATAACTGTCTGCTGGTAAACTGTGGCGTCGGGTGCGTGTACTGGAACCGGAACATGAATATGATGCACTGGCACTGGGGATTGACAAGACCGGGGAATTGCAGGTAGAATGTGAAGACGGCAGCAGAAGTCTGTCTTTGCCGGAGAAGTTTCGGTACGTGGAATTTATGGGTATGTATAGAAGGAGAATTTATGTATCAGGATAAGATCGTATTATGCGGAGCCAACTCTTACGAAGAAAAATTTTATATGAATCCGGATTTTGATAATCTGCCACAGCACATCAAAGATGAATTGAAGATCATGTGTGTGCTGTATGTACATGATGTCGGGGGAATCCTTACACTTGTATTTGAGGAGAATGGGGAGCTGGAATTTGAAGTGACTTCTGCAGAGGGAGATCCGATGTTTGACGAGATCGGAAGCCGTCTGAAGATCAAGGAGATTCAGACAGACGAGAAGAAGCAGGAGCTTCTGACACAGCTTCAGCTTTATTACAAAGTATTTTTTCTGGGGGAAGAGATTGAATGATAAAGACACTGACGATAGGAAATGTAGAGCTTCCGAACCGTTATGTGCTGGCACCGATGGCAGGGGTAACAGACCTGCCATTTCGTCTGTTATGCAAGGAACAGGGAGCAGGGCTTCTGTGCATGGAAATGATCAGTGCAAAGGCGCTCCGGTATAAGAATAAGAATACCAAGGCGCTGCTTGCGATCGATCCAAGAGAATACCCGGTATCACTTCAGCTTTTCGGGGAAGATCCGGACATCATTTCCGAGCAGGCAAAGCGGATCGAAGAACTTCCATTTCAGATCCTGGATATCAATATGGGCTGTCCGGTTCCAAAGGTCGTGCGCAATGGAGAAGGTTCGGCGTTGATGAAGGATCCGAAGCGAATCTATGATATTGTATATAAGACAGCGAGAGCGATCAAGAAACCGGTGACGATAAAGATCCGCAAAGGATTTGACGATACCTGTATCAATGCACCGGAGATTGCGAAGGTTGCAGAAGAAGCAGGTGCAGCGGCAATCGCAGTACATGGAAGGACCAGAGAACAGTATTACTCCGGAAATGCAGACTGGGAGATTATCCGTAAGGTGAAAGAAGCAGTGAAGATTCCTGTAATCGGAAATGGGGATGTGACAAGCGGACAGAAGGCACTGGATATGTTTGAGCAGACCGGCTGTGATGGTGTGATGATCGGAAGAGGCTGCCAGGGAAATCCATGGATCTTCAGGGAATTACTGGCATATGAAGAGACCGGATCCATTCCGGAAAGGCCGGGCACAGACCAGATCCGGGAAACAATGCTGCGTCATGCAAGACTGCAGATCGAGTTCAAGGGAGATTATATCGGAATCCGTGAAATGCGCAAGCATGTGGCATGGTATACCAAGGGAATGCAGGGTTCTGCGAAGCTCAGAGATGAGATCAATCAGGTGGAAAGTTATGAAGAACTGGAGAACCTTTTAATGGAAAAAATCGGATAGACATAAAACGTGTTCTTTCGCATGAGAGAATGCGTTTTTGCATATATTAAACCAGCAAAGAATTGTTGACACAGCCGCTGGAAATATGTATAATAATGAAATTGTGAAAGTAGCTTTAAATGCGGATAAAATCAGTATCTGCGGCTTGAATAGAAATGATTGTC
>ENA-OQLB01001247-OQLB01001247.1-human-gut-metagenome-genome-assembly--contig:-NODE-1247-length-11474-cov-15.194941_pt1 | contig 11474 bp, 12 predicted proteins | sample MGYA00242656_ERZ504813 | MGnify/ENA primary metagenome ERZ504813 (study PRJEB26092, sample SAMD00036388) | human gut metagenome | host: Homo sapiens | study: EMG produced TPA metagenomics assembly of... | reverse complement strand
CGTGGCTGGGTCCGGTTCCCAGTTCCACGTTCGACCGGCCCGCCTGGTCCCCCACCGTAGCCGCCACCAAGGCCAAGGCAACGATGTGGCCGGACACGTCAACGTGTTCGTCTTCCCGGACCTGTGCGCCGGCAACATCGGCTACAAAGCCGTGCAGCGCTCCTCCGGCGCCTTGGCCATCGGCCCGGTGCTGCAGGGTCTCAACAAGCCGGTAAACGACCTGTCCCGTGGTGCTCTGGTGCAGGACATCATCAACACCATCGCCCTCACCGCCATCGAAGCGCAGTGAGCCCGGCTTGGCTCCCGGTGGCTCCCGCCAGCGGGAGCCACCGTAATGCTTATTTTGTAGCAAGCAACGAGTAATCTAATCAACGGTAACCCGTGTCTCACGGGAACATTCAATCACAATGGAGGATGCCCACAATGGCGAAAACCGTCCTTGTCATCAATTCCGGCTCCAGCTCGATCAAGTACCAGCTGGTTGATCTCGAATCCGGCGAAGGCCTCGCTTCCGGCCTCGTCGAGAAGATCGGTGAGCCGGTCGACGGCCACTACAAGCACGAGTACAACGGCGAAAAGCACGAGCTTGAAGAGCCGATTCACGACCACGAGCAGGGTCTGAAGCGCGTGCTCGGCTTCTTCGAGGAGTACGGCCCGAACCTGTCTGAGGCTGGCATTGTCGCCGTCGGCCACCGTGTGGTGCAGGGTGGCTCCATCTTCCCGAAGCCGGCCCTCGTGACCAACAAGACCATCAACCAGGTCAAGGATCTGGCTGTGCTCGCCCCGCTGCACAACGGCCCGGAGGCCAAGGCGCCGAAGTCATGCGCTCCCTGCTGCCGGACGTTCCGCAGATCTTCGTCTTCGATTCCTCCTTCTTCTTCCAGCTGCCGAGGCGCCAGCACCTACGCGCTGAACAAGGAAATCGCCGATCAGTACCACATCCGCCGCTACGCGCCCACGGCACCTCCCACGAGTACATCTCCTCCGTGGTGCCGGACGTCGTCGGCAAGCCGGCTGAAGGCTGAAGCAGATCGTTTTGCACATCGGCAACGGCGCTTCCGCTTCCGCTGAGGTCTCCGGCAAGCCGGTTGAGACCTCCATGGGTCTGACCCCGCTTGAGGGCCTGATGATGGGTGGCCGTACCGGTGACATCGACCCGGCTGTGGTCTTCCACCTGATTCGCAACGCCCACATGAACGTGGACGAGCTTGACGCCCTGTTCAACAAGCGTTCCGGCATGATGGGCATGACCGGCTATGGCGATTTGCGTGAGGTTCACCGTCTGGTGTCCGAGGGCAATGAGGACGCCAAGCTGGCTCTGGATGTCTACGTGCACCGCATCGTCAGCTACATCGGCAACTACACCTACCAGATGGGTGGCTGCGACGTGATCACCTTCACCGCTGGCGTGGGCGAGAACGACGACGTGGTCCGCAAGATGGTGTGCGACAAGCTCGCTCCGTTCGGCGTCAAGCTGGACGAGGAGAAGAACGCCACCCGCTCCAAGGAACCGCGCATCATCTCCACTCCGGACTCCTCCGTGATCATCGCCGTGATCCCGACGAACGAAGAGCTGGCCATCGCCCGCAAGTCCGCCGCAATCGCCGAAGCCGGCACCGACACCTACGGCAACACCTTCGCCAAGTAAGTAACCGCCGTTAGGCATCTCACCAATCTCTAGTTGCAACACTATGGGGCTGATTCCGATTGGAATCAGCCCCCATTCGTATATGGTCATGAGACCACTACCCCCGCGTCATACTCCCCTCAGTCGCCTCCGGTGGACAGATCCACTCAGAGAGGGGATCCAGGCCTATAACTTGGCTCCCTTCTCTGAGGGGAGCTGTCCGCGTAGCGGACTGAGGGGAGTTCCACCAGAACACAGGACCCCTTACTGCCTCAGCATGCCACTCCACATACCGACGAAATCAGGCAAGGTCTTGCGCGTGGTGGCCACGTTGATGACCTCGATATCGGGAATACGCAGCCCCAGCATCGCGGCGAACGTGGCCATACGGTGATCAGCATAGGTTTCCATCACGGCACCGTGCAACGTCTCCGCCGGCACCGGTTCGATACGCAATCCATCAGGCAATTCCTCAGCCGCTCCCCCAACACGACGAATCTCGTTGACCAATGCCTCCAGACGATTCGTTTCGTGGCCGCGCAGGTGACCAATACCAACCATGTCTGTCGATTTATCAGCAAACACCAGAATCGCCGCCAACGAGGGCGCAATCTCCCCGGCCGCCGTCAAATCGAACGTACCCAGCCCACGCACGGTGCCGTCACCGGTCACCTCGCAATAGCGCACGCCGCCGATGGTCGGGAACGATACTTCGGCACCCATCTGCTCCAGATATCCGGCAACAGGCCGCCCGGCTGGGTGGTGGTTTCAGGCCAATGAGGCACCCGGACCGTGCCGCCGGCGATCAATGCCGCGCCGAGGAATGGCGCCGCGTTCGACAGATCGGGCTCAACGGTCACCTTGCTCGACAGTTGCATTGCGCGCGGTTCAACCGTCCATGTGCGGGCGGATTCGTCGGCCTCAACCGCACCGCCGGCACCGGTCACATCGGCCACGGTCATGCGAATGTGCGGCAGGCTCGGGGTCTTCTCCCCCGTGTGCGCGAGGTGCAGACCGCCAGGCAGTTTGGAACTAATCAGCAACAGGCCGGAGATGAACTGGGAAGAACCGGACGAATCGATGCTGACCTGCGCCTGGGCAGCCGGCAAGGTTGCAGGCGGCGTAATAGTGAACGGCAGACGGCCAACCTCGCGTGGTAATCAACCGTTGCACCCAGCTGTTCCAAACCGTCAAGCACCGGCTTCATCGGACGTGCATAAGCCTGTTCGTCGCCATCAAAATTCACTGGGCCATCTGCAAACAGGGCAAGGCCGGGCACGAAACGCATCACCGTGCCGGCCAGTCCGCAGAACACATTGACGTTGCCATGGAATCGGCCGGATACAGGAGGAGTAACCGTTACGGTGGTGTCGGTTGCGGAATCCACGTCGCAGCGGACACCGAGGGCTTCGAGGGCACCCATCATAAGGTCCGTGTCGCGCGAACGCAGCAGGCCAATCAGAGTAACGGGCTTGCTGCCGAGGGCGGCGAGAATCAGGTAGCGGTTGGATAGGGACTTGCTGCCCGGCACCGTTACCGTAGCGTTCAACGGCTGTGCGGCGAGCGGGGCAGGCCAGAGATTCGTGAGTCGTTCAGTCATAAGGCCAAATCTATCAAACAAATTATTCACCGGTCGGCAGCGATGCGGGATTCGATCTGCTGATCAGGTGCGGAAGACGGCTGCTCAAAACCGCCTTCGATGGCCTGCGCGTGCAACAACTGAGCGGCCGCGCGATCGGCCTCGATGGCGGCGATCTGGCGCGAGAACACGATGAACCAGCCGAGGAACGCCAGACCAGCCAACGCCTCCACATTGGTGAGGGTGTTGTGACCCATCATCATATTGACCCAGAATGCAGCGCATACGAGCGCGGTCAGGTCGGAGGCCACCATCACTGCTTTGGACAGGCGTGGCGCAAGCCACGGCAGGAGCACGAACAGCAGCAGCATGACGAACGGCAGGCCTTTGGCGCATATATTGTGCAAGAGATTGTGTGGCGTGTACCGAAACACGCCGATGCCGATGAATGCCAGGCCGGCCACCATCAGCAGGAAGGACAGAATGGAGATGCGCAGCATGAAATGTGGGATTTCGTAGCCGCGATTCGGATCTCTGTTGGTGCGGTCGTGCCAGAGGCGCTGTAGCCGTTCGGTGGTCACCAGTTCGGAGATGGCGAAGTAGCTGACGATGATGATGCATGTGCCGGCAAGAATCAGCGTGGAGTTGAACATACGGGCCGCAAACGTGGTTCTGTCGCCGAGCTGCGAAAAGTTGTTGTGATACCAGTATGGGTCGTCGGTGGTCATGCCGGCGGTGACCACGCCGGAGATGACGAAGAACGGCAACAGACTGGCAATAGTTTTGGCGTTCATCATCTCCGCCTGTACAAAGGTCATGTACCCCACCACGCCGGCGAAGGCGGCGCAGACGCTGGAGATATAGCCGGAGAAGATGGCATTGCCCATCATGTCGTTGGCCGCACCGATGAGTGCAAAAGACGACAGGAAAATGGTCGAGGCATACACCACCGAAAGGGCGACGATTTCGAAAATGCGACGAATCGGTGCAAACCAACCATGTTTGAGGTTCAATGAACGTGATTTGCGCGCATAGCCAATAATGAAGGAAATGACGCCGCATGCCGCCACGATGCCCGAACATACCATGAATCGGCGTTGCGTCAGCTGCCAGATGGCCGGCGCGTATTCCATGTACAGGTTCATCGATACCGCGCCAACGACGGCGCAAATCAAGAAGGAGATGAGTCCGGAGGTTTCTGCACGCTGATGACGTCCCATGCCGGGCCTCCCCTATCTATTCGATGCCGCGTTATCTTTCAACAACAAACAAAACTCCCCCCGAGGACAACGCTTTACTAGCAAGCCAGCGGGATTTGGCTGTCGCCATTCTACTGAAAATCTGAAACACTACAAAAAACGATTATGTACGGGCTTCTTAGCCTTTGCGACTATCGTTACCGCCTTGCCGAGTACCGTTGTTCATGCAGAAAGAAAGCAGTATTGGACACAATCGAATGAGCGTGTCGGTATCGTTGAAAAAGTAATGAATGACGGTTCTATCGGTTCAACCTTTAAGGGACGAACCAGCCGCGGCACCATGGCGCTGATGCATGACTATGCCGAGCTCATCAATGAATTACGTCCGACAGCAGAGCAATTCACCGAGATCGAGCAATACTGGGTCAAACGAATTCAGGCGTTCTTCACCAGCAAACCATTCAAGCTGGAGTCCGACAACTCGCTTTCCGTTGATGCGGCCGTGGAACATCTGCTGCGGCAGGCAGCGCAGCGGCGAAGGGAGAATCCGGGCACCATGTACGTCGGCACCGTCCTGCAGCATCTCGTCGCGGCAAAGCTCACCATCGTTGCTCCGGAAGTGGAAATCAACGGCGCGTCCGTTGCTGATGATCCGAGTCCGCGGCTTCCAACGGTGAGGCCGCGGACCGTCTCACAAAACCGTCCGCGGCTCCGCCCTCCTGTTTCGTCGCAACTGACTACACCGACGGGTTCGGGCGCTTCGTCACGAAAACGCCATTGCGATGCACCGTATACGCGCCGCCGTCACTGCCCCGTTCCGCCCGGAACAGGACGATCGGCTCCCCTGCGATGTCGCGCAGTTCGACATCCGATCTGCACGTGTCAGATAGAAGTCGAATATGGCGTCGTCGGATTGACGCACGGTGTGCAGAACGTCAGAGGTCACGCCGCTGGCGGGCGACCGCAGGTTGGCTTCCGGCTGCCGGCCATCCTGCGGCTGCGCGGCAAGCCAGCTCCCACGAATCGCGTCAGATCGCTCACGCCCAGATCGCAGCCGAGGAAATACGCCTCCCCTTCGCCGTACGTGTTGCGGGTGATCGCGGCCATGCCGTCAAGCTCCCACTCATCCGCTTCTTCGCCGGCATACGAGGCAAGCACCTGCACATGCGGTCCGGCGACGGTCACGTCACCGAGCTTGTCGATGACGCGATCGAGCCAGTCGAAATCCCAATGGTCTTCGATGGGCTGGAGCGATCTCAGCTGAAGATGGCAAGGGCCACGGTGTTGACGCCGGCCTGGCCCATCAGGCGGATGTCGTCATCCCAGATTTCCTCCGGCCATTGGTCGGGACTATAGTCGCCACCGAAAGCGATGCCGCGTCCGTCCGCGGTCAGCAGTTTTGGCCATGCGAAGTCACGTCATGCACGCACGGTTATCTCCTTTGGCAGGCGGCGCAGGGCCACGGCCCATATCGGATACCAGCTGATACTAGCTGATAGACACTCCTGGCCGATAGTCGACACGCCGCCGTTCCGGCCCCACTGCCGGAACCGACATGGGTATGTTCATGACCGCCGACCGCAGGAACGAACAGGCCCGTCCGCCACGGACCGCATCTTGCGGTTCAGGCGGACGGGCCTTATGGGAGGGATGGGAACGGGAGATCAGTTCTTAATAACTGCCTGCGCCTCATCGTCGACGATCTCGCCGGAAGCGAGCTTGGCTTCGAGCTCCTCAACGATCTGCGCATGCATCTTCTCATCGATCTTGACCTTGAACCAGAACACGACGAGGCTGAGGATGATGAGAACAAGCGGACGTAGAAGGCGAAGGTCTTGAACGTGGCGATGTTGGACGCGGTCATGTCGGCTGCCGTGGCATGACCGGTCATGCCAGCCGCGAGGGCAACGGCACCGACCGCACCGTTGGACATCGCGCCGCCGATCTTGTCGAGCATGGGACGCACCGACAAGGTGACCGCCTCGTTGCGCTTGCCGTTCTTCAGCTGGCCGTACTCGATGGAGTCGGTCAGCGACAGAATCGCGGTCATCTGGATGAACTGCGCAGGCACATAGAAGAAGATCAGGGCGACGATGACGACCGGCAGGTTGCTGGAGAACAGGGCGAGCATCGTGTAGCCGATGATCATGGAGACCATGCCGCCGGTGAACAGGTAGCGACGGGGAATCCAGCGGTTGAGAATCGGGTACAGCGGCGCATGATGAATCCGGCGATCAGCGGGATGATGCCGGTGATGGAGAAGGCGGCAGGCTCGTCAAGCACGAACACGAAGAGGTAGTACATCACACCGGTCGTGATGACGTTTGCGATGGCGTACAGCAGGTAGGACAGGGCGACCCACAGCAGCTGGTCGTTCTGGAACAGCGCCTTGAACGCCTCGAACGGGTTGCCGTTCTTCTGGGCCTTGGCACGCAGCGCGCTGGTGCTTTCCTTGGTGCCAAAGGCGACGGTCCAGGCGGTAATCAGGCCGAGGAGCGCGACGATGAAGCCGAAGGAGGTCCATCCGGCCTGGCCCTGGCCCTTGGCGCCGGTGAACGTCCAGGTGAAGTAGCTGACGATCGGGATGACGATGACGGTGATGCCGTTGTAGCCGATAGAGCCGGTGAAGGTGCCAAGGGCGGTGTAGGTGGAACGTTCGTGGGAGTCGGAGGACAACGCCGGGATCATGCCCCAGTAGGAGATGTCACGCAGGGAGTAGAACACGTCAAGCACGATGAACGTGATGACGAACAGCACGATGAACAGCGTGGTGTTCACGTTGACCAGTCCGAACATGCCGGAGAAGATGAGCACGATCAACACGGAGGAGACCAGTCCGCCGATGAACTGCCACGGGCGGAAACGGCCCCACTTGGTGGTGGTGTTATCCACGAGGTTGCCCAGCAGCGGATCGATGAAGATCTCGGCGATGCGGATAACGACGATCAGGCCGGTGATGACGGCGATCATTTGGGCGGCGAGAGCCTTGCTGTAGCTGACGAACAGGCAGCTGGTGACGTACGTGACGAAGTACGTGCTCATCGCGTTGTAGAAGGCAGCCTGCCCCAAGTTGCCGCACGCGTAGGCGATGCGCTGGCCTAACCCGCCCTTCCTGCGGACGTCACCGTCCGCGACATTTTCGTTGCTCATTAATCTTCTCCTTAAGAACCCAGAGCATGGAATCACTCATTGATTTTGTAAAATAAGCATACAAGTTTTATCACCGTAAGCATACAAGTTTTATCACCGTAAGCATACAAGTTTTATCACCGTAAGCATACAAGTTTTATCACCGTAAGCATACAAGTTTTATCACTGAAAGTAAAAAGCATTAGTAAACAAGGAGATAAACAGCGTGTCGCAAGGATGGGATAACATGAGCTGAACCGAGACATTGCATGGACGCGGCGTAGCGTCGACGGCAAGCAGTGCCAGTGATTTGGAAGCGGTAAACAGGATTTGCGTTTTATATAAAAACTGTTTATCCTTTTCGGTAAAGGAGGCCCCGGCCTCTTCCATAATATCATTCACAACGAGGTAATGACAGAAAGCAGGAGAGCATGACAGACGTCACACATGTCGATCGCGCATCGCAGGCTTGGCTGACCGACCCGACGGTGTTCGAGGTGAACCGGACTCCGGCCCATTCCAGCCACAAGTGGTACGCCCGCGACCCCCAGAGCGGACAATGGTCCGATCTCAAGCAGAGCCTTGACGGCGAGTGGCGGGTCGAGGTCGTTCAGGCCGCCGACATCAACCTCGAAGAGGAACCCGCGACGGCCGAGTCGTTCGACGACTCCTCGTTCGAGCGTATCCAGGTTCCGGGCCACCTGCAGACGGCCGGTCTGATGAACCACAAGTACGTGAACGTCCAGTATCCGTGGGACGGCCACGAGAACCCGTTGGAACCGAACATCCCGGAGAACAATCACGTCGCGCTCTACCGCAGGAAGTTCACCGTCTCCGCCCCCGTGGCAAACGCCAAGCAGGCCGGCGGATCGGTGTCGATCGTGTTCCACGGCATGGCCACGGCGATCTACGTGTGGGTCAACGGCGCGTTCGTCGGCTATGGCGAGGACGGCTTCACGCCCAATGAGTTCGACATCACCGAACTGCTGCACGACGGGAGAACGTCGTGGCCGTCGCCTGCTACGAATACTCCAGCGCCTCCTGGCTTGAGGATCAGGACTTCTGGCGTCTGCACGGCCTGTTCCGCTCCGTCGAACTCGCCGCCCGCCCGCATGTGCACATCGAGAACACGCAGATCGAAGCCGATTGGGATCCCGAGGCCGGCACCGCCTCCCTCGATGCCGCGCTGACCGTGCTCAACGCGGCCGACGCGGCCACGGTCCGCGCGACCCTGAAGGACGCCGACGGCAACACGGTGTGGCAGACGACGGGCGACGCGGAGGCGCAGACCGCGATCTCCAGCGGGCCGCTGCAGGGCATCGCCCCTTGGAGCGCCGAAAGCCCGACGCTGTACGAGCTTGACGTCGACGTCATCGACCAGGCGGGCGACGTCATCGAATGCACGTCCCAGAAGGTCGGTTTCCGCCGCTTCCGCATCGAGGACGGCATCCTGACCATCAACGGCAAGCGCATCGTGTTCAAGGGCGCCGACCGCCACGAGTTCGACGCCGAACGGGGCCGCGCCATCACCGAGCAGGACATGATCGATGACGTGGTCTTCTGCAAGCGCCACAACATCAACTCCATCCGCACCTCGCACTACCCGAACCAGGAACGCTGGTACGAACTGTGCGACGAGTACGGCATCTACCTGATCGACGAAGCCAACCTCGAAGCCCACGGCAGCTGGTCCCTGCCCGGAGACGTCCTCACCGAGGACACCATCGTGCCGGGTAGCAAGCGCGAATGGGAAGGCGCCTGCGTCGACCGCGTCAACAGCATGATGCGTCGCGACTACAACCACCCGAGCGTGCTGATCTGGTCACTGGGCAACGAATCCTACGTGGGCGACGTGTTCCGCGCCATGTACAAGCACGTGCACGACATCGACCCGAACCGTCCGGTGCACTACGAGGGCGTGACCCACAACCGTGACTACGATGACGTCACCGACATCGAGACCCGTATGTACTCGCATGCCGACGAGATCGAGAAGTACCTGAAGGACGACCCGAAGAAGCCGTACCTCTCCTGCGAATACATGCACGCCATGGGCAACTCCGTGGGCAACATGGACGAATACACGGCGCTCGAACGCTACCCGAAGTATCAGGGCGGCTTCATCTGGGACTTCATCGACCAGGCCATCTACGCCACCCAGCCCGACGGCACCAGGAGCCTGCGCTACGGCGGAGACTTCGGCGACCGTCCGTCCGACTACGAGTTCTCCGGCGACGGCCTGCTGTTCGCCGACCGCAAGCCTTCCCCCAAGGCCCAGGAAGTCAAGCAGCTGTACTCGAACGTCCACATCGACGTGACGAAGGACTCGGTGTCCGTCAAGAACGACAACCTGTTCACCGCCACCGGCGACTACGTGTTCGTCCTGAGCGTTCTCGCCGACGGCAAGCCGGTCTGGCAGTCCACCCGGCGTTTCGACGTGCCCGCCGGTGAGACCCGCACGTTCGATGTCGCATGGCCGGTGGCGGCGTACCGCGCCGACGCCCGCGAACTGGTGCTGCAGGTTTCGCAGCGTCTCGCCAAGCGACCGATTGGGCCGAAAGCGGCTACGAGCTCGCCTTCGGACAGACCGTGGTGCCCGCGGACGCCACCGCGACGCCCGACACGAAGCCGGCCGATGGGACCATCACCGTGGGCCGTTGGAACGCCGGCGTGCGAGGCGCCGGACGCGAGGTCCTGCTGTCGCGCACCCAGGGCGGCATGGTCTCCTATACCTTCGCCGGCAACGAGTTCGTGCTGCGCCGTCCCGCAATCACCACCTTCCGTCCGCTGACCGACAACGATCGCGGCGCCGGTCACGGTTTCGAGCGCGTCCAGTGGCTGGGCGCCGGCCGCTACGCCCGCTGCGTGGACAACGTGCTCGAGCAGATCGACGACAGCACGCTCAAGGCACGTACACGTATGAGCTCGCCACCGCGCAGCGCACCAAGGTGACCGTCTCCTACACGGCCCACACCGATGGCCGCGTGAACCTGCACGTCGAATACCCTGGAGAGCAGGGTGACCTGCCCACCATCCCGGCGTTCGGCATCGAATGGACGCTGCCTGTGCAGTACACGAACCTGAGGTTCTTCGGTACCGGCCCGGCGGAGACGTACCTGGACCGCAAACACGCCAAGCTCGGCGTGTGGAGCACCAACGCTTTCGCGGATCATGCGCCGTACCTCATGCCGCAGGAGACGGGCAACCATGAGGATGTGCGTTGGGCCGAGATTACCGACGATCACGGCCACGGCATGCGCGTCAGCCGCGCCGATGGTGCCGCGCCGTTCGCGGTAAGCCTGTTGCCGTACTCCAGCTTCATGCTTGAGGAGCTCAGCACCAGGACGAGCTGCCGAAGCCGAAGCACATGTTCCTGCGCGTCCTTGCCGCACAGATGGGCGTTGGCGGCGATGATTCCTGGATGTCGCCGGTGCACCCCCAGTACCATATCCCGGCGGACAAGCCGATCAGCCTCGATGTCGACCTCGAGCTGATCTGATCAGAATTGATCCGATAGTCCACCGTGCAAACGATGTGGCCCCCGACTTCCTCGCAGGAAGTCGGGGGCCACATCGTTTGCACGGTCCTTGTTAGTCCAGCGGATGCGCCGGATATCGATGCAGATCCAAACCTAGTCGTTGTAGAGCATCAATGAATAAAGATGTCACTCATAAGCTATCAAGAGAATCCAGAACCTTTTTTTGAATTCATATGCTCGACACGCAATGTATCCAGCGTCGTTTATAATGATTCATTGTGCCTTAATGACGCATCGGGCTATAGCGCAGTTTGGTAGCGCGCCTGCTTTGGGAGCAGGATGTCGTGGGTTCAAATCCCGCTAGCCCGACAAACAAAAAAGCCTGGAATCTCAACGATTCTGGGCTTCTTCTTTTATCCGACCGCTAAACGATTTATCCGGTTTTATCCGATGACCGTAGAA
>ENA-OQLB01001246-OQLB01001246.1-human-gut-metagenome-genome-assembly--contig:-NODE-1246-length-11479-cov-1.677942_pt1 | contig 11479 bp, 16 predicted proteins | sample MGYA00242656_ERZ504813 | MGnify/ENA primary metagenome ERZ504813 (study PRJEB26092, sample SAMD00036388) | human gut metagenome | host: Homo sapiens | study: EMG produced TPA metagenomics assembly of... | reverse complement strand
CACGCTTTCCTGCTCACCGGAGAATTGCTGGGCATTTTCATCCACCAGCCGGTCCAAAGAATCTTGCGGCTGGGGATGATCTGCACCACCTGACCCTCCTTTCCGAGAACGAACCGCTCGGTTTTCAAATCGTTCTCAAAATAGCGCATTTTCCGGTCGCCCTGCATATAGGCCCGGTACACTTCATCCGTGACCTCGACATATTGGCCGCGAATCCATATTCTTTTTTTATCAGCTTCCACGCTGTTTTACCTCCGATCAGTCTGAATTGCGAGAAATTCAGACTGTCCGGCGGCCCCCTACAACGTGGGAATGGGGTTCCTCTATAAAGAAAAACGCACCTGCAGAATGGGGTATTACCCCAAACGGCAAGCGCGTTTCTTTTTAGTTCGTGTAAATCATGGCATGATGGTTCAGTGTGAAGGGCGTAGTATCCCGCTGAAAAACGGGAAGTTTTTTTGACCGTACACCGTCAAGCAGGCGGCCTACGACATAGAATCATACTCGCTGCTTCTAATAAGCAGCGGTGCGAAGGATGACCAACGCATGAAATATCCCTCCAGGCCAAAACTTGGTCTGGAGGATGGGCATGACAAACCACCCTGCCAAAACCTCGTTTTTTTATTGGCAGGGCCAGCTATACGATCCGGGTCAGTTCACTTTTATCCGCACTGTCAGTTCTCTAAAATTTGAACTGCTATGCCATTATAAATCTGGCATAAATCCGTAAAATAGAAGGAGAGGTGAACTGAAAGTGCAGAATGAACATGAAACACTTGGTGAGATCATCAAGAATGCCCGCATAAAAGCAGATATTACGGTCGAAGATCTGGCAGCCAAGGTCGGAGTAACCGAGAGATTTATATATCGTATCGAGAACGAAGCAAAAAGCCCAGCTACGACATCCTGTACAAGCTGATTCGGGAGCTGTCCATTTTACCCGATCAGATTTTCTTCCCAGAAAAGCAGATTGAGGATTCTGAAATGGAAAGCCTTGTCCGTATGCTGTATAACTGCGATGAGCGTTCTATGCAGATCATCAAGGCGACGGTCCGAGCAGCCTTGGACAGCCAGCCCAAAGAGTGAAAAAGAGCCGATGTCCGTGGGAAATTCTCACAGGTTCATCGGCTCTGCGTCTATGCGTCTGGCTCTTTGATGACAACGATATGTAGTTGTTTCGCCTGGATCAAGCTCTCTCGTTTGCACTTTGGGCAATAGAGAGGATAATTGATTAAAACCGTATCCTCCTGATTCGATCACGGTTTTATTCCCGCAGACGGGACAATAAACCACTCTGTTTGCTGCATGGGAACCACCTCCATTCTCCTGTTTTCAAGACATGGCCGAGGGCTTGCTGCTCTGCAAGCCCGCCGGCGTGTCTTTTTTATTTATTCTTCCTTTTCCCGGAATCCCCAAGCCTCAAAATCTGCATCGTCCTCCTCCGGCTCCACTTCCTCGGCATAATCGGGACCGGTAGCCTCTGCCGGGGGATTGAACATATAGGGAGTAACCTGTACCGGCGCTTCGCTCTGAATCGCCAGCACCTTGGGGGCTGCTTTGCCGCAAAACACCATGGCGGCGGCGAGGGCGAAATACTGCACACAGCTTGTAAGATAGAGATTCACAATGGCCAATTCATTTCCCTGTACAGGGACGCCCTGCTCAAGCTGCCGGGAGATATTTTGATGGCAGGCCACCAGAGAGACAAAGGCTGTAATCAGCAGCACCGCCGCAAGAGCATAAAAAGCTGCGGAAAGGATCGTTCCCTTTTTCGAGGATTTCGTGATTGAATTGCTGTCCATCTCTATCATTTTGCCCTCCTTTCACTGCGGGGAGTGTTGTTTCTGCGGGATTGGGGCTGGGCGGCTCCGTCCTGAACGCGCTCCAGTACCTGCAGCTCACCTTTTTTCAGCCGGAACACTACATCGGCCTGTTTTGCCAGTCATTGGAGTGGGTAACGACCACCACACACTTGTTCATCTTGTGGGCGCTCTCTTTGAGGATCTCGGTAATGTCCTGGGCGGTGTCCTCGTCCAGATTGCCGGTAGGCTCGTCCGCCAGGATCACCGGGGCCTCGCTTGCCAGGGCACGGGCAATGGCCACCCGCTGCTGCTGACCGCCGGAGAGCTGGTGGGGGTAGTGGCCTGCCCGCTCCGACAGGCCCATCTGGGCCAGCAGGTCACGGGCCTGTGCTTCCAGCTGGGCGTGGATGGCCTTTTTGTCGGCCTTGTAGCCGGGCTGTTCCTTCGCCAGAAGCTCCCCCGCCAGCATCACATTTTCCAGCGCGGTGTACTGGGGGAAGAGGTTGAAGTTCTGGAACACGAGGCCGAAGTGGAGGCGCTTTTTCCGCACCTCGCTCTCCCGCTGGGTGGCAGGGTCGGCGGCGTCCCACATGGTCTCGCCGTTCACCTTGATGACGCCGGTGTCGGGACGCTCCAAAAAGTTCAGGCAGCGCAGCAGCGTCGTCTTGCCCGAGCCGGACGAGCCGATGATGGCCAGCGCCTCGCCCTGTTCCAGTGTGAGCGAGATGTCCCTGAGAACTTTCGTCTCGCCGAAATTCTTCCCGATGCCAGAGGCTTCGAGTAATGCCATAGTTCATATCCTCCTTAGCAGCGGAAATAGTCCATCTTTTTCTCGGCCCAGTCCAGCAGCAGGGTGAGTGCGCCGACAAAGACGAGGAAGAAGATCGCGGTGGAGAACAGCGGCCAGATGAGCCCTTGGCGCTGTACTCCTTTGCCATCATGATGATCTCCTTGTTGGCGATGACGTTCGCCAGCGAGGTATCCTCACCAGCGTGATGACCTCGTTGCCCATCGGGGGCAGGATGCGCTTGACGACCTGCAGGAGCGTGACCTTGAAAAAGATCTGGCTCTTGGTCATGCCAAGCACCTGACCGGCCTCGGTCTGGCCTTTCGGTACATCCTCGATGCCGCCGCGGTAGATCTCAGAGAAGTAGCAGGCGTAGTTGATGGCGAAAGCCACCACCGCCGCCACCAGACGGCCCGAAGAGCCGGAGGGCCAGGGGTTGGTCATGCCCAGCAGGCCGGGGCCGAGGTAGATGACGATGATCTGGAGCATCAGCGGCGTACCGCGGATGACCCACACGAAGGTCTTGACGACGCCCCGCAGCGGTGCGCACCGGCTCATGGAGCCAAAGGCCACCACAAGGCCCAGCGGCAGCGAAAACAGCAGGGTCAGAAAGAACAGCTCACAGTTGAGCGCGAATGCGCCGGTCAGACGCTCCAAAATCACAGTCACAGAATCACTACACCTATCCGTTTATAATGTAAGTTACTCAGCCAGAGTCAGGCCGTACTTGTCGGCCAGAGCCTGCATGGTGCCGTCAGCCTTCAGCTCGTCGAAAGCGTTGTCCACAGCCTCGGCCGCGTCGCTGCCCTTGCGGAAGGCCACGCCGTACTCCTCGACGTTCAGCTCATCCACCATCCTGAGGTTTGCGTAGTCGGTCCCCTCGCCGATCATGGCAGAAGCCAGAGTCAGGTCGAGGACGGCGGCGTCAGCGGTACCGGCGGCAACTTCCATCAGGCAGTCGGTCTGAACATCCTTGGAGATGAAATCCGCCTGAGACAGGTCGGCGTTCTCGGTGATGGTGGTCTCACCGGCAGAGCCGGCCTCGGCCACCACGGTCTTGCCGATGAGGTCGGCGGTGGAGGTGTAGTCGGTGCCGTCCTTCACCACGACGACCTGGGCGTTCTTGACGTAGGGCTTGGTGCAGGCCATGTTCTCCTCGCGGTCATCGGTGAGGGTCAGGCCGTTCCAGATGCAGTCGATGCTCTTGGCCGCCAGCTCGGTCTCCTTGGTGTCCCAGTTGATCTCCACGAACTCCGGCTCGACGCCCAGCTTCCCGCAGACGGCGGTGGCCAGCTCGGTGTCGAAACCGGTGAAGCTGCCGTCGCGTCGGTGTAGTTCATCGGCTCATAGACGGTGTAGCCAATGACCATCTTGCCGTTGGACCGGATATAAGCCAAATCGCTGTCAGCGGCCGCGGAGCTTGCCGGGGCGGCAGAGGCGGCGGCAGAAGAAGCAGCCGTGGAAGTGGATGCAGAACCGCCGCAGGCGGCAAGGCTCAGTGCCATCGCACCGGCCAGAAAAGCAGAGACCAGACGTTTCATATACAAATTCCTCCCTCAGATTCAGCAGAAGAGATTCAGCAGAAGCGGCGCTTCGTTTTACCGCTTTACCATGCTAAATTGTTAAACCGTGGCTATAGAATAGCGCGTTTTGCCCCGTTTTGCAAGAGGAAAACCGATTTTTTTGCGTTTTGCCCGTAGACCGCCCCTTTCCGATCGGGTTTTCGGTGTATTTGTACAAAGGACAGCCCCCCAGCAGCGGCATACCCTCTCAGTCATCGCTTTGCGATGCCACCGCCCGGGTTGCGGCACCCAGCGTCTGCTTCGCTGTCGCTTGCATCCTGCTGGCCGCTGCCCCAACAGCTCCTCCCTGTTTCCGCCGCTGGCGGCGGTCGTCGCCGTTGCCCCAGAGGGGGAGCCATTGGCAGGCCGGGCAACTCTGTGCTGACCGCTGGAAGCTCAATATGGCGTAAAGATAGTGCCTGCTACAGAGATTCACAGCAGCTTGACAAGGTGCTCTTGTCTAGAAGTTGCTGCCCTCTGTAGCAGGGCACTACTGTTTACGATAAAAACAAACTTTGCTCGTCCCGCGTGGGCCTGACCGGCACGCCAGTGCCTCTCCCTATGGGAGAGGTGGCTGCGAAGCAGACGGAGAGGGCTAGGACGCTGCCGCAGGAGCGTCAGCTTCTCCCCGGGATGTCGCCTACCATGATGACGAAGAGCTTGAGTTTGCCATCCTCATCCTTCCACCTTCCGAAGCCGACCCGGTAGCTGGATGCGAGGAAGCTGCGAGTGGCCCAATTATTGTTATCCGGTTCCGGCAGTACCAGTCTGTAGTTGTTACAGAGGTCGATGGCCTGCTTGACGGGGTCGTCCGAACCTCTGTACGCTCCATTGTAGAAGATGACCTGTTTGTTGGCGGTGTTGGGGGCGATGCCGATGGTCTTCAAGAGAGCTTCGAGAGGCTGAGGACCGCAAGCGTTGTAATTGCCCACCGTCAATCTGTTAATGAGAAGAGTGTTTCCATCCTCAGATCTCACATGTGTGTACTTCTCCGCCGCCTCACTCAGCTGCGGGTCGGCCTCGCAGGTGATGTTCTTGCCATACCGCACATTTATGATGTCCGCCAGAGCCTCGGCCCGGAGGGTGTCATCCGACTTATCGCCCAGCTTATCGCCGCAGCCGGTGAGCAGGGCCAGCGCCATCACGCCCGCAAGGGCAAGGACAAACAGCTTTTTCAATTTCATCGTCGTTTCCTCCTGTGTCAGTTCTGCGGGGTCTTGATGGTAGCGTCTGTTCGCAGTGCGAGGTAATAGCGGCGGCCGTCACTCTTTTTGCCCGTCATTGTAAAGGCTATGGCGTTCAGAGCGGTGCCTGACGACGGATCATACCTGCCAAACCCTACCATATTGCATTGCTTCATACTCTCCGCCTGCGCCAGCGCACTCTGGCACGGCTTCACTTCTCCATACCAAAGATAAACACTGCCTGTCACCAGATAGTCCTTCAATTCATTTTTAATGATGTTCCGTGCCTCCTCGGTCAGCCCACCCTTTTCATCCTTCAGCCAGTCCGGCTGGAACTGCCGTGCGATGACCTTGAGCTTTTTGTCCAGCGTCTCGTCCTTCCGATAGTCAGCAAATTGTCCCCTCCTGTACCGGAAATACTCTTCTACCTGCTTGGCTTGGGAGCCGCTGTCCGAGCATCCGGTGAGCAGGGCCAGCGCCATCACGCCCGCGAGGGCAAGGGCAAGGAGTCGTTTTGCAGTTTTCATCGTCGCTACCTCCAATCGTGGGGTGTGTCTCGGTGATTTTATTATACCATACCCCCCCCCCCCGGGCCAAGTGCGATTCACGCAGATTTCAGGCCCTTTCGCGCAGGTTTGGGGGTGAAAAGGCTCCCAGAGGCTCACGGCAGGCTCTCCTTCGTACAACCTCTCAGGCGCTTCGCGCCAGCTCCCCTTGTAGGGGAGCCTCTGGCGAAGAGGTGAAGCTTTACGGTATGCCAAGGCCTCTCCTACAAGGAGAGGTGGCATTGCGCAGCAATGACGGAGAGGTTGGACAAAGGTGAGGCTACCCTCTGTAGCAAGGCCCGCCCTTTTACGCCATATTACGCCTCAGGCGTCTAGTAGGAAGTTGACCGGCCTGCCAAGGGCTCCCCCTCTGGGGGAGCTGGCGAGCGGAGGCGAGACTGAGAGGGCAAGGACGCTGACGGAAATGTACAGGCGCGGCGATAGCATCGCTCTGACAAAGGGCCTGCTTATCGCTGCGCGGCGGCTCTCGGGAGACGGGCTTGCCCTCTCCGTCTGCTTCGCAGACACCTCTCCCAAAGGGAGAGGCACTGGCCTGCCCCGCAGGCGCAAAAAAACCGCCACCTCACGGTGACGGTCAGACTTTCCGTTCAATTTATAATGACGCATTCTCAAACGCATCCCCTGCGGCCTTTTGCAAAGCGTCGATGGAGATGGTGCAGAGGGCCGCAAGGTCGGCGTCCGAGCCGTCGGCGGGGATGTCCGCCGCCTCTTTCTCCGTCTTGCCCTTGAGGTAGCTGCAATAGCCCTCGCTGTGCTCGTACCACTCCTTGCCGAGGTGGATGCGTTCCGCATCCCATAGCTGTCGCCCAGCTCAAGCTTGGAGCGGACGGTGTCCGGGGCGGTGACGCCGCCGTCTGCCGCGATGGTCAGCGCAGGCTCTGCCATGTCGCCGATGGCGCTGGTCACACGGCCATCGGCATCCAGCGTCAGGGCCACGACGGTAAGGTCAACTTCTGCGTTCACATCCTTGTCGTCGGTGGCGGTGATGTCCGAAGAGGCATTCTCCGCCTCCACGCCGAGGCTCACCCGGTCGCCCTTCGCCGCGCCGAGGGCGGACGCATTCGTGCAGGCTTTCGCCACGGCGTCGCGGTACTTATCCACCGGATGGTGCAGCCGGACAGCAGGTCGCATCCACAGCCTTGCCGTCCTTATCCGTTTCCAGCATGGATGCCTGCTCCGGCGTCATGCCGGTGAGGTAGTCGGCGAAGTCATCGGCCTGCTCGGCCCAGCCTTTTTCAGCGAAGATGCCGCTGCCAGCGGGTAGTCGCCCCCTTTCTGGCGCTTGGTGCGGTAGTCGGTGGGCATGGTGACGACGCCTTTGCCGTCGGCGGTAACTTCCACTTCCAGCTCATCCAGCATCACGTCGGCCAGCTTGCCGTCTCCGTCCAGCAGGACGCGGCGGCGATGGTATGGATGGTGCCGGTGCGGGCCTCGTCGGAGGCCTCGGTCAGGATGCCGAGGCCGGTCTTCCAACCGCCGGTCTGGGTGGTGCTGGCGCTGCCGGACGAGCCGGACATGGCGTTCGAACTGCTCATGCTGCCGGAATCGCTGCTGCCTTTGCGGCAGCCGGACAGCAGCAGTGCCGCCGCCACGGCACAGCTCAGAAGAGCTTTTTGTCTCTGTGTCATAAGCGTTACGCTCCCTTTCATCTCTTTGGGAGTAGTATAGCCCGACACAGCGCCAATCATGCACGTTTGCTCTGAGACCGACGTGTTATCTGGCAAAGTTCCAAAATACCAGCGTGTTATCGTCACAAATCAAACTTTGCCACGTTGGCAAACTTAAGGCTTGCTGGCAAAGTAGGTAGTTTGCCAATCAGGAGAACTTTGCCAGGTTGGCAAACAATCAATATTGAACGATATATCATTTAATTTATGGAACTTTGCCACTTATTCCACCACAGTATCCCTCACATCAGCGGCTCAGCAGGCGGAGCACACTGTCCAGCAGCGTCCCGGCCAGCGAGGTGCGGCAGTCGGCCAGCTGCACTTCCCGGCACTCCGGCAGGGTGCGGAGCACATCGTCCCGCAGCGCAATGACCTGACTGTTATAGAGCAGCAGCGCCCCGCACTCAAAGTGGAGGAAGAGGCTGCGGTAATCCATGTTGATGCTGCCCACCACGGCGGCGCGGTCGTCGCTGACGTAGCACTTGGCGTGGAGGAAGCCGGGCGTGAACTCGTAGATGCGCACCCCCGCCCGGAGCAGCGGCACATAATAGGAGCGGGTCAGCCGGAAGACGAGCTTCTTGTCCGGGATGCCCGGCAGCACCAGCCGGACGTCCACGCCCCGCTTTGCCGCCGCCTTCAGCGCTTCCAGCATGGTCTCGCCCACCGCGAAGTAGGGCGTATAGATATAGACGTACCGCTGGGCCTGATTGATGATATTCAGGTAGACCGTCTCGGCCAGAGCCTCTTCGTCCAGCGGGCTGTCCCCGTAGGGCTGTATCACTCCGTCCGACTGGGCAGACAGGGCCTCAGCCTGAGGCATAAAGGGCGCATAATCCTCCTCGCTGGGGCGGAAGGCATTCCAGTGGTCGAGGAACATCACCGTGAAGTTCCAGACCGCCGCGCCCTCGGTGCGGAGGGCTGCGTCCTTCCAGTAGCCGAACCGCTCTTCTTCATTGATATACTCGTCGGCCAGATTGATGCCGCCCGTATAGGCTGTATTTCCGTCCACGACCACGATCTTCCGGTGGTCGCGGTGATTCATGACCAGCGACACCAGCGGCATCACCGGGTTGAACGGGATGCAGCGGATATGCGCCCGCTCCATCTTTACCACGAAATCGGACGGCAGGCCCAGCAGACTGCCGAAATCGTCGTAGATGAGCCGGACATCCACCCCCTGCGCTGCCTTGCGGACGAGGATGTCCTCTACCCCCTTCCACATCTTGCCGGCGCGGACGATGAAGAACTCGAGGAAGATGAACCGCTCTGCCTTTTCGAGGTCGGCCAGCAGGTCAGTACATGGCCTCACCGCAGGGGTAATATTTTGCTGTGGAGTTTTTCCATGCGGGGTACGACCCGTACTCCGAAACATACCGGCTCAGGTCCCCTGCTGGCGGGGTCGAGGGCGTCGGTCTGGCCCGGCTGCTGGGCGAGTCGGCGGTGTGCTGGCGCTCCACCGCCTGCATCCGCTGGCGCATCCGCTTGGCGGGGGCCTTGTTGCCGAAGGCAGATAGAGCGCACCGCCCAGCAGCGGCATCATGCCGATGAGGACGAGCCAAATGATCTTATAGTCGCTGTTCTCGTCCTTCCGCACGAGGTAGAGGGTGATGAAGAGGCTGAGGACGTTCAGCCCCGCATTCACCCACACCTTTCCGGCGGTGAGGGAGAAGAAGGCCCAGAGCAGCCAGCATATCTGCAGCAAAACAAGGGCCACTGTGACCGTGGCCCTGTTGATGACACGATTGAAGAACCGGACGACCGGCAGCCGAAAGAACATCTGCGCCTCCCCCGCTGCCTTTCGGCAGCATTTTTATGGGAATAGTATAGCGCAGAGATGCGGAGATTTCAAGCTCAGGCGTCCGCGTCCTCGAAGCCACCATGAGGCCGCCCAACTCGGCGTAGTAGCTGCACAGCCGCCGCACTCGGTCACCCGCACCTGTGCGCCCTCGAAGACAGCCCGCACCATATGCATCAGGCGCTCGGCGGCGGCGGGGTTGCCGCAGTGGGCAATGATGACCTTGCGCTCGTGTAGCCGTGGCCTTTGAGCTCCAGCACGATGCGCTCGAGAGCGCCGTGCTCGCCGCGGGTCTGCAGAGGACGTCCAGTTCGCCCACATCGCTGGCCTTGCCGATGACCCGGATGTTGAGCATCCGCGCCACAGCGGCCACAGTGGGCTTTATGCGGCCATTCCGGGCCAGATTCGCCAGCGATTCCAGCGAGAACAGCAGATGGGTGTGGTGACGGTAGCGCAGCATCTCTTCGCAGACGTCGTCAAAGTCCCTGCCCTCTTTGATGAGCGCACGGAGATGCTCGGCCAGCAGCACCAGCTCCGGGCCGGCAGACAGGCTGTCCAGCACAAAGACCCGTGCCTCCGGGTGCTCTGCCTGATACTCCTCTGCGGCCAGCTGGGCGGCGTTGCAGCTGCCCGACAGGGTGCCGGTGATGGTGATGGCATAAATTTCATCTGCGCCTCATAAGCCTCCAGCCAGTCGCCGATGTTGGGGCAGGAGGTGCTGGTCTTGCCTTATAGGTGCGCAGGGCAGTCGCCATCTCCACGGCGTCCAGCGTGCCGTCGTCGAGGTATTCCCTCTCGTCGGTCACGATCTTCAGAGGCACAGAAGCAAAATCAATGCCGTCCAGCTTGTACAGGCTGGCAGAAGAGTCCACAACGATTCGTTTCATCTCATCTATCTCCATTCCGGCGGGTGTCCGCCGCTTTTTTACGTTCGGTGAGTCCACTATATCAGTTTTTCAAAAACCTGTCAAGCGTTTTGTAAAATTCTTAATATTGTTTTCATAAACGGTTGACCCCGACTCAAAAATGCGATATACTACCACCATGAATCAGGAAATGAAACGCCGTGTCACGGCCTGCGCCGCCGGGTTTTCCCTGCCGCGCTACCGGGAGCTGCCCTCCGTGGGGCTGTATCTCGACCAGACCGTGCAGCTCGTCAACAGCTGCTTCCGGGGCTTCCCCGGGGTGGAGCTCACCCCCTCCATGGTGAGCAACTACGTCAAGAAAGGAGTCATCTCCCACCCCGTCAAAAAGAAGTATTCCCGCGAACAGCTGGCTTCTCTCATCTATATCGTATTGTCTAAAAATGTCCTCTCGCTGGAAAACATCGACACCCTGTTCCAGATGCAGCGGGCTCACTGCACCGCCGCCGAAGCCTACGACTACTTCTGCGACGAGGTGGAGAACTGCCTGCCTACATTTTCGGTGCCAGCAGCACCATCTGCGGCCTCGACCCGGATGCCGACGACGAAAAGCGTCTGCTGCGCGGCACCATCGTCGCCGCCGTGAACAAGATGTACCTCGACTGCTGCTTCGTCGCCATGCGGCAGGAGGAGGCCCTCTGGCCGGGGATTTTGGGAGATTTAGAGTAAAGACCCGAAACTTACCGCGAGCGAAAGCCTCTCCCTTTGGGAGAGGTGGCATCGCGCAAGCGATGACGGAGAGGGCAAGCCCGTCTCCCGAGAGTCGCGATACAGCGATAAGCAGCCCCTTTGTCAGAGCGATGCCATCGCCGCGCTTATGATTCTCCGTCAGCATCCTTGCCCTCTCAGTCACCTTCGGTGACAGCTCCCCCAAAGGGGGAGCCTCTGGCGTGCCGGGCAGGCCCACGCGGACGAGCAAAGTCTGATTTTTTCGGAAACAGTAGTGCCCTGCTACAGAGGGCAGCAGCTTCTAGACAAGAGCACTTTGTCAAGCTGTTGTGAATCTCTGTAGCAGGCACTATATTTTACGCCATATTGGGCTTCCAGCGGTCAGCGGAAAGTAGCCCGGCCTGCCAATGGCTCCCCCTTTGGGGGCAACGGCGACGACCGCCGCCAGTGGCGGAAACAGGGAGGAGCTGTTGGGGCCGCGGCCAGCAGGATGCGAGCGGCAGCGAAGCAGACGCTGGGAGCCG
>ENA-OQLB01001245-OQLB01001245.1-human-gut-metagenome-genome-assembly--contig:-NODE-1245-length-11484-cov-2.608171_pt1 | contig 11484 bp, 17 predicted proteins | sample MGYA00242656_ERZ504813 | MGnify/ENA primary metagenome ERZ504813 (study PRJEB26092, sample SAMD00036388) | human gut metagenome | host: Homo sapiens | study: EMG produced TPA metagenomics assembly of... | reverse complement strand
ATTTGCGCATGCAGCGTACAGATACATAAAAAGATGGGGTATACTCATATCGAATTGATGGGAATTTCAGAATACCCATTTGACGGCTCCTGGGATATCAGGTGACCGGATATTATGCTCCGACCTCCCGTTATGGTACGCCGGAAGATTTCGCATATATGATCAATTATTTCCATAAGAATAAGATTGGCGTAATCCTAGACTGGGTACCGGCACATTTTCCACGCGATGCACACGGACTCGCTGATTTTGACGGCACAGCTACCTTTGAATATGCAGATCCTAAGAAAGGGGAACATCCGGACTGGGGAACCAAGATCTTCGATTATGGTAAAGCAGAAGTTAAGAACTTCCTGATCGCCAACGCACTGTTCTGGATCGAACATTATCACATCGATGGTCTCCGCGTAGATGCTGTTGCTTCCATGCTGTATCTTGATTACGGTAAAGAAGACGGTCAGTGGATCGCCAACAAATACGGCAGCAATGAGAATCTGGAAGCAATCGAATTTTTCAAGCATCTGAATTCCGTTACTACCGGACGTAACCCTGGCGCACTGATGATCGCAGAAGAATCCACTGCATGGCCAAAAGTAACGGGCAAACCGGAAGATGATGGTCTTGGATTCAGCCTGAAGTGGAACATGGGATGGATGCATGACTTTACCGAATACATGAAGCTGGATCCATATTTCCGCAAAGGCGACCACTACGGTATGACATTTGCCTTAACCTATGCATACAGCGAGAATTATATTCTTGTATTATCACATGATGAAGTGGTACATCTAAAATGTTCTATGCTCAATAAGATGCCTGGTCTTGGATTTGAGAAATTCGCCAACCTGAAAGTCGGATATGCTTTCATGATGGGACATCCTGGCAAGAAGCTTCTTTCATGGGACAGGATTTCGGACAGCTACGTGAGTGGAGCGAGGCGCGTGAGCTTGACTGGTATCTCCTTGCAGAGCCGGAGCATCAGGCACTCCAGAATTTCTACCGTGACCTGCTGCATCTTTACACACACAACAAAGCCATGTATGAACAGGATACCTGCATGGAAGGCTTTGAGTGGGTCAATGCAGATGACAGCTCACGAAGTATTTACAGCTTCATCCGTCATTCAAAGGGCGCAAAAAAGAACCTTTTATTCGTATGTAACTTCACACCGATCGAACGACCGGAGTACCGTGTCGGCGTACCACGCGGCAAACAGTACCGCCTGGTACTGAACAGTGATGAATTGCAGTATGGCGGAAGCGGAAAAGCCCGCCCGGCAGTATATAAAGCAAAGAAACAGGAATGTGATGGAAGACCATATTCATTTGGTTACGATCTTCCGCCATACGGTGTTGCTGTATTCGAATTTTAACATAGCAAGTCAATGCAATCTGCGCAAAATATTCATCATACGAATAATTGATTCCACCAATTATTTTCTTAACATTTCCCGGATTCGTTCTTCCAGAGTTTCTTCTGGAAGAACTCCGGTTGTATATCCACAGATTTTTCCATCTCTGTACACCACAAACGTCGGTACGATCTCAATGCCTATATACTCTGCAATCTCTTTCGATATATCAATATCAATCTTATAAAAAATCCATTTTCCCTGATACCGGCTGGCAATCCTTTCCACAACAGGATACATCATTCCGCACTTTGGACACCATGATGCGTAAAACTCCACAATTACCGGCATCCTCTGCTTTCCGACTGTATTTTCATAATCCTTCGTGATCAATGCGATACCCATACACTTTCCTCATTTCTGCCATCTCAGGCTATGTAAAAAGGACTGGATTTAGTGGCATCCACATTTCGGGTTTAAGATTTTATAGACTTCCTGAAAAGAATTTCTGAAACAGATCAGCTTTTTATTAAATCTTGGATTCTTATAGCAAAACCCCCGCATACAATTCTGAAAATGATGCTTTTTCCGCATATCTGTTCCTTCCTGATTTCCTCTTTCTACAATATATGCAAAAAGACAGCCGATGTGCGGATTGCTCCGTATCTGCTGTCTCTTATATTGCCAGGGATCATCTTACGCACTCAGCGCCTTTATGATCTGCCTGTTGCATTTTATTCAATTGTCTTACTGGCGCATTGCGATCAGTTTATGGATCGGATGTCCCTGCCCGGAAAATTTCTCCTCGTACTCAGTCATAACATTCCCTCTGCTGAGTGTCGGATCATTGTGAAGATCATAGGTCTTCGCCAGAAGTACCCAGCCTGCCAACTCCACCTGCTCCAGTGAAAAATCAAACAGCTCTCTGTTGTCTGTCTTAAATTCAACGACTCCGTCAAAGGCAAGGATCTTGTCATACCGCTCAAAAAACTGCTTGGAAGTAAGTCTGCGCTTTGCATGACGTGCTTTCGGCCACGGATCTGAAAAATTCAGATAAATCTTGTCAATCTCTCCGACAGCAAAAACCTCCGGCAGATTTGTCGCATCCATACAGATAAAACGAATATTGTTGACATCCTTGTATTCCTCGTCATTGTCAAAGCGTTCCAGCGCCCGAAGCAGTACGCTTGAATAACGTTCGATACCGATATAGTTGATGGATGGATTCTCCTTTGCAAGTGTCAGAAGAAACTGTCCTTTTCCCATCCCGATCTCAATATGGATCGGATTCTCCGGATTCTGAAAAGTCTCTTTCCAGGTGCCGCGATATCTGGTCTCATTTTTAATTACAAGGGGATGAGCTGTCAGATAAGCATCTGCTCCCGGTACATTTCTTAACCTCATATATCTTTCTCTTCCTTTAGTGAAAATATGTATAACCTTATTTATTTTATACTATTCTGAAATATTTGAAAACCCAAAAATACATTTTATAAGTTTTGTACAGAATATTCTTATGATATTCTCTTATTTTTTAGTAGAATTTTCTAATTTAAAGTAGTAGAATATGTATGCATTATTAAAAATGTATAAATAATTTTTAAGAAAGGAGTCGGACAATGGATCATATTGTTAAAAAGCTCTCCGAAATCGAACACGCAGCCGAAGCTGTTGTGGAACACGCGGAACTGGAGAAATCAGAACTGGAAGAACGCATTCAAAATGAACGCAATCAATTCGACAAACAACTTGAAGATCACACCCAAAAGGAGCTGAACGATATCCACAAAGGATTAAACCGTCAGATGGATGAGATTCTTGCAAGGCAGAACCGTAAGAACCAGACAGCGATCGAAGAACTTAAAAAAGATTTTGAAGAGAAGCATACGGCATATGCGAGAAATTGTCAGACGTATCATAGAGGGATAGCATATGGGAAATTTACTTGCATACAGTGGCATCGTAACAAAAGTACGCGCCATGCAGGCGAAACTGCTCACTGATGAAGATTTCCAGAACATCGCCGCATTTCATACAGTAACCGAAGTTGCTGCTTATCTCAAAGAACATCCCGGATATCGGAATGTCCTTGCAGATATGGACGAAAACCGTCTTCACCGCGGTGAGATTGAGAAGCTTCTTGTGCAGTCACTTTACAGTGATTATACACGCCTGTACCGTTTTTCCGGAATGGATCAGAAAAAATTCCTGGAGCTTTATCTGAAGCGCTACGAGATGAATCTGATCAACTATTGTCTGCGTATTGTATTCAACCACTATCAGAAGCCTTTTGATCTGGATCATAAGAAAATATTCTTCGACAAATATTCGGATCTCTCCATCGATAAACTGATCACTTCGGGGAATATCGGTGAGCTGGTGGAAAATTTAAAGGGCACAGAATACTATGCGCCGTTAAAACGTCTGGAAAATGTGGAGAACCCTACCCTTTTTGATTACGATCTGGCACTGAATCTGTACTATTTTACAACCATGTGGAAGAAACGCAAAAAGATTCTGAAGCATAAGGAACTGGAAATTTTCACCAGAGATGCCGGAGCAAAGATCGACCTGCTGAACCTGCAGTGGATCTACCGTGCAAAAAAATATTACAACATGCTTCCGCCGGATATTTCCACACTGCTGATCCCGATACACTACCGGATTCATGTAGATCAGCTGAAGGATCTTGTAGAAGCACCGTCTGTCGATGAATTTTTAAAGCTGGTTACCAGAACGCCTTATCTGCGTCACACCGATACTCAGACACCAGCGTCCATCGAAACGATTTACAAAGACTGCCTGTACCGTCTCTACCTGGCAGACAGAAGAAGTAACCCTTATTCCATCGCAACCGTGAATACCTATCTTTTTCTGAAAGAGGAGGAGCTTGATAAGCTTACAACTGTGCTCGAATGTGTTCGCTACGGACTTCCTGCACGTGAGACATTAACTTATATAGGAGGAACAGCGAATGATTGTTAAGATGAAGTTCCTGAGCATTACCGGACCACGCGCCGACATCGACCGCATGACAAACCGGTATCTTTCCAAATATGAGATGCAGCTTGAAAATGCACTCACGGAGCTCAAGACAGTAGATAATCTGATGCCATTTCTGGAAATGAACCCTTACCGTGATCCACTCGCAAAAGTGACACAGTTTCTGGGATATATGAAAGACATGCCAGCAGAGCCATCCTTTGATCAGAGCGAAGACGAGATCCTTGAGATGATTCGTTCTATCAATCATGACTACATGGATCTGCAGCAGCAAAAAGAAAAACTGAAAAAAAGAAGAGAGAATATCCAGGCACGTATGAAAGTCCTGGAACCTTTTACTTCTCTGGATTTTGACCTGCATGAGATCATGCAGTACAAATACATCCGCACAAGATTTGGAAAAATCAATGTGGATTATTATCACCGGCTGGAAAAAGCGCTTCTTGAAGACATTGATGCATTATTTCTGGAAGGCTCCAGAGATGCCTCTTATGTCTATGGCGTTTATTTTGTATCGGATGCTGATGCAGGAAAGGTCGATTCGATCATGCGGTCTCTCCACTTTGAAAAAAGTCGATCTGCTGGAAGACTTTGGCGGAACCCCGCTGGAAGCTTACCGGAGCCTGGATAAAGAAGTCCAGAATCTGACCGATGAAATCCAGGCAGTGAAGGATAAACGTCAGGAGATGTTCCGCAAGAACGCTTCCAGACTACTCGGTGCAAGAATTCAGCTGGAACGTTTTTCCGATAACTTTGATATTCGGAAATTTGCGGCACGAACCGAGACAGACGAGCAGGAAGAATACTACATCCTCTGCGGCTGGATGTCCGAAGAAGATGCAAATGCATTTATCAAAGAGGCACAGGGAGATGACAAGGTTTATATCGTAGTAGAAGAGGACCGGGAACAGTATTTTGGAGAACCTCCTACCAAGCTTGAGAATCCAAAGCTTTTCAAACCATTTGAAATGTTCATCAAGATGTACGGACTTCCCAAGAGCGGTGAGATGGATCCGACCATTTTTGTAGGTATCATGTACAGCTTTATCTTCGGTGCCATGTTCGGGGATGTCGGTCAGGGGCTGCTGCTCTTTATCGGCGGTGCGATCCTGTATTTCACAAAGGAAATGAACCTTGCCGGAATCGTATCACTTGCCGGAATCTTCTCCACCTTCTTTGGATTTATGTTTGGAAGTGTGTTTGGATTTGAAGACATTATAGAAGCCAAATGGATCCGACCGATCAATCATATGACCACCTTACCGTTTATCGGAAAACTGAATACCGTATTTATCGTATCGATTGCTTTTGGTATGGGAATCATCCTGATTTCTATGATTTTCCATATTATCAACGGCATTCGTGCCAAAGATACCGAAGCAACCTGGTTTGATGCAAACGGCGTGGCAGGCTGATATTCTACGGGGCAGCAGTTACCTGCATCGTTCTTTTCATGACAGGTCACTCTCTGCCGGGTGGAATCGTTCTTGCAGTGATGTTCGGAGTACCGCTTCTTCTGATCGCACTGAAAGAGCCGCTGACGAACAAGATCAAAAAGAAAACCGAAAAAATGGAACAAAGCAAAGCAATGTTTGTCACCCAGGCATTCTTTGAATTATTTGAAACCCTGCTCAGCTATTTTTCAAATACGCTTTCCTTTATCCGTATCGGTGCATTCGCAGTCAGCCACGCTTCCATCATGGAGGTTGTATTGATGCTTGCCGGTGCCGAAAGCGGGCATATTAACTGGGTAGTGATCGTACTCGGCAACCTGTTTGTATGTGGATTCGAAGGACTGATCGTTGGAATCCAGGTTCTGAGACTTGTCTATTACGAGATGTTCAGCCGCTTCTACAAAGGCAGCGGCCGCGAATTTAAACCTTATACAGGTACTGCAAAAAATTAGTTTTTCATTTTAGGAGGAAATTATCATGACTTTAGCAACTAAACTTATTCTCATTGCCGCACTGGTTTTAAGCATTTTCATTCCATTCGGATATTACCTGCTCGGAGAAAAAAATAAAGGACGTTATAAATGCGCACTTGCCTTCAATGTTCTTTCTTACTTTGGAACCTTCCTTGTAGCCGGAATCATGCTCTTTGGAAGTGTACCGGTACATGCAGCAGACGCCGCAGCCTCAGGCGCAGGCCTTGCAACCGGTCTTGGTTACATTGCAGCAGCTCTTGTTACCGGTCTTTCCTGCATCGGCGGTGGTATTGCCGTAGCAAGTGCAGCAAGCGCAGCTCTTGGAGCTATCAGCGAGGATTCCAGCGTCCTTGGTAAATCCCTTATCTTCGTAGGTCTTGCAGAAGGTGTATGCCTGTACGGTCTTATCATCTCCTTCATGATCATCAGCAGACTGTAATCATGAAATGTATCTGATCAGTGACAACGTGGATACTTATACCGGAATGCGGCTTGCCGGCGTGGACGGTGTCGTAGTTCATGAAAAGCAGGAGCTGCGTGATGCGCTGGAAACTGCCATGAACGACAAGTCGATCGGTATCATTCTTCTGACGGAACGCTTTGGAAGAGAATTTCCGGATCTCATCGATGAGATCAAGTTAAAAAGAAAGCTGCCTCTTCTGATTGAAATTCCGGACAGACACGGAACAGGACGTAAAAAGGATTTCATTACCTCATACGTCAATGAAGCGATTGGACTGAAACTTTAACTAGAAAGGCATAGAAGGTGAGACAATGACGCTTGAAGAGAAAATAGCGCATTTACAGGAAACGGTCATGACTGAAGCCCGTTCTGAAGGAAATGCGATCATTGACAATCACAAAAAAGCGCTTGAATCTTTATTTGAAAAGCATAAAAAAGAAGCGACCGCACAGTCTGAGGTCCGTATCAAATCCGAGACCTTAAGAGCCAGAAGGCAGGTAAATCAAGCTGCGGCAAAAGCCGAAACCGAACTGAAACGTGCTCTTGGCAAAACACAAAATGAATTAAAAGTCAGGCTGTTTGATGAAGTAAAGGAGCTTCTTTCTGACTTTACAAAAACAGACGAATATCTGGACTATCTCTGCAGCAAAATCCGCGAAGCCGCACGCTTTGCAGATGGCGAGGAGATGACCATTTATATTTCTCCTTCTGATAAGGAGAAACAGACAGAACTGGAAAAACGTACCGGCATGACGATCACCATCAGTGAATATGATTTTATGGGCGGTATGCGTGCTGTAATCCGAGGCCGTAATATTCTGATCGATCACAGCTTCCAGGCTGCAGTCGATCACGAATATCATCAGTTCAGTTTTGCAGCAGGAGGTGCAGGAATTGAATAAGACAGCAACTATTTATGGAATAAACGGTCCGGTCATCTATCTGAAGGGTGACACCGGATTCATGATGTCGGAAATGGTCTATGTGGGAAAGGAAAAGCTGGTTGGCGAAGTCATTTCCCTGGACAAAGACATCACGACTGTTCAGGTCTATGAAGAAACTTCCGGGCTGAAACCGGGAGAAATCGTGGAGGCTTCCGGAAGCCCGGTATCTGTAACTCTGGCACCTGGAATCCTGAACAATATTTTTGACGGAATCGAACGCCCGCTTGAGCAGATCGCAAATGTAGCGGCGGTGCATTTATCACCCGCGGCGTCAGCGTTGATTCGCTTGACCGCGACAAATTATGGGATACCCACATCACTGTGGCCGAAGGAGATTACCTTCACGGCGGAGATATTATAGCGGAGGTCCGGAGACCAGTGCGATCGTACACAAATGCATGGTTCCGCCGGATGTGGAAGGTGAAGTAATCTGCTGCGCGTCGGACGGAGAATACCGGATTGAAGATACACTTGTCACTCTGCGGCTTTCCGACGGAACAGAAAAACAGCTCAACATGATACAGCACTGGCCGATCCGCAAGGCGCGCCCGACAAGCTACCGTTTCCCGGCAAGTGTCCCTCTGATCACCGGACAGCGGATCCTGGATACCATGTTCCCGATCGCAAAGGGTGGAACTGCCGCAATCCCAGGCGGATTCGGTACCGGAAAAACCATGACCCAGCACCAGATCGCCAAATGGTCTGATGCCGATATTATCATCTATATTGGCTGCGGCGAGCGTGGAAATGAAATGACACAGGTGCTGGAAGAGTTTTCAGAGCTTGTGGACCCAAAGAGCGGCAATCCGCTGATGGACAGAACCACTCTGATCGCCAATACCTCCAACATGCCGGTAGCTGCCCGTGAAGCAAGTATTTATACCGGACTTACCCTGGCTGAATATTACCGTGACATGGGTTATGACGTAGCGATCATGCAGACTCTACTTCCCGCTGGGCGGAAGCCTTACGTGAGCTTTCCGGCCGTCTGGAAGAGATGCCGGCAGAAGAAGGTTTCCCGGCTTACCTTGCCAGCCGTCTGTCTGCTTTCTACGAGCGCGCAGGCATGATGCATAACTTAAATGGCAGTGACGGATCCGTGACCATTATCGGCGCCGTATCGCCTCAGGGAGCGATTTCTCCGAGCCGGTCACACAGAACACCAAACGTTTCGTCCGCTGCTTCTGGGGTCTGGACAAGAGCCTTGCCTACGCAAGACATTTTCCGGCGATTCACTGGCTGACCAGCTACAGCGAGTATCTGACCGATCTCGCCGCCTGGTACCACGACAATGTATCACCCAAATTCGTTGACTACCGCAACCGCATCATGGCACTTCTGAACCAGGAGAGCAGCCTGATGGAAATCGTAAAGCTGATCGGAAGTGATGTACTTCCGGACGATCAGAAACTGGTTCTGGAAATCGCAAGAGTCATCCGTCTCGGATTTTTGCAGCAGAATGCATTCCACAAGGATGATACCTGTGTCTCTCTGCAGAAGCAGTACAAAATGATGGAAATCATTTTATATTTATACAAACGCTGCCGCGACTGGTAGCCATGAATATGCCAATGTCTGTCCTCAAGGAGGAAAATATTTTTGAACGTGTCATTGCGATCAAATACGATGTTCCAAATGACAATCTTCAGCTTCTTGACCAGTATCTGGCAGACATTGATGCTTTCCATGACCGCATCATGGAAAAGAACGCGTAAGGAGGGAAAATAAAATGGCAATTGAATATTTAGGCCTCAGCAGCATTAACGGCCTCTGATCGCGCTGGAAGGCGTTCAGGATGCTTTTTATGATGAAATCGTAGATTTTGTCGTAAACGGCAAAGAACACAAAATGGGACGTATTGTGGAGGTCTACGAGGACAAAGCAATCATCCAGGTATTTGAAGGCACGGAAAATATGTCTCTTAACAATACCCACACCAGACTTACCGGACATCCGATGGAAATCGGTCTGTCCGAAGAAATGCTTGGAAGAACCTTTAACGGAATCGGCGAACCGATCGACGACCTTGGACCGATCACGGTTGAAGAGGTGCGCGATGTCAACGGACTTCCGTTAAATCCAGTCAGACGTGAATACCCTCGTAACTATATCCGCACCGGAATTTCTGCAATTGACGGACTGACCACACTGATCCGTGGACAGAAGCTGCCGATCTTTTCCGGCAACGGTCTTCCGCACGACCAGCTTGCCGCACAGATCGTAAAGCAGGCTTCTCTTGGCGGCAGCACGAATGAGGATTTCGCCATCGTATTCGCCGCAATGGGTGTCAAGCATGACGTAGCTGATTTCTTCCGCAGAACCTTTGAGGAAAGCGGTGTTGCAAACCATGTGGCAATGTTCCTGAACCTTGCCAACGATCCTGTCGTCGAGCGTCTGATCACCCCGAAGGTTGCGTTGACCGCCGCTGAATACCTTGCATTTGAAAAAAATATGCACATTCTGGTCATTCTTACCGATATGACTTCCTTTGCAGAAGCCATGCGTGAGGTTTCTTCTTCCAAAGGAGAAATCCCAAGCCGTAAAGGATATCCGGGATATCTGTACAGTGAACTTGCCACCTTATATGAACGTGCAGGAATCGTAGAAGGAGTAAATGGTTCTGTCACACAGCTCCCGATCCTGACCATGCCAAATGATGACATTACCCACCCGATCCCTGACCTGACCGGTTATATCACCGAAGGACAGATCGTACTTGACCGGAATCTTCACGGACAGGCAATCTACCCGCCGATCAGCGTTCTTCCGTCCCTGTCCCGTCTGATGAAAGACGGTATCGGAAAAGGATATACCCGGGAAGACCACCAGGACCTGGCAAACCAGCTTTTCTCTGCATATGCTAAAGTAGGAGAGGCTCGGAATCTTGCTTCCGTTATCGGAGAAGATGAGCTTTCTCCGATTGACAAGAAATACCTAGAATTCGGAAAGGCATTTGAGGAGCGTTATATCGGCCAGGGACCGAATGAAAACCGTACCATCGAGGAAACCCTGGATCTTGGCTGGGAACTGCTTAGAATCCTTCCAAAAGAAGAACTTGACCGTGTCGATACCAAGATTCTTGACGTATACTACAAAGGCTAAGGAGGGAAGTCTATGGATCCACGTTCATTTCCCACCAAGGGAAATCTGATACTTGCGAAAAATTCACTGACACTTGCCAGACAGGGATATGAGCTGATGGACAAGAAGCGGAACATTCTGATCCGCGAGCTGATGGGCTTAATCGACGAAGCAAAAGATATTCAGGAAGAAATCGATAAAACCTTCACCTATGCCTATCAGTGCCTTCAGAGGGCGAATATCGAGCACGGGATCAGTACAGTAGAAGAACTTGCCTATACAGTTCCGATCGAGGATTCTATCCGCATCCAGACGCGAAGCATTATGGGAACAGAAATCCCGAAAGTGAAATACGAAAAAGAAAATACCAGACCAACCTATGCATTCAGTACTTCCAGAGAATCCATCGATATCGCCCGTGATGCATTCTGCCGTGTTAAAGAGCTGACACTCAAGCTTTCTGAGGTAGAAAATGCAGCGTACCGGCTGGCTTCAAGTATCAAAAAGACACAGAAAAGGGCAAATGCCCTGAAAAATATTACGATTCCGATGTATGACAATCTCGTATATACGATTACAAATGCACTGGAAGAGAAGGAACGGGAAGAATTTACCCGACTGAAAGTGATCAAACGAATGAAAAAACAAATAATAATTTCTGAAAAAATCAATAAAATATAGAAAATATATTGACACTACACCCGTTTTGTTATAT
>ENA-OQLB01001244-OQLB01001244.1-human-gut-metagenome-genome-assembly--contig:-NODE-1244-length-11489-cov-1.944552_pt1 | contig 11489 bp, 15 predicted proteins | sample MGYA00242656_ERZ504813 | MGnify/ENA primary metagenome ERZ504813 (study PRJEB26092, sample SAMD00036388) | human gut metagenome | host: Homo sapiens | study: EMG produced TPA metagenomics assembly of... | reverse complement strand
TTAAGTTATAATAAAATTTATTTTCACTTGGAAACCCCTTTTGCACATTTTTATTTTTATTCAGAATTGCGGCAATATATTTGCTGTATACGATTTCTCATTTGCTGCAATTTCTTCCGGTGTCCCGCTCGCTACGACTGTACCACCTTTATCTCCGCCTTCCGGACCAATATCGATAATATAATCTGCTGTTTTGATCACATCCAGATTATGTTCAATCACGATCACCGTATTGCCGTCACCTGATAAACGTCGCAAAATCTCTGTCAGCTTATGCACATCTGCAAAATGTAGTCCTGTTGTAGCTCATCCAGAATATATACCGTCTTTCCTGTACTTCTGCGGCTTAACTCTGTTGCCAGTTTGATTCTCTGGCTTCTCCTCCGGATAATGTCGTAGATGGCTGTCCCAGTCGGATATAAGACAGACCAACATCATTGAGTGTTTCCATTTTTCTCCGGATACTCGGAACATGTTCAAAAAATTCCAACGCCTCTTCCACCGTCATGTTCAATACATCATAAATTGTCTTTCCTTTATATTTCACTTCCAGAGTTTCTCTGTTATAGCGTTTTCCTCCACACACTTCACACGGTACGTATACATCCGGCAGGAAATGCATCTCAATCTTAATGATTCCATCTCCGCTGCAGGCCTCACAGCGTCCGCCCTTCACATTGAAGCTAAATCTTCCTTTTTTATAGCCTCTCGCTTTTGCATCCGGTGTTGCTGCGAACAAATCACGAATCAAATCAAATACACCCGTATATGTTGCCGGATTGGAACGCGGTGTTCTTCCAATCGGAGACTGATCAATGTCGATCACTTTATCTACCTGCTCCAGCCCTTCAATTCTCGTATGCCTTCCCGGAATTGTTCTTGCATGGTTCAGTTTTTTGGCAAGTGTTTTGTATAAAATCTCATTGACAAGAGAACTTTTTCCGGAACCGGACACTCCTGTCACACATGTCATGATTCCCAACGGAAACTTGACATCGATATTTTTCAGGTTATTTTCTTTTGCGCCTACTACTTTCAAATATCCGGTCGGTTTCTCTCTTTTTTCCGGAACCGGGATCTTGAGGCGTCCGCTCAGATACGCTCCGGTCACTGATTTTTCGTTTGCCATCAACTCTTGAGCCGTTCCCACTGCAACAACCTGTCCACCATGCTCTCCAGCTCCCGGACCGATATCCACAATGCAGTCAGCCGCCAGCATCGTATCTTCGTCATGCTCCACTACAATCAGAGAATTTCCCCAAATCGCGGAGATGCTTCAATGTGGCAAGTAACTTGTCGTTGTCCCGCTGATGCAATCCGATACTCGGTTCATCCAGAATATAGGCCACACCAACAAGTCCGGAACCAATCTGAGTTGCCAGCCGGATTCTCTGCGCTTCCCCGCCGGACAGTGTCCCTGTCGCTCTGGCAAGCGTCAGATAGTCCAGTCCTACATCCAGCAAAAACTGAATCCGCGCTTTGATTTCTTTTAAGATCTGTTCTCCGATCAGCAGCTGCGTCTCTGTCAGTTCCAGCCCCTGTAAAAATTTCTGCAGCTTATCGATTGAAAATGCTGTGAGTTCTGCAATATTTTTCTCTCCCACAGTTACCGCAAGAGAACCTTTTTCAATCTCTGACCTTTACATTCGGAACATGGAGTAATCCGCATAAAAGTCTCATACTCTGCCTTCATTGTCTCAGACCCCGTTTCGCGATAGCGGCGCTCCACATTTTGATCAGTCCTTCAAAGACACATCATAAACACCTTCTCCACGCTGTCCTTTGTAATGTACTTTCACAGATTTCCCGTTTGTTCCGTAATCAAAACATCGTGAATCTCTTTCGGATAGTCCTGAAACGGCGTCTCCAGATCAAAATGGTATTCTTCACACAACGCATCTAAAATTGCACGTGTAAAGCTTGATTTTTCTGTACAGGACTGCCAGCCCATCACTGCGATTGCTCCCTGCTGAATGCTGAGTGTCGGATCCGGTATCATCAAATCCTCATCAAATTCCATCTTGTATCCCAGCCCAAAACAAGTCGGGCAGGCACCAAACGGATTGTTGAACGAGAAACTTCTCGGCTCAATTTCTTCAATACTAATTCCACAGTCCGGGCAGGAAAAACTCTGACTGAAATTCATCGGTTCTCCGCCGATGATATCTACGATCAGAAGCCCTTCCGCAAGTGAAAGTACACTTTCCACGGAATCTGTCATTCGTTTTTCAATTCCCGGTTTCACAACAAGACGGTCTACAATAATCTCAATATTATGTTTGATATTTTTATCCAGTGCGATATCCTCTGACAATTCATACAGATTCCCGTCTACACGAACACGCACATATCCTGACTTCTTTGCCCGTTCAACCAGCTTTGCATGGGTTCCTTTCCTGCCTCTTACGACAGGAGCAAGCAACTGGATCTTTGTACCTTCCGGAAGTGCCATCACCTGATCTACCATCTGATCCACCGTCTGCTTTTTAATCTCTTTTCCGCATTTCGGACAATGTGGAATCCCGATTCTCGCATAGAGCAGTCGGAAATAATCATAGATCTCTGTCACTGTACCCACGGTAGAGCGAGGATTGTGATTGGTCGATTTCTGATCAATAGAAATCGCCGGAGAAAGCCCTTCTATACTTTCCACATCCGGTTTCTCCATCTGACCAAGAAACTGCCTTGCATAGGAAGAAAGCGATTCCATATATCTTCTCTGCCCCTCGGCATAAATTGTATCAAAAGCCAGGGATGATTTTCCCGAACCACTCAGTCCTGTCAGCACTACCAGTTCATTTCTGGGGATGTCAACATCTATATTTTTCAAATTATTCTCATTCGCGCCGCGTATTCTGATATACTGTCTGGCGTCCATCTTTTTTCCCATGTAAAATTCCTTTCCCATTTATATCATAATTATTCGATCTCATTCAATATCTGTTTCAGCTCAATCAATTTATCTCTTAATTCTGCCGCTGATTCGAAATCCAGCTCTGCTGCCGCTTTCTTCATTCGCTTCGTAACTTCTCCGATCAACTTCTCCAGTTCTTTCCTGCTCATAGACTCTGGATCTTTCTCCAGCTTCAGTTCTTCTGCTGCTACTTTTTTGGAAATACTGATCTGATCGCGGACCGCCTTCTGAATGGTCTTTGGCGTAATGCCATGTTCTTCATTGTATGCCATCTGAATCTTGCGTCGTCTTTCCGTCTCATCAATTGCCAGACGCATCGAGTCTGTCAGTTTGTCTGCGTACATGATCACGTGACCTTCCGAATTTCGTGCCGCACGCCCGATCGTCTGAATCAGAGAAGTCTCGGAACGTAAAAATCCTTCTTTATCTGCGTCCAGAATTGCCACCAGCGTAATCTCCGGAATATCCAGACCTTCTCTCAAAAGATTAATTCCCACGAGTACATCAAATACATCCAGACGCATATCACGGATGATCTCCGTCCGTTCTAATGTATCCACATCGGAATGCAAATATTTTACGCGAATCCCGATTTCCCGCATATAATCTGTCAGATCCTCTGCCATCCGTTTTGTCAGAGTTGTAACCAGCACTTTATTTTTCCTGGAAATTTCCTGATTGATCTCACCGATCAGATCATCAATCTGACCTTCTACCGGACGCACTTCTACTTCCGGATCTAAAAGCCCTGTCGGACGAATCACCTGCTCTGCCCGCAGAAGCTCATGCTCCTCTTCATAAACTCCCGGGGTTGCTGACACAAACAATACCTGATTGATCTTACTTTCAAACTCTTCAAAATTCAACGGGCGGTTGTCTTTCGCAGAAGGAAGACGGAATCCATAATCCACCAACGTCGACTTTCTCGACTGATCCCCGGAATACATTCCTCCAATCTGCGGAATCGTCTTATGAGACTCATCGATCATAATTACAAAATCATCCGGGAAATAATCAATCAGTGTATATGGAGCCTGTCCGGGCGCAATCCTGCCAGATGACGGGAATAGTTTTCAATCCCAGAGCAAAATCCTGTCTCTTTCATCATCTCAATATCAAAATTTGTCCGCTCAGCAATCCGCTGCGCTTCTAACAGCTTATCCTGTCTTTTAAATTCTTTGACGCGCTCTTCCAGCTCTTCTTCAATCGCCTTGACGGCGCGGTTGATATTCTCTTTATCCACCACATAATGAGATGCCGGGAAAATCGCTACATGCTTTAACTCGTCTTTGATCTCTCCTGTAAGAATGTCCACCTCTGTGATTCTATCCACTTCATCACCAAAAAATTCAATTCGGATCGCAACGTCTGACTCATATGCCGGAATCACTTCCAAAACATCTCCCCGAACCCGGAATGTTCCACGATGAAAGTCCATGTCGTTTCTGTCATACTGAATCTCAATCAGCTTTGCTACAACTTCATCTCTGTCCTTGATCATCCCCGGACGCAGAGAAATCACCATGTTCTGATAGTCTACCGGACTTCCCAGTCCATAGATACAGGAAACACTCGCCACAATGATCACATCTCTGCGCTCTGCCAGTGCCATCGTAGCAGATAACCGCAGCTTATCAATCTCATCATTGATTGCTGAATCCTTGGCGATGTAGGTATCCGAGGATGGGACGTAGGCTTCGCTGATAGTAGTCGTAGTAGGAGACAAAATATTCCACTGCGTTATCGGGGAACATCTCCTTGAACTCTCCGTATAACTGAGCCGCTAACGTCTTATTATGAGCGATGACAAGTGTCGGCTTCTGTAATTGCTGAATCACATTTGCCATCGTAAAAGTCTTTCCAGAACCCGTAACCCCTAGTAAAGTCTGGCATTGATTGCCTTCCTTGAACCTTTCACAAGCTCTGCAATCGCCTGTGGCTGGTCTCCGGTTGGCTTATATGGGGCTTTTAATTTGAACTCATTCATGGTAAATTCCTCCATTTGTGACTTTTAGTACGATCACTATCAGCCAAAAATTCGTAATCAGATTCGTAACGAAACGCCCATTTTTGTCTCGAATAGAGGTCATTTTTGTCTCGTTACGAATAAAAGTCACAAAATTCATATTTGCGGATAAAACAGCACTCGGAAATACCTGATGATACCAGGCTCCGGTTCTGTCATATTTTTACTGTTTGTTCTTGTAACAGTCCCTATTATATCAGACATTTTTTTGAAAGTATATAGATGAAGGCAAGAAAAAGTACAAATGTTCGATTCTCATTTGCACTTTTCTCTCTTACTACTATTCTATTTTTTATCATGCTGCGTTGAAATATTCCTCCAGGATTAAGTCTATTTCAATCACTTCTGAATAATCATAATACTGATCTTTCCGCTCTTTTGGAATAACTTCTTCAATAAATGGTTCCAATACATCCAGACAGTCTTCTATGATTTCCTGCGTATCTCCATAGACATCTACGGATATAATTTCCTTGGCATGTCCTAACAAATGCGAAACACCTTTTGAATTAAAACTATTCTTCAGCAAAATAGTTGCATAGGTATTTCTCAACTGGTGAAAATGAATATCAGGCAAATCCAAGGATTTCAGCAAGTCTTTATAGTATTTCTGATGAAAGCCTTTACTCCTTGGATTCCCATATGTAGAACAACAAATATAATTCCAGTCCCGGAACTCTTTTGGTCTGCGTCTTTGGTTCTTCTCATAAGTTTTCCGTTCTTCCAGAATGGCTTCAAATACATAATCCGGTATTGGAAGTTCCCGCACACCAGCAGGTGTTTTTGTTTTAATTTCCTGCTTTGTCAGCATCTTAGGTGCACAGTCTTCTGCTTTACTGTTTGGCTTCTTTCCCAACTGACGCTCTACTCTCAACGTCCTGTGAATGTAATCGACATCACTGTATTTCAGACCATTTATTTCACTTCTTCTGAGTCCCATCAATACCGCAAATAAAATCTGCATATGAATCGGTGTCTCCTTGCTTGCCTCAATCAACCGAAACACCTGCGGAAGTGTCAATGTTTTCTTCTCGTCAATTTTCAGTACACGATACTCTGTCTTTTTTATTTTCTTCGGTAAATTGATTCCATTCGCTGGATTTGTTGCCAATACATTTTTGTTAAATGCATACTCCAATGATGTTTTCATGATCGTCCTGACATTTTTCGCAACTGATTCGTACTTTTCTGCAACTGTATTATATAATTTTCTAATATACCCCTGATTCAGTGTAGACATATACATTTTTCCAAGCTGTGGAACGATATAATTCCTAATGGCACTTTTGTAAGTTGTATATGTGTCGTCTGTTATTCGGGGACGCATAATATCTTCCAGCCAGAAGATCATAAACTCCTCTACCCGGATTTTCCCATACACAATATAGGTTCCGGTATGTAGCTGTCCAATGACTTCATCACGAAATGCATTGGCTTCTCTTTTGGTCGTGAATCCCGCATGTTGCTGTGTCTTTGTACTTTCGTCTGCAAACGTCAGCAACACACGAAATCCATATCCATTTTTGATTGTTGTCACCGAATAGACCTTATATTCTACATATTTCTTAAAGTCAAAGGTCTTATGCATGGCTATCCCTCCGTTTCAGTTCGTTGTGGTACAAATGTATTATTTACAAACGCAATAATCTTATCCTGCTCGTCCATAATCTCACAATAATATTCGTAAGTCGTATGAACGGAACTATGACCTAACAGACCAGATATTTTAAACAATGGAACTCCAAGCTCAATTAAAATGGTCGCAAACATATGTCTGAGTCCATGTACGGTGATATTGGGCAATCCATTTCTGTTACAGATTTTCGTAAGTGCCTGATTCATTGCCGTTAATGATCGGGGTTCGCCATTTTCCTGACAACATACATAATCAAAATTCTTGTATTCTATGCCCGGATCAGTTTTTCGCAATTCAATCAACTGCTGTCTGCGTTTTACTTCCCGCATCACTACTTTCGGAACTCTTAATATCCGGTAACTATTCTCAGTCTTTGGATTCCGTTCAATAACAGCATATTCCGTAACCGTAAATTCTTTTTCTTTCAGTTTCAGGTTTCCAACAAGCTGTCTGCTAATTCTGACGGTCTGTTTTTCAAAATCAAAATCCTGAAATTTCAATCCAAGAATTTCTCCTTTTCGTAATCCACAAAACAGTCCCAGTAAAATTTCCAGATACCAAGGATTCTTGCTGGCAGCTTCAAGAAAAACCTTTAATTTTTCTTTGCTTAATACCCTTACCTTTGGTTTTGCTCTCGGATATGGCTTTGTCTCAGGCAATGGATTATAGCTTATGAACTTATCTCCTGCTGCATCTTTCATGGCGATGCTCAAAAGCTCCCGCCCTTTATTTCCCGCTGAAGGACAGATTTTCGCGACACGTTCCAGTAGAGCATCTAAATACTCTACTGAGACATACCTTAATTTGATATCCGCTTCCATACTCGGAAGAATCAGATTATATAACGTATATGCTCCAACCATTCTCGTGGTTGTCTCAATTCTCGGACTGAAAATATTTTCAAACCAGTATTCCAGATAATCCCCAAGCATCACATCTGTCTTTTGCATTTTTGCAATCTGGAGATCTCTCTGCTTCTTCTGGTATCTCTTTTCATATTCCCAGTAACTTTTCTCTGCTTCTTCCGGCGTTTCAAAGCCACCTTTTTTCCCATATTTTGTCGTCAGATCGTCCTGCAGCTCTTTGGTTCTGTGATACCATGATTTTCCTTCAAAAAAGACAACTTTCTTTTCCTTTGACATTGTCTCCTGCTGCGTTTCTTTCTGTTTCATTCTGCTCTCACTCTTTCTCTCTCCTCGTCTCCATTCAGCCACCTATCAAAAGAATTGCATGGGATACGATAAGATCTGCCAATCTTCAACACCCGGAATGGTTTTCTGTCATAATAAACATTTTCTATAAATTCATACGCCTTGGAGCGTCCCAGCCCAAGCAAATTCTGAACATCTTCTACTTTATATACTTTCTTTTCCATTTCATTCTCTATCATTGCCATGACGTTATCCTCCTCGTCCTAATCTTTGCGCTTTACTACCGGTAGTTTTTAGCTGTGTAACATCTAAAAACGGTACACCACTAAGATATCCATTTTCGTCTACATCGTCCAATGTGCGAATTTTCAAATCGCACACTTGACTTTTACGTGTTACTTGTTCTTTCTTCCTATATAATAGTCGTACCCATTCCGGACATTGCAGAACATACATAATTCCTTATATCGCTGTTCCGGATTCACCCGCCGGATATAATGTCCCGACACCTCATAAAAATTGCCTGCACATACTCTGCACAAGCTCACGACTAACGGTTTTTCAATTATCTTCGGTATCCCGGTACTTCTCCTGATTGCTTTATTGATTTTCTCCATTTCAGTACGATCTAAGGTACACACATAATTTTCCAATCGTCTTTTATCTAAAGTTCTAAGCTGCTCCAACAGCACTACAGAATCCTTTTCCAAACCTTCCATTTCCGGGACTGCAATGTGTGTCGGCAGTTTCATTTTTTCTTTACTAGTAATTGCTGCCACGATCACTGTCGGACTGTATTTATTTCCTATATTATTCTGAATCACCAGCACCGGACGATAACCGCCCTGTTCACTTCCAAATACAGGATCAAGGTCGGCGTGATAAATATCCCCACGCCTGACGTTTCTATCTTCCATCTTTGCTTTATCTCCTCTCGTCTTTCTAACTGTTGTTATCCCTAAATATGTAAAATACAAGCCTATTTGTCCCCGACGCCCCGACTTGTAATTGGGAAATCATCAGACGGCTGACTGCTAATCAGCTCCACAGGATTTTATCTAAAATAAATATATGGGATTGGGAGTTTTCCTCTCCAGGGATCTCCTGAAGCTGCCCTCACTTGTTGCGGCATCAAAGAAATATTTTGTATACACGACTTTATGACCGGACAGGAGTATCATTATGCCTGTTGTCTGTCATCGCCCTGCCAGAAGCAATCTGACAGTTATAACCAGATATTTTTCGCTCAACAGTCCGGGTAATACAAACTGAAACCAAAAGGAAGTATACGGGTGGGATTTCGCTGTCTTTACCCAGCCTGTGTTATGGCGTATCTGTTAATGTGGCTTACGCTCATCACGATAACAACAGGAATGTGCCTGATGAATGTATATGAATTTGTCAAGGTTCGTCCCGCTCCTCAGTCTTTTCGTGACAAAAGAAGAAACAGGCGGATCAGAATATTTCTCTTTCCACCTGTTTCCTCACTTAAACGCTATTTTTCAACCCACTATCTCAAAATCTTTTTCAAATTTCTGATTGCTGCTTTTACAGACTTTGCTACCATCTGAAAAGAGCAGCCTTCTTCCTGTGCAATCTGCTCATAATTCTTATCTTCAAAATAATACTTCATCAATCGTCTTCTCTGAATTTCCGACAACTGCTGAATTGCACTATGTAAATGTTCCGCTTCCAGTTTATTCAGAACAGTATCCTCTACACCTTCCTCTTTCTGAAATACCCGTTCATATAAACTGGAATCCCAGATTTCTGACTGTTCCAAATGCCTGTCCACAACATTCATATGCGACACATCCTGCAATTCAAACGTATTAAAAGCTTCATAGGATTCATTATTGGCTCTTACCCTAGTTTCAATTCCAACATTTACTAATGAAATTGTTGAGATTTTTTTAATTGAATACCTTCTGTTGAACAGAATTTTTTAGCTGAACTCTTGCTAAGAACCATATTTCTCCGGTTAGATTCCGGAAAAGAAAATAAGCATACAAATACTGCTCTTTCGGAATCTGTTTTTTTAACCGAAAGAGATTTGTATGCTTTCTCATTCATCGGGTAATACCCTGTGTTTTTTCTAATGTTACACCCTTTTCACTTTTCAAATTTAGGGTAATACACTAAGTTTATGGAGGTATACAAACATGGATATTCCAAAAACATTATTTGCCACTTTAGTAAAACAAGGGCGTATGGAAATGCATTTAACACAAGAAGCTCTTGCTGAAAAACTCGGAATATCGGCGGCTTATCTTGGAGACCTCGAACGCCATAAAGGCGGTCCCAGTCTGGAATTATTTTGTAAAACCATGCAGACTTTAAATATTTCTGCTGATGACTACGTTTATCCAAATCAGAATAAAAATAATTCTACATATGATCAGATTCTTCGGCTCTTAAATCAGTGCAATGATTATCAGTTACAGGTAATTCTTGCAACTACGACAGCTCTGCTAGATTCTAATCCTTTTATTTCTAACGTAGACACTACTAATGATACAAAATAAAAACTTGTAAAATACCGATAAATAGCTGATAATTACCGATATTTAAAATTAGTGGAACAAATACTATTACCATATGTTAAAAACAGTTATGCTATATCATTACAACTTGATATAACATAACTGTTTCTTCTTTACGAATATCCTTTTATCTATCAAATACTACATTTTCCTCCACGACACACTTAATTGCTTTTCATCTCGCTAATTATTTTTTCCATATCCGTCGATTTTTTCAAGAGTCCTAAACCAGCCAATAACTGAATACAATCTACATATCCTTGACAATATGCCCTTTGTTCTGACACAAACGCTTCTTCTTCCAAAATTTCTCCATATTGCTTCAACTTCTCCCTGTCCTCATTACTTATATGATCGAGAAGTATATTCACCTTTTCTTTTTCCATTTTCTTCTTCAACTGAATATTTGCAAGTTCTTGGAAATAGATATAACTTCTCTGTTTATATTCTCACAACGCAACTGGTTCAAAAAAGAGGATATTTCATTCCAAATATCATTTTCCATAAAAATTTCTCCTGCTATTTTTTGTATCTTTACTTAATTATGCCCAATTTTATATTCCATCATTTCATCAATTCACCATTAAATTTATATCCCATTCCCCATACATTTAAAATGTATCTTGGTTTTGCAGAATCTGGTTCAATCTTTTTTTCTGATTCTCCGAATTATGCCCATAACATTATCTTCTGCCCCATAATATGGTTCTTTCCACACCTGTGTATATATTTGTTCCTTTGAAAATATCCGTCCTGGATTTTTTGCCAGCAAATATAATATTTCAAATTCATAATTCGTCAATTGAACCAGCTCACCATTACTTTCTACAGAACGATATTCCGCATTTATTTTTAATGCTCCGTAATCAAGTACCCTATTTTGTTTATCAGGCATCTCAGAGTATTTTTTAGCAGATAGAAAATGTAATAATTCATTTAATTTTTCTTCCTCATTTTCATCAAATGTTACAACAACTACCCTTCCCATTTTTATAAAAACCTTTCACATTCCAAATCTTACAAGTGTAATTTTTATCTATTATTACATCTGTAAGATTTAAAGTCAAGTTTTTATTTCGTTGACAGAATAACCTTTTAAGATATATAATATTTTTATTACATTTGTAAGATTTGGAGGAATATCACATGAGCAATCTGCCTCAAATTTCAGAAGCTGAATTTGAAGTTATGAAAATCGTTTGGAAATACGCACCAATCA
>ENA-OQLB01001243-OQLB01001243.1-human-gut-metagenome-genome-assembly--contig:-NODE-1243-length-11492-cov-2.908403_pt1 | contig 11492 bp, 16 predicted proteins | sample MGYA00242656_ERZ504813 | MGnify/ENA primary metagenome ERZ504813 (study PRJEB26092, sample SAMD00036388) | human gut metagenome | host: Homo sapiens | study: EMG produced TPA metagenomics assembly of... | reverse complement strand
CAAGCAGCATCAGCACCGTGACAACGCCCAGAATCAGCGCAAACGGCAGCACACCGGTGGAAAACGACCGCATTCGATCATGATTCAGCGATATAATATGGGAAAACACCAGCACCACCGCAAATTTTGCGATCTCGCTGGGCTGCAGCGTGCCCAGCCCGGGCAGCACGATCCACCGCTTGCAGCCGTTGTATTCCGGCATAAAGAGAACGACCGTCAGCAGCGCCAGCGACAGGGCCAGCACCGGCCAGGCCAGCCGGTGCCAGATATGGTAGTCCACCAGACTGGCCGCGTACATGGCTGCCACCCCCAGCGCCGCAAACAACAGCTGCGGGCGGATGTAGGTGTAGGCATCGCCGCGGCGGTAGAGCGCGACTGCATACCCGGCTGAAAACAGCATGATAAGCCATAGCTGAGCAGCAGCAGCAAAAGGATAAGAAACGGTACATCAAAGGTGGGCAGCGCGCCGAATTTATCCCGCGCCCGCACCCTGCGCACAAGTTCAGACATACAAAAGCCCCCTGCGCAGATTGTACGCAGAGGGCGCGGTTTTTATTCCGCTGCTTTCAGGCCGGACAGCGCGTAGCCGCTGTCGCCGTTTTGCACGCTCTGGGAGCTGGCCTCGTAGCAGGCCCGCAGCATGTCCATGTTGGGCTGCGGGGCGTCCGGGTCGGTGATGGCGCCGGTGGCCAGGGCCTCGTTGTAGTTGTCGATGATCTGGCCGCAGATGCGTTTGCGGTCGCGCAGCGGTGTCATCAGTTTGCCATCCACTGCTGGTACATACCGTCACAGCTGCTGCCGTGGTTGGCAAACAGGAAGTAATATTCCTGCTCGACCTCAAGCGGCGAGGCCTGATGCTCGTAGTAGTCTGCCAGTGCGCTGCGCTTCTTGTCAGTGGAAAAGCCGCGAATATCATCGAGGCCCCGGGGGAACAGCTCCGGGTTGCGGATCCACTTGGAGTAAGCCTCCACCGGGATCTTCAGCGCATCGAAAATATCCAGAAAATCCTCGAGCGTGATCTTCATTTCGCCCTTTTCCCATTTCTGGATCGTGCGCCTGTCCCGACCGAGGCGTTCCGCCAATTCACGCTGCGAAACCCCTGCGTCCTGACGCGCTGCAGCGATTGCCTCTGCCACGCGTATTCGATGTTCGACCATACTTTCCAACTCCCCTTCTTTTGAACGCAAATCGCCGCCGGGGAGCCCTGTGGCAGGCGGCGCATAATGTACCGCCAAACTTCCCGGTCACTGGCTGTGTACTTTGTACACCGGGATGTGGTATAGTGAAAAAAGCCGATATTCCATCATCTTCCGGTGATGTAACCATTTTACATTCTTTTCCATTTATTGTCAATCTTTTCCTGTACATATCGTATAACAATTCAAAAAAAGCAGGTGAAAATCGTGTACATTTACCGCGCTGTCCGCCAAGAGTTGTCCACCCCCGAAACAGGCCCCTATGCCACCTTTGGCATCCTTGCCCTGCGTCTTGAGGCCGGCCAGTGGCAGAAGGTCTGCCTTATCGCGGATGTGTCAACTTCCCGCAGCTTTGCCGCCGACCTGGCTGACCGCTGTACCGCAGGCCAGCTTGACCCGCGCCAGCTGAACGATGTAATCGAGGATGCACTGGCTTTTTAGGGGCATGGCAAAAGTTTTGGGGACAAATGCGCCCAAAAATTCCCCGCTGCCTTTTCATCCGGGAAGGGGCCTCTCCGGGTGAACATATCCCCCCCTGCCCAATACCTGCCGTTGCACCCGAAGTCTCAACGGCAGTGCCTTCTCCTGACTGATTTTTGTGTCATAGCTTCTGCGCAAGGCTTTGTAGGCCCGTTCTACTACAAGGCCTTCTTGTTTTGCGCTCTCCTGCTCGGCCACATCCTTCAAGATCTTAAATATAAGAAAATGCACAATGGTACAGCTGCTCAAAATCTACAACTATATCGTAAATAAGGAACCTCAACGAATCGGGGAATCTACAACTATATCGCAAATATAAAAAGGCACATGCCCTGAACAAACGCTATGTACTTTGTGGCGGTGACAACTATAAGAAATAAAATGTTGTGAAAAATGGTGCTGTATGCTATAATATTCCTATAAATTATTTGCGAAAGGAGGAAGCCTCATGAATTTTGTACTAAAACAATTTGATGATGTTCTGCTTAATTTTTCGGCTAAGCGTACCATGGATGGCATGGATATTTCTATCACTGCAATAAATAAAGATAAGACAGAACGGCTTCCTCTTGGTATGTCACCTACCAGCGAATCGCTCACACGCTGGTTACGACATCGGACGATTCCAGCAAATCGTGCGTATGCACAAAATTTCTTATCAAAGAATGGTTTGAGTGAAAACGACTTTATCGGTATCCTGCAAATCTGTAAAGGACTTTCTCTGACAGATTGCTATTGGGTTACACATCCGGATGACCAAAAGACCTTTGCAGAAGTAAATCTCTTCGATAATCGTTTTAGCCAAGTTCTTTCTCAGATTGCATTTACTGGCTATGGTAGTTCTCCGGTATCCGAATTCCGTTCTTCTCCTGAATTTACTACAAATGGTATGCTGCCTAAAGCGTGGCGCAGGAAAGAAGGTAAGGTTCTGCTCTATAAAGGCGGAACGAGCGGCTTAGCAAACACAGGCAAGGAACCGTATTCGGAATTTTACGCTGCACAGGTGGCAGAGGCAATGGGCATACCTCATGTCACCTATGGTCTTTCAAAATGGAAGGGGCAGCTTTGCTCCACCTGCGAACTGTTTACTAGCAAAGATGTTTCATTTGTCCCGGCATCCACACTTATCAATACTTCCAAAATTTCTAAAATCATTGATTGGTATGGTGACCACGGCTGGAAAAACGACTTGGCAGATATGCTGATTCTGGACGCCATCATTCGCAATACAGACCGTCACCTCGGCAACTTCGGCTTCTTGGTCGATAACCATACGAATCAGTTGTTGAGACCAGCACCCGTCTTTGACAATGGACTGTCCTTGTATTGCTATGTTATGGACAATGATTTAAACAACCTCTCAGAACAGGAAAAAACATTAGCTCCTGCCCTGTATGCGAACTTCGATGAGGTTGCTCTTCATGTTATTGGACAAAAACAAAAGCAGGAACTACGACATTTGCTCACTTTCAGGCTTAAAAAGCATGGCCGCTACAACCTTAGTGATGAACGCGTTAAAATGCTGGAAAGCTCTATCCAAGAGAAAGCAAGATATTTGCTGGAATCTGCATAACTTAGTTTCCCGATATGAAATAGTTTCCCATATTTCAAGGTGAATCGTAATATCCAAACAAAATATCGTATCAAGTAAAAGAGCGCCGCCTCCACAGACTCGTGGAAGCGGCGCTTTATTGCTATCGTTGCTTTTCATTAACGATAGACTTGTAATTCGTTAACGAAGAGTTGTATTTTTTCTGTACATTCCGAACTGCTCTATTAACGATAGGCTCTGGGGAATCAGCGACAAGTGTGTTTTGGTTGGTCATGGGTCACCTCGCAGTGGTAAGATATCAGTTAGGATGTGTTAGAATTTCGCCTTATCATCAGTATAGCACGTCGAACACATATGTTAACCTAACTTATTATGTGCATTAATTCGCAGAATTCTTCCATAAGCAGTATGTGATTGCCACTATTGATGTTGTTTTTGCTCACTCAAATTGTCCACCAAATGATCTACATGCATGTCCAATGACTGATCCGTATACTGTCCGCATTAACGCAAAAAACAGTCACCTATTCATTATTTGCTCAAGTGAATTCTATTGCTTTTTGCTCAAAGATATGCTATTATATAATCTATATGCGTGATACAAACATAGAAAGGAACCCGTATGGAAAAGGAACTAAATCATAATGGCACCGCTTGGAAAAGGCTAGCAATCGCGAGTATGTCTATGTCCGCTATGAATCCGATGACGATGATGAAATTGATATTTACGATGTAGTCGACCTTTGCAAAAAGGGCGTGTCAATTTTAAAGCGCTATATCGTTCTACTGTTGATATTCGTTCTGGCTGGCAGTGTGCTCGGCTACCTGAAAGCAAAACATGATGCTTCCGAAACATACACTTCCTCTGCACTGCTATTTGTAGATTTAGATCGTGAGCAGTATTCCAACTCCAACGACATTTATGACGCTTCTACTCTGAGTATGCTGCAAAGTCTTTCTCCCAAATTGTCAACAGTGACTCCATCATGACACCTGTTTCCGATAAGTTTGCCGTAAGCAATGTGGATGTCACGGTCCCTGATGGCACACAGACCATTCAAGTCGCTGTGACTGCCGATAACGCTTCTGATGCTAAAGAAGGCTGCGCAAGCCTCGTGAATGCCGGCATCGATGCAGTAACTTCTGCTACCAACTATGCCACCATTACGGTAGTCTCCCCTGCAAGCGAGGCCACCCAGAGCAGTGTGGAAGATACAGCAAAGGATACCGCTATGACAGCCGTAGTCTTCTTGCTGGTTGCTCTCGCTATCGTTACCATTCGTGAGCTTACTTTTGCTTATAGAGCGCATGAGGCCGCCAAAGCTAATATGGAATAAACGAGGTTTCCACATAGCAAATGCTCCCCCTGATAGATATTTTAGCTTGCCAAATAGACCTTTAACCAAGCCTTCGCAGTTGCGAAGGCTTAATTAAATGTAAGCGATTACTTACGAAGAAATTTCGTGGAATCCATGCAATTTGAAATGTCAAGTACCAATTGAAACTTGAAGATTTTTCGTGGTTAAAGACTGCGAAAAGGAATAAAGGATTAGCATTTCAAAAATAAGTTTTACGGCTTTTTGTATATTTTTTCAACAGTTCCGTTCTGGGGCTGCTGTTTTATATTCCTCGGGCAAAAACACTTTAATCAAAAAAATGATGTGATGATTTTTTAGAAAATGCGTATAACTGAAGAATAAAATCCATGAAAAAGCTCCAAGCGCCTACATCTCGCTTCTATTGATTTGTGGCCGTTCTTATGTTACCATTATATAAACAGGATTCAAGTTTGAGATTTTTTTAGAATGAAAGGTGTCTTTCTAAAATGGCAATGAATGTGGAAAGAAATTTGAATCGAAACTATGGTATAGATTTACTACGAATTGTATCCATGTTCTTGGTTGTGACCCTTCATGTATTGGGGGGGGTGGCGTATTAAGCGCTGCACAAGGTACACAATTATCTGTTAGTTGCTCATTGAAATCGCCGCATACTGTGCTGTAGACTGCTATGCAATCATAAGTGGTTTTGTTTGCTATCGTGAAGCAGAAACGAAGTATCACTATACTAAATACATATCTTTCTGGGTTCCCATTTTCACATATAGCTTTGGCATTACTCTTTGTACCTTTATTCTAAAGCCAGAGGCTCACGGGTTTGGAGAACTGATAAGAGCTGCATTGCCCATATCTACATCGGCATACTGGTACGCAAATGCTTACACAGGTCTTTTTTTATAATTCCGTGGTTAAACAAGTTGTTCCGCAGTTGCTCAAAAAGAGAAATGAACATGCTAGCGGTGCTTATCTTCCTTGTTTTTTCTTGCTATGCAACGATATCTAGCAATTATAGTGATGTTTTTCGCCTGGAATCCGGCTACAGTTTTGCTTGGTTGACAATTCTATATACTCTTGGAGCATGGATTAAAAAGTGTGATATTTCACATATAATGGCGCGAGGTTTTTGGATTGCTCTGTCAGCCGTTTGCATATTAATAACGTGGCTGACCCATGTTTTTGTGAGTTCTTTATTTGTTACTTATATAAGTCCATCAATTGTTATAGTTGCCATCAGTCTTGTTGCATTCTTTTCTACTGCAACGCTCACGAAAAAGCTATTAACATTTACAGCTATTTTTTCTCCCGCCGCTTTTGGCGTATATGTTTTGCATCTACACCATATTATTTGGAACAAGTTTATTGACGGAAAATTTGCTTGGATAGCAACTTCGGTAGCCTGGAAAATTCCTTTTGAAGTTTTTATTAGTGCGGCTGCGGTTTTTGTTGTCTGTATAGTTGTTGAACGCATTAGAATTTCAGTGTTTAATGTACTTGGCATAAGCAAGCTAATTTTAATCATTGAAAGGCTGTTAGAGCGTTTTCTCGACCGCAATTTTATAAAAGTACATCGTGAGAATACGCAATAATAGTCACACAGGCTAAATGTACTTTCTTTCGGAGCCTCGTTTTGCTTTTAGTGATTTTTATATATTATGATGTATCGTAACCGGTCAATCCCCCAGCTAAAAATCCATTAAGTACGAAAATAGATTCTGAGTGTTTGTGACCTCACGCGCTGTCTGTGACAGGATGTCGTGGGGCTACCCGCAAATACATTGTAGGAGAGCTGAAACATTGCCCCATCTAGACATTATGTTATAATATATAATATTTCATGAATTCGTTGGGGGCTTACTATGTTTGCTTTACAAGTGGTCTGGTTCTACTTACTTATGCTTGCCGTTCCGCTAGCCATTGGCGGGTTGTTTTTCCCTGAGCGGAGCATACTTTCTCCTGTGTCATATCTGGCAGGACTTGCCACTGCTTGGGGTACATATGAGATCATTGGTTTGCCCTGTGCGCTGTTGTTTAAAACATCTCTTACCACCCTTACTGTGTTGTGGAGTGCAGTGATGATCCTGTTGACCGTTGCCGGCGTATTGGTGCGATATACCACGGTCGAATGGCACTATTCTCTGCAAAGGGCTTGAAACTATCCCGGACAGCTCGGATCCTATTGGCGCTGGTTATTGTAATGGTTGTGTTACAGACAGCCCGCACCGTGACTGGATATTTTCTCGCCTTCGATGATTCAGATTACTTGGCTCAATCTACAACAGCCCTTTACACCAACACCATCAACCAATATGAGCCGCAGACCGGTCGCCAAGTTGATATTTTGGATCAAATCGAGCCACACCATAAAATCGCACTCTGGGGCATCATATGGGCCACAATGACCCAACTTACAGGCATCCACCCATCCATTCTCTGCCGGACGCTCCTGCCTGTTATTGTTATACCTGCCGCCTATATCATCATGTACCTGATTTTGAAGGACATGTTTGGTGGCGAAGAAGAAAAGCCCCTGGCTGGTCTACTATTTCTACAGATTGCTTATGAGCTTGGTAGCTGTGGTGGCGGCGTTCGACAATGGTGGCTGCTCATGTACAGCTGGTACGGCAAAACTGTGGCCGCTTTGCTCATTTGCCCGTTTATTCTGTACCTGTTCCTTATTCTCGAAAACGAAACCAACAAAAGGCATCAGTTGCAGCTCTGGGTTCTGCTAGCCTTGACGGCCTGGGCAGGCTGTATGGTAGCAGCTTCGTCCTTCCTTATGGTTCCCTTCCTCTTAGGCGTACTTGGCCTGTGTCATTTTGTCCGAAAGCGAAATTTGCTTTTCTGCATCAAGTTAGGCATTTGCACCATTCCCTGCCTGGCTCTTTACTACATCACTCGCTAACTGGTGGAGGCAGGAAAAATGAATCGGTTACATGAATTGTTTTTAATTGCACTTGATGTATTTAATCTTGCTACGTCCTGCGGGTTTTATTTTCTTCCCTTTTTGTTTGCTATTGCTTATCTCATTTTATCAGATGATGAAAAGCACAAACGGGCCATCACATTTCTTTTGGCTCCGACTGCATTGGGAATGCTTATCCTACTTTCCCCATTCGTAGGTAGCTACGCCGAGGGACGCGATTATATACAGATATGCCGCTTTTACTGGACATTACCGTTCGACCTAATCGTTGCATACTGCATTGCAGACAGTCTGTGGAAGGCCAAACGTCCAGCAGCCAAGGCTGCGCTTATAGCGGTATTAGCTTTGGGCGTGATGTCCTCCACTCGTCAGTATAACACCATCTACTAAGGTAGACATCGGCTGGCCTTGGGAAGTAGCTGCGAATCTGTATAAGGTACCCGCATCTGTTGAGAAAATCTGTGATACTATTCTAGCAGAGCAAAACGGTGAAGCCTGTCGTGCTGCTTTCCCTCATGATTTGGCCATGTATGTCCGTCAGTATGATGCAACAATCATGATGCCCTATGGGTCTTATGCTGAATGGTGGAATTCGGAGTCCCCTTGTTTTGGGCCTATAAACGCTGATCAGATTAACTTGGATGAGGTCGAACAGGTTGCTCTAGAGGACGGGCTTGATTATTTTGTACTGGATCAGAGCAAAATAGTCAGTGGTTCTTTGGAAAACTACACAGAGATTGAATCTGTTCCGGATGAAGAAAGATCCTATGGCGTTTACAAAAAGAATACCGGAAGCTTATGATGATTGATTTTTGCGGCTTATATTTTACTCTACAGTCACGCTCTTTGCAAGATTTCTCAGCTTATCTACATCAAGACCTTTAGCAACGGATACATAGTAGCCAAGCAACTGCAACGGAATGACAGCCAGACTTTCAAAAAAGTCCTCATTCACCTTCGGAACATACACCGTGAAGTTCACCTGATCCTCGATTTCATAGTTGCTATAAGTCATTAGACCCATCAGGTACGCTCCACGGCTCTTGCGCTCCACCATATTGTATACAGGGAATCTTTTTACTATCGCATCATCTCCGCAATTTTGTTGTAATGCATTCCATCACATTGGAAACCATATCATCCTTTGTGATAATCAGCAAACCAAAATATACTGTTGCACCTAGTAATACACTTATCGTTAAGTGCCCCACCAAACCCATAGGTACAATTTTTATAATCATTAATGCAAAAGCCATTCCTGTACCAGCTATAGCATACTTTTTTAACTGCACCAAGACATTAGATTTATGAAAACAAGTTGGTAAATTAAACAACTGAACTAACATGGCAACAAATTCTGCAATCACTGATGCGATGGCAACGCCTATTGCATCTAACTGAAAGACAAGAATAAATATCAAATTTAAGGTTACGTTAACAATTGAAGCAATCACAACTGATGTTGTATATATATTTTGTTTGCTATATGCGATCAAAACTGTTCCTAACAGCTTTTCTATACTCATGACAATAAATAAAATTGCTAGAATCTTCATTAACGGAGATACCTCATCATATCCTGGTCCAAAAAAAACAGGAACAAAATAATCCGAAACGCAAATGCAACCGATTGTCAATGGTACAGCCATGAAATACGTATATTTTATAGCTGATACAAAATAGCTGTTAGCTTCAGTGTCACCATGTTGATCACTTAAGTATGAAAATCGTGGAAGGAGCACGGTAAAAAGAGAACTTATAGCAACCAGTATAATTTTAATAATTTTTTCCGCTTGACTATAATAACCGACTTGCAAGGTATCGACTAATGATCCCAGCATAGTCTTATCGAACACTGTATATAATTGAAGCGCAATATTGGGAACGAACAGTTCCCATACTCCCTTAGAATGACGAAATAAATTCAATTTGGAAAAACAAACCCTATTTATTTTCCCTTTCAAGGAAGGCCACATTGTTATATTGCCAATCAAATCGCTTAGGCAATATATGATGGTATATAGTACAAGGTCACTTTCTTTCTTTACGAGAGCCAATATCAGTACGGTAGAATAATCTTTACAATGGAATTTCTAAGCGCAGTAACTTTGAACTGTTCCAGTCCCTGAAACAGCCAGCTAATATCAAATCCCCATGCTACAAAAGAAATAACCTGCACAGAAAAGAGTATTCTATAGTGTTTCCAAGAAGGCAGGTTTATAAAAACCAGATAGAAAACAAAAACAATTAAAATCATCACAATTCTAATTGATAGAATTTCGAAGAAAATGCAACTTACCTCATTTTTTGATTTATGCCTCCTTGCTATTTCTCTCTGGCATAATTTGCGGTTCCCAGCATTGCAACCATACAAAAATATGACACTATTCCAGTTGCATAGCCAAAATCTCCAATTGCTTGTGCACCCAGAACTCTTGATACATACGGAGTCGTTATAACCGGTATTATTATTGTAAGCAATTGGCTCAAAAGATTATATACATAGTTTTTTTTCAGTCTACTGTCCATTTATATTCCTTTTTTCAAGCCATTGATTTTTTATATATCTTCCTGGTTGCTTATAGCTAACAACATGTGCCGGATTTCCAGCTGCTGTTGTGTTATCGGGAATATCTTTGACTACCACAGAACCCGCACCAATTGTTACATTACTGCCTACTGTCACATGCTCAACAACGCATACTCCCGGTCCAATGTACACATTATTTCCTATATCTGCAGCTTTACCCTCATTTGCTCCGATTGTAACAAATTGTGACAAATTACAGTTATCCCCGATTACTGCACTGTCACTAACAACGCAAGGACCTCCATGTCCAATATATAAGCCATAACCGATCTTACATTTGTATCCAATATTTATTTTTCCAAATGTTCGCTTCCACTTATGAATAGGTAATGCGAACATCTTTCTCGTCCCCCCGGCTTGGCACATTCTGAGCCAAAACATATAATTGAATCCCGGATCTTCTAACATCCCCCTGATAAAACGTTCTAAATCCAGTTTTACCATAGCAGCGATACAAATCGCTTTTAATGTATTCATTCATTTATTGAGTCTCCGCTTTAGTAAAATCAATTTCTTATAATTTTTCTTTCCAATTGCTTTTTTTAAGACATTCTGGACTTTAGATTTAAAAGGCACCTTCGACCACGATGCAAAATAATGATGCCAGCAAATTGTATTGCATGTGATATCGGGTTCATGGATGTCGGTATCATAACCACAAAAATACTCTGATGGAAACACCGTCAATCCAGCTACTGTTTGTAGTGTATTATCTGTTTTCAATCCCTCTTTTTGTAAAATCTCTGTCACGTGAAGATTTACAGTTTTATAAATTCCATCTGCTTTTATCTCAAAATGTTCAGTTTTATATTGGTTGATAAACTCTTTTAAAATAGGAAAATTCTTCTCCACCGCAAATATCAATCCTGGCGCAACAATTCCGGTACATTCAAACCCTGTAAATCCTTTTAATTGTAAAAATTGTTGTGGTAACGGTTTGATGAACTCTACATCTGTATCCAAATATATTCCACCATATTGATATAAAATATCAAATCGAGCATAATCCGCCACAAATGCCCATTTCTTTGCCTCATAAGCTTCTTGAATATATGGAATTGTCCTAACATTATAATTGTCTTCATTCCATTCCTTAATTTCCCAACCTGGAAAGTACCTTTCCCATGTCGAAATGCAATCTATTACGAGCTGCGGTTTGGGATTTTTCCAAACCAGCATAATGTATTATATGAGGAATATTATCCATTTTGCTCTGGTCCCTTTCCAAACAATTTTGTAAGCAAAAGAATCGGCATACAGGAAAAACAATTCAATCCCTGCACTTCCGTTACGCCATACAACGCCCAAGCTATAATTGCAACATTATCTCTTGGATTGTTTCTTTTTGCGAGCCTTGCAAAAGTTATTGTCAATTAGAATCAACCAAAATATTCCTTGGTTAATCAAACAT
>ENA-OQLB01001242-OQLB01001242.1-human-gut-metagenome-genome-assembly--contig:-NODE-1242-length-11493-cov-1.522435_pt1 | contig 11493 bp, 17 predicted proteins | sample MGYA00242656_ERZ504813 | MGnify/ENA primary metagenome ERZ504813 (study PRJEB26092, sample SAMD00036388) | human gut metagenome | host: Homo sapiens | study: EMG produced TPA metagenomics assembly of... | reverse complement strand
ATGACATAATTATTGATGCCTATGCTACAGTTCGTGAAGCTGCTTATCGTCAATTAGGCCTAAAAGCTTTCAAAGTACAGTTGATGGGTGGTATCACATTACATGAAGGTGATATTGCAGAGATGAAGACTGGTGAAGGTAAAACATTAACTTCGATTTTTCCAGTATATTTAAATGCTTTAACTGGTAATGGTGTTCACGTTGTTACTGTTAATGATTACTTAGCAGGACGTGATGCTGTAAATAATGGCAAAGTATTTACTTTTTGGGATTAACAGTTGGATTGAATAAACGGGAGCTAACACCTGAACAAAAACAAGAAGCTCATGGGTGTGATGTTACGTATACAACCAATGCCGAATTAGGATTTGATTATTTAAGAGATAACATGGTAACTCGTTAGAGGATAAGTATTAGTAAAAGGGTTAAATTATGCCTTGTCGATGAGGTCGATTCAATTTAATCGATGAATCAAGAACACCATTAATTATTTCTGGTGGTCGTAAAAATACAGCAGCGTTATATTTACAAGCTGACCGTTTTGTTAAATCTTTGAAACAAGATAAAGATTATGAAGTTGATATCGAAAGTAAGACGGTTGCTTTAACACCTGATGGAATTGCTAAAGCTGAAAAAGGTTTTAAGTTGGATAACCTATATGACCCACAACATACTGCATTAGTGCATCATATTAATCAAGCTTTGAAAGCTAACTATACAATGACTCGCGATGTTGAATATATGGTTGCTACAGAAGATGGTACTCGTGATATTCGTAATGCAAAAATTATGATTATTGACCAATTTACAGGTCGTGTTATGCCTGGTCGTGCTTATTCTGATGGATTACATCAAGCAATCGAAGCTAAAGAAGGTGTTCCAATTAAAGAAGAAACAGAAACTAGAGCAACAATTACTTATCAAAATTTCTTTTAGATTAATTTAATTAAAATTAGCAGGGATGACAGGAACAGCTAAAACTGAAGAAGAAGAATTTAGATTGATTTATAATATGCGTGTTATTGAGATTCCAACTAACCGTCCAGTTATTCGTGATGATCGCAATGATAAGATTTATTCTACTAGAGCTAATAAATTCAAAGCTTTATGTGAAGAAGTAGAAGCTCGTAATTCATATGGTCAACCGATTTTGATTGGGACTGTTTCTGTTGAAACATCTGAAGTATTATCAAAAATGTTAGATCGTCGTAAAATAAGACATAACGTTTTGAACGCTAAAAATCATGCTAAAGAAGCTGAAATTATTGAAAAAGCTGGACAACGTGGAGCGGTAACGATCGCCACCAACATGGCTGGTCGCGGTACCGATATTAAATTAGGTGAAGGTGTTGCTGAAATTGGCGGTTTAGCAGTAATTGGTTCAGAACGCCATGAATCTCGCCGTATTGATAATCAGTTGCGAGGACGTTCTGGTCGTCAAGGAGATCCTGGTTATTCGGTTTTCTATGTATCATTTGAAGATGATTTAATGGAACGTTTCGCTGGAGAAAGATTAAAATCATTTACAGATTATTTAGAAGATGATCAAGCAATTGAAAATAAAATGGTTACTAAAGCAATTGAAGGTGCTCAAAAACGTGTTGAAGGTCAAAACTTCGATTCTCGTAAACATATTCTTGAGTATGATGATGTAATGCGTCAACAACGTGAAATCATGTATAAAGAGCGTGATGATATTATGTCTGAAGAAAATTTGGATGCTATCGTTAAAAGGAATGTTTAATCAAGCAATAGAAATGACTGTCCGCCAATTTACAAAAACATGGATGGAAAAGATGATATTGTAGATGTTGCTGGAGTTGTTGATTTTGTTGCTAAAACTATATGTTATTAGTTGAAGTAGAAGCTAGTAACTGTGAAGCATTACAAAAAGATCCACAAAAATTAATTGAAACATTAACGGATTTAGTTTTCAATCAGTATATTAGTCGTTTTAATAAAGAGTTAGAGCCAGAAAAGAAATTACAATATGAAAGAAGTATTCTTTTAGGAGTGATTGACTATACTTGGATCAATCATATTGATGCTATGACTAAATTACGTAATGGTATTTATTTAAGAGCTTATGCGCAAAAAGATCCTTTAGCTGAATATACAGAAGAAGCTTTCTACATGTTTGAACAAATGACATCAAGTATTGCAGATGCAATTTCTCGTAATATTGTCCATATGGGAATCCGTCCTGGTAGTGAAGTAGAACAAACTATCCTCATCTAAGATGGAACTTACATTTAAGTAATGGAATTATACGAAATTAAAAATGGGCTTACTAAAGCCCATTTATTAATGACGGAGTTTTATCAATCAATTGATATTGAAGCATATCGTCGAGAGATTGAGGGGCTCACCGTAATCACACTACAAGAGGGATTTTGGGATGATGCTAATAAAGCTAAAGTGACTTATGATAAGTTAAATAAGATGAAAAAAACAACTGATCAATATGATTTATTAGAAACGACATTAACTAGTTTAGATGAAACATATGAGCTTGTAAAGAATACTGAGGATCAAGAATTTAAGGAAATTCTTGAAAGTGATTATACTGTTTTTGAAAAAGAATTATCAAAATTTGAGACAATGATGTTATTGTCTGGTGAACATGACGATTTAAACGCAATCGTTGAAATTCATCCTGGAGCAGGTGGAACAGAGAGTCAAGACTGGGCAGAAATGTTATTTAGGATGTATCAACGTTATGCTGCTAATAAAGGCTGGAAAGTCGAGGTTTTAGATTATTTAGATGGTGATGTGGCAGGAATAAAATCGGTTACAATGTTAATAAAAGGGGATAATGTATATGGACATTTAAAGGCAGAAAAGGGAGTTCATCGTTTAGTGCGCTTATCACCTTTTGATTCAGCAAAACGCCGTCATACTTCGTTCGCATCGGTTGATGTAATGCCCGAATTTAATAACGAGATTGAAATTGAGATTCAAAGTACTGACTTGAAAATAGATACTTATCGAGCTAGTGGAGCCGGTGGTCAACACATCAACAAAACTGATTCAGCAGTTCGAATTACACATTTACCTACTAATATTGTTGTAACCTGTCAAAGCCAGCGAAGTCAAATTCAAAACCGTGAACAAGCAATGGTAATGTTAAAAAGCAAGTTATATCAGTCGATGCTGGAAAAACAAGCTAGTGAATTAAAAGAATTAAAAGGAGAGCAAAAAGAAATAGCATGGGGTTCACAAATTAGATCATATGTACTTCATCCGTATTCGCTAGTGAAAGATAATCGTAGTGGATATGAATCTAATAATCCCAAAGCTGTTTTAGATGGGGATCTTGATGGATTTATATATGCCTATTTAAAATCAGCATTGTAAGGAGGACGACATCGTGAAGAAGCATATTTATGAAACACTGATTATTATTGTCGGTAATTTTATTTTAGCGTTAGGAATCTGTGCTTTTATTACCCCGGTTGGGTTGATTACAGGTGGTGCTTCAGGTATCGGGATTGCTGTCAAATCATTGACAGGAATAAATATTTCCTATACTGTGTATGCAATAAATATTGTAATGTTTGTTGTTGGTTATTTTTACTTTGGTAAAAAGTTTGCAGCTGGAACCTTGTTAAGTACATTTTTATATCCAACTTTTTTTAGCAATTTTTAGAACGCGTACCTGCTTTATCAACGATTACTAGTGATGCTTTATTATCAACTCTATATGCCGGATTATGTATTGGCTTAGGGTTAGGGCTAGTTTTAAGAGTTGGAGCCAGTACTGGGGGAATGGACATTCCTCCATTGATTGTTAATAAAAAAACCGGCTTTTCAGTTGCCTGGCTGATTAATATATTTGACTGTGCAATTTTGCTTTTTCAGGTGATTTTTTGTCCAATTACAATTGAACAGGTTTTATATGGAATTACAGTAGTGATTATTACAACGATTGTGATGGATCAAGTTATGATGTTGGGGGAAACTAAAGTACAAGTAACTGTTATTTCTCCTAAATGGCAGGAAATCCGAAAAATTGTTTTTGAGGATATTAATCGTGGCTGTACATTATTAAATGTTACAACTGGATATCATCAGAAAATCAATATGCGGTAATGGCTGTTGTGTCGAAACGTGAGCTGCATTTATTAAATGACATGATTTTAGCGATTGATCCAACTGCATTTATTATTAGTAATGCTACTCATAGTGTAAGGGGCGTGGTTTCACGTTGCCACCAATTGATTTATAAAAAAGAAATCATAAGATTTCTTTTTTTTTGTTGTACTTTTTGTGATCAATCATTTTTTTTTTTCAGGATTATTTAAATCAACAAAAAATTCAACATGACCGCAGTTAGGACAATAGCAGCTTTTCAATTCATAATTAGTTTTTTTGAAATCATCATCTTTAATAATAAGTTCTAAATAGCTAAGTGTAGAAATGCCATTATCCTTAATAAAGCAGTTAGTTTTAAGCGTGGTTTGACAAACTGGGCACACTTTTTTTCATACTGTCACCTCTTTAATTTATTGTATCATAAAATTGCGATATAATAATAGTATTTGTGCCTTTATTCGATAAAGTATGCTATAATATGCGTGGAGTAAAATCGGACTCTAGGAAATTGAATATAATAAAATTGAATATATATAAATACAATAATAGAAAGGGGTTAGTTCGAATAACGGCAATAAATAATGATAAAACTTACAAATGTAACGAAAATCTATAAAACTGGTGTAAGAGCTTTAAATGATATGAATCTTACGATTGAACCAGGTGAATTTGTTTATGTTATTGGTACTACTGGTGCTGGTAAATCAACATTTATAAAGCTTTTATATCGCGAAGAAAAAGCAACTTCAGGGAAGTAGAGGTTGTAGGGCGCGATGTATCAAAAATTAAAAATCGAAAAGTTCCTTATTTTCGTCGTAATATCGGGGTTGTATTTCAAAATTTTAGACTTCTACCAAAAAAGACAGTTTTCGAAAATGTTGCGTTTGCGTTAGAAGTAATTGATACTCCACGTGTAGAAATCCGTCGTCGCGTTAGAGCCACTTTAGAGTTAGTAGGACTTGAGGATAAAGTCAATGCTTTTCCACATGAACTTTCAGGTGGTCAACAGCAGCGTGTAGCAATTGCTCGTGCAATTGTCAACAAACCAAAAGTGCTAATTGCTGATGAGCCAACAGGAAACTTAGATCCAGAAACATCTGAAGAAATTATTAATCTTTTAGAGAGAATTAATGAACAACAGAATACTACTATTCTAGTAGTTACTCATGACAGTAAAATTGTTCAAGAACATAAAAAGAGAACTATTTTGATTGAAAATGGATGTGTTAATGCGGACACTAGTTTAGGAGGTTACGATATTTAATGAACGAGTTGATTAGTTGTATGAAAAATCTGCCTAAACATTTTAAAACGGCAGTTCAAAATATATGGCGTAATGGTGTAATGTCATTTTCATCAATTTTCGCTGTTACGATTACGCTTGTTTTAATTGGTGTAATTGGTGTTTTAGCTTTAAATGTTCAAGATATTAGTTCGAACATTGAAGAGGGAGTTAGTATTTATGTAAAATTAGATAGATATATAGACGAAGCTGCTGAACAAGCAGTTGGGCCACAAATAGAAGCTATTTCTGGAGTAAAAAAGATTACTTATTATACTAAAGATCAAGAATTAGATAAATTAATTGAAACTCAAGGTGATGAAGGTGCTGCTTTATTTGAATCATACCGAGCAGATAACCCATTAGGTGGGGCTTATGAAGTAGAAGTTGATGATGCAGCAAATATTGCTAAAATCGCTGAAAAGATTCAAGAAATACCAAATGTCAATAAAACAAGTTATGGTGGACAATCAACACAAGATATGGTAAAAACTTTGAAAACTATTCAAACTGGAGGATCGATTTTTATTGTCGGACTTGCCATTATTGCATTATTTATGATCGCTAATACAATTAAAATCACGATCACAGCGCGTCAAACTGAAATCAGTATTATGCGTATGGTCGGTGCTAGTAACTGGTATATCCGTATTCCTTTTATGCTTGAAGGAATGTTGATTGGTCTAATTGGATCAATTATCCCGATTATTGTTTTAGTTTATGGTTATGGAATGGTATATGATTACGCTAATGGTGCATTAATGTCAGCAATGTTAGCACTAAAACCACCAATGCCATTTATCCGCGATTTCTCACTAGTTATTGCTGCTGTAGGGGCTGGCGTTGGTTTGGTTGGAAGCTTTGTTTCAATTAGACGATTCTTAAAATTCTAAAAACAGGCAGTGCCTGTTTTTTTAATAGGAGTAGGAATGATGAAAAATGAGATATTAAAATTTCTTAAACAAGATTATCTTAATAATTTAGATTTAATATATGCTCTTGAACATGGTGCTAAGATAAAATATTATAATCAGGCAGGAATAATGCTTAAATTTGAGGATATCTATATGCTTGCATTCAAAGATGAAAAAAATTGCTGAACAATTACTTAAACAAATAGATAAGTGCTCAATGCTAGCAATTCACAATGATAAATATTTTAATATAATTAATCAAAAATGGAGATTAAATAAAGAAATTGTAGCTTACCAGTATGGCTATTTAAAAAAATATGTTAGAATAATTAATAACCCAATCGTTGAAATTAAAGAAATTGGGAGGGAATATTTTGAATTTATTAAAGAAAATTATTCTACTCCGATTGAAGAAGCATATTTGCTTGAACGAATTGATGCTAATGTATTTGTGGGTGCGTTTATTGAAAAGCAGATTGTTGGATTTGCTGGGCGTCATATAGAGGGAACAATTGGTTTTGTTGAAGTAATTAAAGAATATCGACGTCTTGGAATAGCTCAGGCTCTAGAACAGTATTTAATGCAAAAACTAATTGCTGAAAACGAAATTATTTATTTACAAGTAGAAGTAGATAATTATCCATCAATGCGACTACATGAAAAATTAGGCTATGAGCGTTCTGATGATATTATCACCTGGTATATGTAAAGAAAGGAAAGAATAATGGGAAATTATAATTTTGATGACTTACAGTATTTACAAATTCCGTTGCCAGAGGAATTATTAAAATTAAAATGGCATGGTAGTTTTACAAGAATGAAAAGAATAATTGATGCAAAATTAGCTAATGATATTCCAATAGCTTTAAAAAAACGACTGCTTCATGAAAAAGAAATTATTCGTAGAATACCTCAAGAATATCCGTTATCATATGAAGAAGCTTTAAAAATTTGTCATAATAATTTTAATGATTTTAGTGATGAGGAACTAGAAAAATTACAAGATGAAAATGCGGTAGAATGGATTTTTGTAGAAGGACAACCATACTTTAGAGCTGATTTTTTGATAACATTTTAAAGACTAGAAATGATTATGCTGCACGTTTGTTTGATAAAAGCAAAGTTGAAAGTCGTGAAGCAAATTTTGCACTGCTTAATAATGCAATACATGAAATTAAAACAAAGGGACAATTAACATATCATTTTCGTTTAAAGACGGGAATTAAGATCAAGGCATCAGATTCAAATAAAAAAATTAAAATTCATCTTCCTTTGCCGTTAGAAGATTGTCAAGTTAAGAATTTTAAATTAATTGCGACAATGCCGCAATACAAATATTTAAATGACGGAAGTCATCCACAGCGAACTATCTATTTTGAAGAAAATATTGATCAGGTTAAAGATTTTTATGTGGAGTATGAATATGATAATGAGATGAAATATGTAGAACTTAAACCCGAAGATGTTTTAGAAAGTCAACCTAATTTTTTATTTACATGAACAAGCACCGCATATTGTTTTTACCCCTTATTTAAAGTCTTTGGCAAAAGAAATAGTTAAAGACGAGACAAATAATTTAATTAAAGCTAAATTAATATATGAGTATATTACAACTCACATAACCTATTCATTTGTTCGGAATTATTACACAATTCCCAATATTCCTGAGTATGCTGCTTTAGGTGGAAAAGGTGATTGTGGTGTTCAAGCACTATTATTTATTACTTTATGTCGTTGCGTGGGGATTCCTGCCCGTTGGCAAGCAGGTTTATATGTAACTCCACAGGATATCGGTAATCATGATTGGGCAAGATTTTATATTGCTCCATATGGCTGGTTATATGCTGATTGTTCTTTTGGAGGTTCTGCTTATCGTAATGGTGATCAGGAACGATGGCAGTATTATTTTGGACACCTTGATCCGTTTAGAATGCCTGCAAATAGTGAATATCAATACGATCTTTATCCACCGAAACAATTTATTCGTCAAGATCCATATGATAATCAAACTGGTGAGGCTGAGTTTGAAGATCGTGGGCTGTATTTAGATGAATACGATTTACATTTAGAAGTACTAGAGATCAAGAAAGTTTAATTATAAAAGTTAAAAATTATAGTTATCAAACTTTTCTAGAATATCCCCAAGATGTTGAGGGAATGATCGATTTATATGGTGTGACTAACTTTTTAACTTTCAATCAAGGTTTTAGTAAATATAATGAAAAAGAAATGACAAATATTTATGATTTGTTGGGGTGCTGGTGCGAGGATGATGAAGTTCTCTATCGTGAAGCATCACCGGTATCTTATCTTGAAGCGAAAATGAATTTGCTACCAATTCTTATTCTGCATGGTTCTAAGGATCATGTTGTTCCTTTTGAACAATCAGTAGAATTATATCAAAAATAAAAAGAGTATGGTTATAATGCAACTTTATGCAAAGTTGCTAAAGCTGATCATGAGCGTTCAATTTTTTATGTTAGAGCGGTCTTTGATGTTATCATAAATTTTTTAAATCAATATAAATAAAATAGCGCATAAGGCGCTATTTTATTTTTGACTTTGTTCTTGTTTTTCTAATAGCTCTAACCAGCGTTCATTTTTAATCTCAAGTTGTTCATTTAAATAGTCACGCTGATTTGATAATTCTGACAATTTATTATAATTACTTTGATACTCATTCATTTGTTCATTAATAATTTTGATTTGTTGTTCAAACTCAAGAATAACCTTTTCCATATTTTCAAGTTCTTGTTTTTCTTTAAAACTTAAGCGAATAGCACTTTGAAGTTTTTTCTGTTCTTTATATTTTTAAAGCTCCGTCGCTTTTATTCTTATTTTGTTGTTCAGAAATATCGATATAACTGCTATAGCCACCATTACAATAAGTGATTTGTTGATTCTTAAAAACGAATAAGCCATCACAAATACGATCAAGAAAATAACGATCATGAGATACGGTAATGACTATGCCATTAAAACTATCAAGATAATCTTCAAGAATAGCTAAAGTGGAAATATCTAAATCGTTAGTTGGCTCATCAAACAATAGTACATTGGGAGCTTGCATCAAAATATTCAACAAATATAGACGACGTTTTTCTCCACCTGATAAACGAGCAATATAAGTATGTTGTAAACTTGAATCAAAAAGGAAACGTTCACACATTTGTTTAGCAGTAAAGCTGCCTTCAAGGGTTTTTAAATCATTACTTGTTTGTTTGATATAGTCAATCACGCGCATATTTTCATCAAGACCATCATTCATCTGTTTAAAATATCCGATTTTAATTGTATCTCCATGAGTAACTGATCCACTGCTTGGTTCTAACTCTTTAGCGATAATCTTTAGAAGGGTGCTTTTACCACAACCATTTATTCCGAGGATTCCAATTCGATCTGTTCGTTTAAATAAGTAAGAAAAGTTGTTAAACAAGGTATGATCATCGTAGCACATACTCAAATCTTTCAACTCAATTGTCTTTTTACCAAGTCTAGAAGCAGTATTGATTAATTCTACTTGATTAATAGTTTGAATATCAGAAATATTGTTGAGCTGTTCAAATCGTTGAAGTCTCTCTTTGCTTTTAGTAGTTCTAGCCTGAAACTCCAGCTCTAACCCACTCTAATTCTTTTTTTAAGAATAATTTTCTTTTTCTTTGGGAATAGATCAGCTTCTTCGCGTTGTGCTTTTAAATTCAAGAAATTTTTGAATTAGTTAGCAGTGTATTCATAAATTTTGCTACGATCAATTTCCATGATCTTATTGGTAACTCGTTCAAGAAAATAACGATCATGGGTAACCATTAGAATGGCTTTGTTGAACTTAATTAAATATTTTTCTAAATATTCAATCATTTCGTTGTCTAGATGATTAGTTGGTTCATCGAGAATTAAGAGATCACATGGTTTTAGCAAGGTGATTGCAAGGGCAATACGCTTTTGCTGACCACCTGATAATTCTTTAATTAACTGTTCAAAATTAGTAATTCCAAACTTATTTAAAATTGCTTTGATTTCATATTCATTAACTTCGCTGACATCAATTAATTTATAAACTTGTTTAATAACGCTGTTATTAGGATCAAAATCAGGGTTTTGTGGTAAGTATGAGATTGTCATATCTTTTTTTCTAATAATATCTCCCTGATAATTTTCATTTCCAGCAATGACTTTCAACAAGGTACTTTTCCCCGTACCATTAACTCCAATCAAAGCAACTTATCGGTTTCTTCAATTAAAAAGTAACATTATCAACAATATTTTTAATACCATTCGTTTTTGATAAATTATTTGCACTTATTAACATATACGTCTCCTTAAACCTTCTTCTATTCTATCATGGAATAGAAATTGTAAACGAAATATTATCATCTCAATTACCAAAAAACCTTATTCTTGGTATAATGTTTATGGGTGATTTAAATGAAACGTTATACAATAGGGAAAATGGCAAAATTAAATAACGTAACTGAACAAACCCTAAGATTATATGACAAAATGGGTTTATTTAAACCAGCTTATGTAGATGAACATAACGGATATCGACTCTATGATATTGGTCAGTCTGCACGACTTGACATAATTCAGTATTTAAAGAATTTGGGAATTGACTTTAAAAGAAATCAAAAGAAATTTTTGATTCAAAAAATTTAGAATTATTACAGGAAAAACTAGAAGAAAGTAAGCTACAGATTAACAATCAAATTATTCAATTAAATGAGCAAAAAGCAGCAATTCAAAAAACAATTGATTCATTTGAACTTTTTAAAGCTGCCCCAAAAGTTGGAATGATCACATTAGAATTTATAAATAAAAGAACGATGCTCTATGTTGATGAAAAAAGTAAATTTTTATGATTATGATCTAGATGTTTATGAAGAATTATTAAGGGAATTTAAAGATGATCTCATTAAACAAGCTTTACCTCCAACAATCTTTTTTAATCCAGGAACTATTTTGCGTAAGGAATATGTTTTGAAAAGAAAATTTTGTGCAACTGAAATTTTTGTTTTTATTGATGATAAAAAAGAAATTCCGTTAAAAAAAGAAACAATTCCAGCTAATATGTATCTATGTATTTATTGTGATGATTTACTAAAGAAAAGGAATATGCATCATACGTCTTTTTGATGAAATTGAATCTAAAATTATAACAATAGTCGGGGATTATCTAATGCGAAAGTTTGAATGATATTTTGA
>ENA-OQLB01001241-OQLB01001241.1-human-gut-metagenome-genome-assembly--contig:-NODE-1241-length-11499-cov-7.515916_pt1 | contig 11499 bp, 16 predicted proteins | sample MGYA00242656_ERZ504813 | MGnify/ENA primary metagenome ERZ504813 (study PRJEB26092, sample SAMD00036388) | human gut metagenome | host: Homo sapiens | study: EMG produced TPA metagenomics assembly of... | reverse complement strand
CGCCTACAGAGGTGCGGGAGCCGCCGCTGATTTGGGAAACGCCCAGATGGAGCACTCTTTCCCGGGTTTTCTGGGTTTCCCGGGTGGAGATGATAATACCGGTGTAAGGGACGGCGATCCGGAGAACCGCTACGATTTTAGCGAAAATATCGTCGTTGATCCCGTTTTCAAATTCGTCGGGATTGATGTCGTCGGCAGGGCGGATTCTCGGCACGCTGATGGTGTGAGGGCCGACGCCCTTAGCGGCCTCCAGATGCTCGGCGTGCATCAGCAGGCCCACAAAATCATAGCGGTAGAGGTTCAGGCCGAACAGGACGCCGCAGCCTACGTCGTCGATGCCGCCGTCCATCGCCCGGTCCATGGCCTCTGTGTGGTAAGCATAGTTGGATTTCGGGCCGGTAGGATGAAGCTGCTCGTAAGCCTTCTTATTGTAGGTTTCCTGGAACAAAATGTAGGTGCCGATGCCGGCCTCCTTCAGCTTGCGGTAATTTTCCACCGTAGTGGCGGCGATGTTTACATTCACCCGGCGGATGGCGCCGTTTTTATGCTTGATGGAATAGATAGTCTTAATGCTTTCCAGAACATACTCAATGGGATTGTTCACCGGATCCTCGCCGGTTTCCAGAGCCAGGCGCTTGTGTCCCATATCCTGAAGGGCGATGACCTCCCTGCGGATTTCATCCTGGGTCAGCTTTTTCCGGCAGATATGCTTGTTTTTGTAGTGGTAGGGGCAGTAGGTGCAGCCGTTGACACAGTAATTGGACAGATACAGCGGGGCGAACATAACGATACGGTTCCCGTAGAAATCTTTTTTAATTTGTTCCGCCAAACGATACATTTTCTCGTTTTCCTCCGGCAGATCGCAGTCCAGAAGCACCGCCGCCTCCCGGTGGGTCAAGCCCTTCAGGCTTGCTGCCTTTTGCAGCAGGGCTTCGATCAGCTCCTTGTTGGATTTATTTTTCTCCGCGTAGTCCAGAGTGTCTAAAATCTCCTCGTCACTGATAAATTCTTCCGCTTTGCTGGATTTTACATCATACATAACGCTCTATCTTCTTTCTTTCAAAAATATTTTGGATGGAAATATGATTTGTCAGCGGGGAACACGTTCCAACGCTGTAATCTGCTGTTCTAAAAGCTTGCGGTCCTCGATTACGTGGGTTTCTCCGAGCTTTGCCGGATAAATCTCGTAATACCGCTTATATTTAGTGGGAGTAACCTTTCGCATTACCACGTTGGCTCCGCAGGAGAACACATCGTTTTTTTCACTGCCGCTCAGAACGCCAAGAGAAGTGGTAGCGGGAAGGTTCAGCTTGGGAAGCAGGATGCGGGCGAGAGCCACAACCCGTTTGGTGGTTTCGGTGCTGCCGCTGGAAAGCTCTCGCAAAGGCGTGTCGGGATGGGGAATAAAGGGTCCCATGCCGGCCATATCGCAGCCAATCTCCTGAAGCAGGAGAAGGTCGTCGGCCAGGGTTTCCGCTGTTTGACCGGGCAGGCCGATCATAAATCCGCTGCCGGTTTCATAACCCAGACGCTTTAAGACTTTTAGACAGGCTATCCGCTGCTGTAAAGAGGAATCTGGATGAAGAGCGGAGTAAATTTCAGGGTCGGCGGTTTCGTGCTTCAGCAGATACCGGTCGGCGCCGCATTCCCGCAGATACGCGTAAGCCTCCTTCGGCATCTCGCCGCAGCTCAGGGTGACGGCCATGCCTGTTTTTTTGATCTCCTTCACCAGGCCGCCCAGGATTTTCGGCGTAAACCATGGATCCTCTCCGGACTGCATCACCAGGGTGCGGTAGCCGGCACGGGCGGCGGCAGAAGCCGCGTCTACGATTTCATCAGGCGTCATGCGGTAACGGTGCAGGGCTTGGTTCCTACAGTTTAGTCCGCAGTAAACGCATTTTCGACGGCAGATATTCGAAAACTCCAGGATCGCCCGGATATCCACATAATTTCCTTTTTCCTGAAAACGGATTTTATCCGCCAGGCGGTAGTAGGGAGAGAAATCCTCGGCCTTCAGCGCGTCGATCAGATCCCGCCGGTTCATTGGGCGCCTGCCTTGGAATAAACGGTTTTTACGCTGATCCCCGGAAGCATCCCCAGCTTGCCGGAAAGAGAGCTTATAACGTTGTTTTCCGCATCGACCACCACGCTGATGATGTTTACCTTTTTTTCCCGATAGGGAAGCCCCATGCGCCCAACGATATAGCCGCCGTATTCATGCAGAACAGCGTTGATTTGCTGGACCGAGTCCGGATCCTCTACGATAATGCCGATGAGAGCGATTCTGGTTTCCATAGGCAAGGCCTCCGTTTCAATTTTTTAATACGATTTTGCGCGTTTTGGCTTTTATCAGCTTCAATGGAATAGAAGCAAAAATAATTTTCAGCTTGTCTTTCCTGTTGCTTTTGAGTGCCGCAGGAAGCTTTTGTAACCTGAAAATAAGGCGAAGATAAAAATCCCCGCGCGAAAGCGCGGGGATAGCCTTTGTAAAGCAATAAAGCTAAAGCGTAAAAGCATTCTGATTCCCGTCGCTTTGCAGTCGGGACGCCAAAGCGCCCTATTGTTCAGTACGATTTCTGGCAAGGCCTTTCCATTCGGCAGGGCACAGCGCGCGCCGCCTCATAGTTAGGCTGTGTTAAGATTATAACATACCTTGCGGAATCCGTAAAGGGGCAGTATACTAAAACTCAATTCAATAGTTCAACCGTTTTATCCTTTTTCTGGCACAACCGCCGGAAATAGTCTACAGATGGCCGGAAAAACTGGTTTGCGCAGATTTACAATGCTTCCTAAGCGTGATAAAAGAATTCTAAAAAAGAATCGCAAAAAATTTAAGGAGCAGTGAACGGCTGCGGCGGCAGAGGGAGACCGGCGGTCTAGGGCTTTCTAAGCCTTGCTTTCCGGCTGAGAAATCGGCTGTAAAGCCGTTTCCGTTTGGAGGCTTTATCCGCTTTGTTTCGGCGCTGTTGAGAAAAGACTATCAGTTCATTTGGAGGAGATTATGAAAAAAAATTCTTACTATTGTAATGCTGTGCCTGATTCCGTTAGGGGCGCTGCTCCTGCTTCTGGCACAAAATGTCCCCGGCTTTGCCGAGGGCTACGCCGCCGCCGTTTATCCGGTGTGGTCCAGGGGCGTCAATTTTGTCACCTCTCTGCTGCCGTTTTCCCTGGCGGAATTCCTGGTTTATCTGGCGGTGCCGGCGGCCCTGTTTTTCCTGATCCGGTTTGCCGCCCGTATGATCGGCGGGAAAGGAAGAAGGGGAAAACTCTTGAAAAGGTTTTCTGTTAATGTGGGCTGCCTGCTGGGGGTATTGCTTTTCTTTTTTACCGTGAATTGCGGCATCAACTACCACAGGGATACCTTTGCTCAGGCCAGCGGACTGCCGGTAGAGCCCTCGTCAGAGGAAGAACTGATCAGCCTGTGCCAAACCCTGCTGGAGGATGTGAACAGAGAGCGCCGGCTGGTGCGGGAGGATGAAAACGGTGTGATGAAGCTGAGCTTCGAAAGCGACCGGGAGCTGGCGGAGACGGTCAGACAGGCCTACGACGGACTGGAAAGCCAATATCCAACCTTGCGGAGCGGCTATGGGCTCCTAAGGCCGTGCTGGCGTCACGGGGAATGTCTTATCTAGATATTACGGGAGTGTTTTTTGCCTATACCTTCGAGGCCAACGTGAACGTGGACGTGCCGGATTATTCCATTCCCGCCACTATGGGCCATGAGCTGAGCCACCTGCGGGGATATATGCGGGAGGACGAAGCTAACTTTTTGGGCTATCTTTGCTGCCGGGAAAGCAGCCATCCGGATCTGCGGTACTCTGCCGCCATGCTGGCGTTCACCCATGCAACCAACCAGCTTTACCGACAGGATCCAGAAGCGGCCCAAGAGATTTTCGACGGCATGGATGAGGGCGTCCGCAGGGACCGGGCTTACAATTCCGCTTACTGGGAACGGTTTGAAGGCCGGCTGTCGGAGGTTTCCAGAACGGTGAACAATACCTATTTGCAGGCCAACAGCCAGGAGGATGGCGTACAAAGCTACGGCCGTATGGTGGATCTGCTTTTGGCGGATCAGCGGCAGAAAAGCTCGAAATAAAACGCCGTGGTTAAACGTGCTGTAAGCTGTAAATATTCGGAGCAGAGTATGCCGCGGGTTAACTGTGAACATAACTTGAACAATTTGTTAAATACCTCCTGAACGCTGTTCGGGAGGTATTTTTTTCTTGACAAGGCTATCACAAAATCCTTATAATTAATAATTAGATTGTCAAACTAATTATCGGCTTGTTCTCAGGAGGTGACGTAATGATCTGCCAGAATTTAGTTGAGGAGCTGGAGGAAGCCTACACCCTCATCACGGTTGTGGAGGAGGAAATGGTGGAAAACGCAAAAAAGCTGGATCTCTCCTTGGCTGAGGTTCATATGCTGCAGGCGATTGGGAAAAATAAGGAAAAAGGCAGGACGATCAGCGAGTTGGCGGCAGAGCGTTATATCACCTTGTCCTCTGTGACCATCGCGGTGAATAAGCTGGCCCGCAAGGGGTATGTTCTGAAAACCAAGGCCCAGCGGGATGGCCGGGTGGTATATGCCAGGCTGACAGAGCAGGGAGAGCGGGTGGACCGTCTCTACCGCAGGTTTCACCAAAGCCTCGCCCACAACATGGTGGAGGGCTTTTCGGAAGAGGAAAAACAGGTGCTGCTGAAGGGAATTGGCCGGTTGAACAATTTTTTACAGCACAGAATTGAAAAAATGGAGGCCAGCAAATGAGTTTTCGAATCATCGGAACAGGGCGCTGTGTTCCGGAATACGTTTTGACCAACGAGGAAATTTCTACCATGGTGGAGACCAGCGACGAATGGATCAGCACGCGCACAGGCATTAAGGAAAGAAGAATCTGCACCAAGGAAACCATCACCGATCTGGCGGTAACGGCGGCGAAAAACGCTTTGGAGGACGCGAAGGCTGCTCCCGAGGAGCTGGATATGATTATCTGCGGAACCATCCGGGGGGAGTTTATCAGTCCATCCGAGGCCTGCGTGATACAGAAAAAGCTGGGCGCCAGATGTCCGGCCTTTGACGTAAACGCGGCCTGCTCCGGCTTTCTTTACTGCATGGATGTAGCCGCCGGCTTTTTTGCCCGGAAACGGGTGAAAAGGTGCTGGTCGTTTGCGCTGACAACGTGAGCAACTGCTCTGACTGGAACGACCGGGCGACCTGTGTGCTCTTTGGCGACGGCGCCGGCGCGGCAGTGCTTGCCGAGGGCAGCGATCTGCTGTCTATTGAGCTGACCACCACAGGAGATTATGAGTATCTTAGAATTCCCAGAGGGGAAAACGCCTGCCCCATGTACCGGCATCCGTCGGAACGGCCGGTGCTCCACATGAACGGCCGGGAGGTTTATAAATTCGCGGTAAACGCCATGGTTACCGGGCTGCAGAACGCAGTGGCCGCCGCGGGCTGAAGGAAAGCGACATTGACCATGTGATGCCCCATCAGGCTAACATGCGGATTATCGAGGCGGCTAAGGCTAAGCTGTCCTTTGCGCCGGAGAAATATTTTTATAACATCACCCGTTACGGCAATACGTCGGCGGCCTGTATTCCCATGATGCTGGATGAGGCCAACCGGGCCGGAAAGCTGAAAAAGGGCGATTATATCGCGATGGCTGCCTTCGGGGGAGGCCTGACCAGCGGAAGCGCCGTGCTGAGATGGAATGCGGAGTGATATCGATGGCGTTGGAAACGATTAAAAAGCTGTTAGCTAATTACAAGCATATCGACGAAAGCCTTATCACCCGGGAGACGACCTTTGAAAGCATCGGCATTGATTCTCTGGATACCGTGGATCTGGTGATCGATTTGGAAGAGGCTTTTCACATCATCATCGAGCGGGATGAGACGATTGAAACGGTAGGCGAGCTTGTGGATATTATCGACGAGCTCAGCTGTCAGGAGGGATAAAATGAGTAAAATCGCGTTTGTATTTTCCGGACAGGGGGCGCAGGCTCCCGGTATGGGAAAGGAGCTGTATGACTGCTCCCCAGCCGCGAAAGCGGTGTTTGACCTGGCGGACAGCATCCGTCCCGGCACCTCCCAGCAGTGCTTCGAGGCACCCAGGAGGAATTGAACGTCACGATCAATACCCAGCCTTGCCTGTTCGCCTGCGACCTGGCGGCGGCGAAAGCGGCCCAGGAACGGGGAATCCAGCCGGACTGCGCGGCGGGCTTCTCTCTGGGAGAGGCGGCGGCTGTCGCGTTCAGCGGTATGCTCACAGAGGCGGAGGCCTTTTCCATGGTGTGCAAACGGGCGGAGCTGATGAACGAGGCGGCTCAGAAGAATCCGGGCGCTATGGCGGCGGTGATGAAGCTTTCTCCCCAGCAGGTGGAGACGCTCTGCGGGCCGATTGAAAATGCCTGGCCGGTGAACTACAACAGTCCCAAGCAGACGGTGGTGGCGGCTTCGGCCGATACCATCGACCAGGTGGTGGAGGCGGCCTCAGCCCAGCGGGGCAGGGCGGTCAAGCTGGCGGTCAGCGGCGCGTTCCACTCTCCGCTGATGCATTCCGCCGCCGACGGCTGAGAGAATACCTGGCTTCGGTTTCCCTAAGGAAGAGAGGCTTCCGGTATACGCTAACCTTACCGCCGGGCCCTACGGGAGGATAAAAAGGAAACCATGGCGGCCCAGTGCGAAAATCCAGTGCGGTGGCAGAAAACTATTGAGAATATGATAGCAAACGGCGTTGACACCTTTATTGAGGTAGGGGTCGGAAAGACGTTAGCTGGGCTGATTAAAAAGATTAATCCCGAGGTAACGGTATATCAAATTGAAAATAAGGAGGGACTCGACGCGGCAGCAGAAGCGTTGGGGAAATAACAATGATGGATTTAACAGGAAAAACCGCGCTGATTACCGGCGCATCCAGAGGAATCGGCAAGGCCATCGCCTTAAAGCTGGCGGGTCAGGGCGCCAATATCGCTATCCCCTATTTAGGCGACCCGGCGGAGGCGGAGCAGGCCCAAAAGGAAATCGAGGCCCTTGGGGTCAAGTGCGTGATGTATGTCTGCGACGTTTCCAGCTTCGAGGCTTCCAAGGAAGTGGTGGAAAAGGTTATCGAGGAATTCGGCGGCGTCGATATTTTGGTGAACAACGCCGGCATCGTACGGGATAAGCTGATCCTCTCCATGAAGGAAGAGGATTTCGACATGGTTATCAATGTAAACCTAAAGGGTGCTTTCAATATGATCAAGCACACCTACTCCCACTTTATGAAGAAGCGCAGAGGCAGAATCATCAGTATTTCTTCCATCGTGGGCCTGAACGGCAACGCGGGCCAGGCCAACTACTCCAGTTCCAAGGCCGGCCTGATTGGCCTGACCAAATCCACCGCCAAAGAGCTTGGCGGCAGAAACATCACTGTCAACGCTATCGCTCCCGGGTTTATCGATACGGATATGACCCAGCAGCTATCCGACAAGGTAAAGGACGCCATGAAGGCGCAGATCCCCATGAAGCGTCCCGGCACCCCGGAGGATATCGCCAATCTCGCCCTGTTCTTAGCCTCGGATGAAGCCTCCTATATTACCGGCGAGGTCATCCGGGTGGACGGCGGCTATGCAATGTAAGGAGGAGCCAGAGTGAATCGAGTAGTAGTCACGGGAATCGGCGCGGTGACCCCTATCGGCAACGACGCCCAAACCACTTGGAGGGGGATGAAGTCGGGCAAAAACGGCATCGGCTTTATCACCCGGTTCGATACGGAGGAATTTAAGGTTAAGGTGGCGGCGGAGGTCAAGAATTTCGACCCCACTCTTTATTTGGAAAAGAAAGAAATCCGGAAAACCGATCTTTATACCCAGTACGCCCTGGCCGCCGCGTCCCAGGCTGTGGAGGACAGCGGCATTATCGGCACTGTGGAGCCGGAACGGCTGGGAGTCTATGTCGGCTCCGGAATCGGCGGCATGACCACCTTTGTGGAAAACTGCAAAAAGCTGTTTGACGGCGGCCCGAAAAAGGTATCTCCGTTTTTTATCCCTTCTATGATCGCCAATATCGCCGCCGGCACCATTGCCATTAAGCATAACGCTCAGGGCCCGTCTATGTGCGTGGTAACCGCCTGCGCCACCAGCACACATACCATCGGCGAGGCGTTCCACGCAATCCGCTACGGCTACGCCGACGCCATGATCGCCGGCGGCGCGGAGGCCACCCTGAATGAGCTGCTATCGCCGGCTTCACCAGCTGCATGGCGCTGTCCACCATCAACGATCCCCAGCGGGCCTCTATTCCTTTGACAAGCGGCGGGCTGGCTTTGTTTTGGGAGAGGGCTCCGGTATCCTGATTCTGGAGGAATATGAGCACGCTAAGGCAAGAAACGCGAAAATCTATGCGGAAATCGTAGGCTACGGCAATACCGACGACGCTTACCACATCACCGCTCCCCATCCGGAGGGCAAGGGCGCCAGCAACGCCATTAGGCTTGCCCTGGAGGAAGCGGGCTTCCATAAGGAAACGGACAGCCTGTATCTGAACGCCCATGGCACCAGCACAGAACTGAACGATAAAGGCGAGACCATGGCGGTAAAAAAGGCTTTGGGGGACAAGGCCTATGATATCTATATCAGTTCCACCAAATCCATGACCGGCCATATGCTGGGCGCCGCCGGCGCCGTGGAAGCCATTGCCAGCGTGATGGCGCTGAAGGAGGGCGTGATCCCGCCCACCATTGGCTATCAGGAGCCGGATCCGGAGTGCGACTTGAACTACGTGCCCAACCAGGCGGTGGAGGCGAAGGTGGACTTCGCGGCTTCCACGTCTTTGGGCTTTGGCGGGCACAACGGCTGCCTGGTATTCAAACGCGTTGAGGAAAAGGGAGAGTAAAGCATGAACGTAAAAGAGATTAAAACCCTGGTGGGGATTATGGAAGACAGCAGCCTGACTGCTCTGGAGATCGAGGTCCCGGATCTGAAGCTTCGCCTGGAGCGCAGCGCCGGAACCGGCAGCGTGGCGGAGGTGCTTCAGCCGCCGGTATATTCCGTGCCTGCGGCCGCACCGGCGCCGGAAGCTGTTCCGGCGGCGTCTGCCGCGCTGTCCAGCCTGCCGCCGCAGAGCCGCAGGCCGCGGCCAGGGAGAACGCTTCTATAAAGAGATCAAAGCGCCTATGGTAGGCGTATTCTATACCTCCTCCGCACCGGAGGCGGAGCCTTACGTGACAAAGGGCTCTCAGGTGAAAAAAGGCGATGTGGTGTGCATTATCGAGGCCATGAAGCTGATGAATGAGATCGCCGCCGAGGAAGAGGGCCAGATCGTGGAGGTCTGCGTCCAAAACGGCCAGATTGTGGAATACGGCCAAACCCTCTTTAAACTTTCCTGAAAGGAAGATGGAAGATGAATCGGGAAGAAATTATGCGGATTATTCCTCACCGCCCGCCTATGCTGCTGGTGGACGAGGCGGAAAAAAAGGATGAAAACAGCTGCCGCGGCTCCTACACCGTAAAAGGGGACGAGTGGTTTTTGCAGGGGCATTTTCCCGGCAAGCCTACTGTTCCGGGCGTAGTGCTGTGCGAAATGATGGGCCAGGCGTGCGCCGTGATCCTGGCGGATAAGGTGCAAGGAGCATCCCTTATTTCACCGGCATAAAAAAACGCAAAGTTCAAGCATCCGGTGCTGCCAGGCGATACCCTGGAAATTGAGTGCGCCATGACCAAGAACCGGGGCGCCTTCTATTTTGCCGAGGGCAAGGGCAGCGTCAACGGAAAGGTGTGCGTCCAGGCGGAGTTTTCCTTTGCGCTGGTAAAGCCGGAAGAATAAAGGAGTGTGACACCTTGTTCTCTAAAATTTTAATTGCAAACCGGGGAGAAATCGCGGTTCGGATTATCCGGGCCTGCCATGAGATGGGTATCTCCGCCGTGGCGGTCTACTCCGAAGCGGATAAAAACGCCCTGCATGTCAGCCTGGCGGATGAAAGCTACTGCATCGGCGGCCCCCAGGTAGGAGACAGCTATCTCAACATGGCGGCGATTTTAACGGTGGCGGTGGCTACCGGCGCCCAAGCCATTCACCCGGGCTACGGCCTGCTTTCGGAAAACGCCAAATTTGTTTCCCTGTGCGAGAAGTGCAATATCGCCTTTATCGGACCAACCTCGCAAATGATCTCCCAAATGGGGGATAAGGATATGGCCCGGAAAACCATGAGAAACGCCGGGGTCCCCGTGACGCCTGGCTGCGACATCATCACCGATATCAAGGAAGCGGCGGCGGTAGCCGAGAAAATCGGCTATCCGGTTTTGATTAAGGCAAAGGCGGGCGGCGGCGGCAGAGGCATCCGCCTGGTATCGTCTCCGGACGCGTTTGAAAACGCCTTTTATTCTGCTTCCAGCGAGGCTCAGAGCGCCTTTGGAGACGGCGCCTGTTATATGGAAAAATACTTGAACCCGGTCAAGCATATTGAAATGCAGATCCTTTGCGACCAGTACGGAAATGTGGTATGCTTGGGAGAACGGGAGTGCTCCGTTCAGCGAAAAAACCAGAAGCTCATTGAGGAAAGCCCCTCTCCGGCTATCACGCAGGATACTCGTCAAAGGATGATCCAGGTGGCAGCCAAGGCCGCTAAAACAGTCGGCTATGTGGGAGCCGGAACCATCGAGTTTTTATATGATCAAAGCGGAAATTTTTATTTTATGGAAATGAATACCCGGCTTCAGGTGGAGCATCCTGTTACTGAAATGGTGACAGGCATCGATTTGGTTCAGTGGCAGATTCGGGTGGCGGCCGGAATCGAGTTGAGCTTTTCTCAGGAAGACATTCAATTAAAGGGCCACGCAATCGAGTGCCGTGTCAACGCCGAGGATCCTGCTCACGGTTTCCGCCCAAGCTGCGGCCAGATCCAATTTCTGCACATTCCCGGAGGACCGGGCGTACGGTTTGAAACCGCCGTGTATCCCGGCTATTTTGTTCCGCCGTTTTATGATTCCATGATCGGCAAGCTGGTGGTTCACGGAGATACCCGGGACCAGGCGATCCGGAAAATGAAACCGCTCTCGGAGAGCTGGTAATCGAGGGAATCAGCCATAATGCGGAGCTCCAGATGGAGCTGATGGGGGACCCGAGATTTGTGGATGGGACCTACACCACCGGGCTGATGGCCCAGCGGGAGAAGGAACGGAAGGCCTGAGCAAATACCGGGACGGCAGCCAGGACTTTCCCGCGGCGGAAAAAGCCTGGGGAACCAAAAGCTTCGAAAGCAGCCGAAAGAAAAGACGCAGGTCAGTTCTGAGAAGCTGCAAAGCCAAGGAGCCGATTGCCTTGGCGGACGCCGGATTTCCGCGGCACGCCGTCAGGAGCTGCCCAGCTTAAAAATTCCGGGAATTGACTGCCGCTTCGTAAGCCGGTTTCCCGTATACGGTTATGATAAAAGGAGGGAAATGCTGTGAAACCCAGTGATTTACCCAATTGACGGATACCATATCCAATTCCATATCTCAGACCATTTCCAATACCTTAA
>ENA-OQLB01001240-OQLB01001240.1-human-gut-metagenome-genome-assembly--contig:-NODE-1240-length-11505-cov-1.456407_pt1 | contig 11505 bp, 17 predicted proteins | sample MGYA00242656_ERZ504813 | MGnify/ENA primary metagenome ERZ504813 (study PRJEB26092, sample SAMD00036388) | human gut metagenome | host: Homo sapiens | study: EMG produced TPA metagenomics assembly of... | reverse complement strand
CTCTGTTTTGCTCTGATTTTTTCAGTCCTTTCTTTTCCTTGTTTTACCGACTCGATCTTTATTTTTTTTATCAGATCCTGTCAATGCGGAAAACGCTTCTTCTGTCAATGTTGCTTTCGCACTCCCCACTGGCTGTCCCTGATAAAATACTCTACCGCAGCCTGTCTTACTCCTTCCTTTTCATTTGGAACATACTCTTTTTCCAATTCTGAAAACGAAACGCCCTTTGGAACAACAACACAGGCATCTTCCTTGTCAAAACTTTCAATATCTGATGAAGTTTCACATTCCCTCAGATTCAGCCTTTCAAAATTTGTAAATGCATAATCATACATAGACCTCGTATCCGTATAAGCATCTACTCCATATGTATGAAGCACCACCGCTGCCAGCTGCATATCATTCCCTTCCGCCATCGTCACAAGCGTTGTCTTTGACTGATCTGTATATCCGGTCTTTCCCGCTTTCGCATTCGCATAGTAATAATAGTTTTCCGGCCAGAGCATTTTATGATTCTGATCCAGATCCTTTCTTCCGCAGTCAGATTCGTCGGTGGAACTTTGTATTCCAGCGTTGTCTCCAGTCTTCGAAACTCTTCATTCTGATAAGCTGCCGCTGCAATTCTCGCCATGTCATGCGCTGTTGTATAGTGGTTGTCATCATGAAGCCCATTTGCATTGACCCAGTTTGACTGTACATCCCAATTCCTGAGATATCCGGTTCATCTCTTCTATAAACTCCGCATATCCGCCATTTAAGTACTGCTTTCCTACATTTTCCGCCACCGCATAGGAGACTTCATTTGCCGAAGCCAGAAGCATCCCATAAAGTGCCGACTCCATGTTGATCTCTTCCCCGGGCTTCATCCGATCTGCGCATCATCACTGCAAAAAGAAATACTGTCCTCTGAAAATACAACGGTATCGGACATTTTCGCATACTGTAATGCAGTCAAAACACTCAACACTTTCGTAATACTCGCAGGATATCTTTTTTCTTCGGCTTTTTTTGCATAAAGCACTGCCCCGCTGTTCATGTCCATCACAATGCCGGAAGCCGCATAGATTGCGGGTCCCTGTGGCCAGTTCGAAATCTCGTTTGTATCTATTTTCTCCGCATAAGATGCTGCTTTTTCCTGGTTTTCCTGCTCCTGTGCAGACAGTACTTGTGTATTTTCCGTCTGCTCCTGCCCGGCCATCTCCTCTGCACACACAGCCACCACCCGGCGTAAGAAGTCAAAAGAATCGCTGCCAATGCGCCTGAGAGAACTTCTTTGCTTTCATAATCTGCCTCCATTTTGTTTCAATTGGTTTTATTATACGCAAAATGGAGGTTAGCGTCAACGCATCAGAAATTTTTAAAACTTTCTAAATTTTTCCCGTCTTCTCTTGAGGATTTTTCAAAAACAGGATAGAATAGGAGCATTCGGAAGGAGGATTTCCATGAGTTCCAAGAACAACAACGAACATTTTTTTGATCAGGATTTTGAAGTCACTTATGAAGACGATCCGATCTTTCATTATGAAGAAGAACCACTGACAAAGCGTGAATTTCAAACCGTAGATTTAAAATCACAGCCAAAGCCCCGGGCTTCCGGTAAAAAGAAAAAGAATATTCAAATGCCGCTGCAGGGAGACGAGACCATTTTAATGGATCCGATCACAAATGGATCCGTTTCTCCACAGTCGGCCGGAAAAACCATCAATGGGAAGAAGAACCTGACAGAAGAAAAAATCCATCACGTTCAAAACGCCCGATCTCTGATTCTGATGATTACGAGGATGAACGCCCCCGCAGAGAAAAGTCTTCTTCCAAAAGGAAAAGTGACCTGCTTTCTCCTGTAAAAACCACTGCAAAATATGGGGGAAAAGCCATTTATAAAACAGCCAGCATTATCATCCGTTTCGTTTCTCTTTTGCTGATCGCAGGAACAGCCGCTTTCCTGGCTTATAATTTCTGGCGCGGCAGTGCTCCTTACGGAGATCCTGTAACTGCAGTAGAAGAAAAGAATTATTGTCTGGCCGCTTATGCCGGAGTCGCCGGATTTTTTCTTTTATTTGAATGCATCTCCTTTTTATGGGCTATGACACGGGTTCGTGTCCGTAACGGCAGAAAGACTTATAAAGAAGATACCGGACGTGGACTTTTCTCATTCATTTTTATCTATGTGTGCTCTTATGCATCCTTTTGGATCAACCAGATCATTCCACAGTCTCCGGATGTGTTAAAAGGAATCCGCGGTGCTCTGGATGTATTCGGTTCCATGCACAATGCCCTGCTTGGGCTCTGTCTGGCGGGAGTCATTTCCTGTCTGGTCCGTAAGTATGCAAAATAGATTGAGAACGACAAAACGCCGCCGGGGGTACAACGTTTATCTTTGGCAGCGTTTTTTGTTTTACTATTTACCATTATTTTACCAGCACTCCGGACTGCAGTATATCCCTAAGCAACTGATTTGCCTCACTTTTAATCTCTTCAATCGATGTTTTCTCACCATGTGCCTCATTGATAAATCCAAGCATCCCAAAACACAAGAAACCTGCAATTTTCTTCGGGGAATATTTCACTTCTACATTCTGTCGGATTTTATTGGTATGATTTTCAATTGTTTCCAGTACAATAGTGTAAAATGCAGATGCAAGATACGGGTTTTTCTGCGGGCTGGTATACTGAAAAAATGCAAAACAGTCATAATACACTTCCAGAATACTGTTTAACATATTGCAATATCCCATTACAAGATCATTTCCCGGATTTTCTTTTTCCTGTTTTGTACGATAGATATCCGTTCCGATCTGAAGCATATCACTGAAAATATCATCTGCCAGTGCGTATTTATCACTGTAGTGTGCGTAAAAAGTAATTCTGCTGATTTCTGCCCGCTTGCACAATTCTGTAATAGAAATCTGCTCAAATGAAATCTCTCCCATCATTTCGATCAAGGTTGCCTTCAAATTTTTCTTGGTTTTGATCACTCTTCTGTCTTCCATGATTTACATTTTCCTCTTTCTGTATAATTAACTAACATTTTACAAATATTGTTCATTGTCTTTAGATTTCGAATTTGCTATAATCTTAACACTTGTTAAAATAACGGTCAATATGTAAGCTATTTTCGCCTTTCACCATAGAAACGGCGGGTTACGGATTAAGGGAGGATTTTATGCCAAAGATAGCAATTATGACAGACAGTAATTGTGGGATCATGCCTGATGATGCGCAGAAGTATCACATTCACATACTTCCAATGCCTGTCCTTGTTGGGGAAGACACTTTTTATGAAGGATGCAATATCACATCAGAAGAGTTTTACCGGAAACTTTCTTCCGGAGAACCTGTTACAACTTCCCAGCCATCGCCTGCGGATGTCATGAAGATGTGGGATCAACTGTTAAAGAACACGACGAAGTCGTTCATGTCCCGATGTCCAGCGGGCTGAGCAACTCCTGTCAGACTGCCTTGCTGCTTGCACAGGAAGAGTACTTCGAAGGACGGGTACATGTTGTAGATAATCACCGGATTTCCGTCACACAGGCACAGTCCGTTCTAGACGCATCCGTACTCGCCCGGCAGGGACTTAATGGGGCGCAGATCAAAGAAATTCTGGAAACAGAAGCCATGGATGCCACCATCTACATTGCGGTAGACACTTTGGAATATTTAAAAAAAGGCGGTCGTATCACAGCAGCTGCTGCTGCCATCGGAACCGTATTGAATTTAAAGCCGGTTCTTACCATTCAGGGAGATAAACTGGACGCCTATACCAAAACCCGGGGAATGAAGTCTGCTTTTAAAGCCATGTGTAAAGCACTTGACAAGGATCTCTCCGGAAGACTCTCCGGACTCCATGACCAGGGGCTGCTCAAAGCCGGCATTGCTTATACAAAAATGGATCCTGATACATTGGGATTTTTTGAAGAAGAAATGAAAAAACGATACCCGGATCTGGAATTATTTCAGCTCCCGCTCACTATGAGCATCGGGTCTCACACCGGTCCGGGCGCACTCGGAATCGGACTGGTACGGTTTCATAAATAACACAGGCGGAAAAGCTGAATTTCTTTTCCCGCCCATTTTTATCTCGGCTTCGCATTCGGATAGATTCGATCCATTCTTTCATCATCAAAATGCTCATCCATCACTTTTTCCCATCCGCTCTCTGCCGGCTTTCCATTGGCACGCATATCATAGCGCACCAGCGCCGCCATAGATACCAGAATATTCACTGCCATAAACACAACCAAAATCCAGGTCAGCACATATCCCCAGAACATCGGAATCTTTTCAATCCATCCTGCAAATTTCGGATACAATACCTTGATCCAGATCACAGCTGCGATCCCCCAGAAAAAGCAGTACAACAGATTGATACGCCCACCCAGGTTGAACGGAATCTTACTGTAGTCCCAGAATACTTTTCCAAATACAATCTCTGTAAATACACTGCAGACATATTCATATGCTCCGCCCAAAAATGTACCTACTATAAAAATGTGCCGGTCCGGCTTTTCTCTGTCCTTGTATAAAAGTGCCGTTGCAATAGCAATCGCCAGCCCCCATACAATACTGAACGGTCCCCATACAAGGCTGCTCCTGCTCATCCATACTCCGGCTGTCAGACGACAGAAGATCGTCTCTGTAAAGTCTCCAAGCACTGCTCCGATCAAAAACAGCCAGAATAGTTTATAAAACCCGCACCCTTCTGCAAAGTTCCCTTCTTTTTCTGTCTGCTCTGTCTTTTCCATGATCACAGGATATGCCTTCGCCATTCGTTTTTCTACATGACCCACGATCATTAATGCAAATTTCTGCGTCCATACTGCTACTTCTTATTCCACCGGATTGCAGTCGGCATCTCTTTCCGGATATGAAATACTGCTGCCAGCGATGCAGAAATATCCAGAGCCATTCCTGCCAGCAAAATCCAGAGCAGAATCTCCCGGATCAGCGTCGGAATCATGTGATATACTATCAGAAAAAAGCATCTCCATACCGTACAGCCACAAATCCGAGCACTGCCCATAATACAGAATACTGCAGGCAGATGTATCCGTCAAAATTCCATTTCTTGTTCGAATAGTCCCACCATTTGTGCTGATTTAAGCGCTCCAGGATTTTTCCTGCCATCCACTCTATGATCGTTGCAAGCACTCCACAGCCGATCAGCTGAAAGACAGGCTCTGCCATCAGTTCTTCCATCGTGACTGCCATAAATACTGCTGCGATTCCATACACCAGACAGAACGGACCTGTCGAAAATCCACGGTTTACAAACTTTTTCTTTTTCACTGTGCCGACAATCGTTTCGACCACCCATCCCAGAAAAGAGTAGATCAAAAGCAGCCATACCAACTCCATCATTGAATAGTTCATCTATGTTTCTCCACTTATCTTTCGTATTTTATTACTACATTTACTCTTCAATTTTTTTTCAAAATCTCACCAATATCTCCGAATTCTTCCGGCAGATCTGATTTTTGATAATAATCAATTGACACGATCTTACCGGGAAGCTCCTGTTTGTACGGTCCCGCCTGAACCAGCACTTTATCCCCACTTCCAGATCTTCATCCTCTGTCCGGTACGGATGCCGCTCTCCTTTTCATGAAAGATCACACTGCAGATAATCTGTTCTCCCTGACGTCTTCCACGACGGTAAATATACGGATTCAGAATATCTTCATAACTCTCATAAAACCGGATATATCCTGCAATCTCCCGAATAAATGCATCCCATCCCTCCGGAAGCCCTCTCCGGTTGTACGTCCCTGTCACCACCCGGCTGGCGCTTGCCCCGCACTCCAGACAAAGTTTAAACTCTGCACTCTCTGATTCTTTTGGACCGGATGCGCTTTCCAGTTTCCCAAGATATTCCATACACTTATCCATCAATTCTGGAATTTCATCCCTCATATGATAAGTTTTGGTCAGCTCCCGTCCCGGTGCGATCACCTGCCGGATCGTCAGTGTTTCCTCATAGCGATCCAATATCATTTCTTCTTTATAATCCCAGTTGACAGTCTCATTTTCTGTTCCTTCTTCATTTTTCTGGATAAAACGGACATTCCTCTGATATTCCAGAGTAATCTTATTGATCTGTCCCGGTATGGAAGTGGGAACGATCTCGTCCATGATTTTTAAAAACTCTTTCCAGTTTTCCGGATACACACCGCGTCCCACAGACTTTTTTTCTTTCTCTCCCTGCTCGCAATATGCTACTTCCCAGTTTTCTGTATCCTCATCGGGAAGTACGTCTTTTGGCATATAAATATCTTTCCACGCTTCCATATGTAAGTCTTCGATTCGCAAAAGCCATTCTTCCCCATGCTCTGCAGACAAAGAATAGGCACATTCAAAAAATGGATACGATACACTTTCAATCACTGCATCCAATCTGCAGTCCTCCCCGGTACGAATCTCTATCAACGTTTTATTTTCACCTTTTCTGGTAGAAAAACGAATATACTTCAACATCACACCAAACTTCTCCTTCGCTGTCATTTCCGGCCTGTCATTCTGCCAGATTTTACTATTATACCACAAAAATACCAGAGATGAACTCTTTTACAAAGAATTCATCTCTGGCTTTGTATCAGACTTTTATTCCATATAACCGCCCTTCATCGGAGACACGGCCTTTTCCGCAAACTGCTTTAAAACACCTTTTGTATATTTGTTTTCTCTTGGCTGCCAGCGGCTTTTTCTTTCTTTTAAGATTGCTTCCATTTCTTCCTCTGATTTTCTCTCACCATTTACTCCCACGATTCGAAGAACCCTGTTTGAAATGCTGATCTCGATCAGATCATTTTCTTCCACCAGGGCAATCGGTCCGCCCTGTGCTGCTTCCGGAGAAATATGTCCGATCGCAGGACCTTTGGATGCTCCGGAAAATCTTCCGTCCGTCAGAAGCGCAATGCTTGCACCAAGCGTTGCATCTGATGCAATTGCTTCTGTCGTGTAGAACATTTCCGGCATTCCGCTTCCTTTTGGACCTTCATAACGGATGATCACCGCGTCACCCGGCTGAATCTCATGTGTCAGTACTGCATGGATCGCATCTTCCTCACAATCAAACGGTCTTGCCCGAAGAACTGCTTCAAACATCTCTTTTGGCACTACCGTGTGTTTTACAACTGCTCCGTCCGGCGCCAGATTTCCTTTGAGGATCGCAATACTTCCATCTGTTCCGAATGGTCTGTACAACGGCCGGATCACATCTTCCCTCTTTTAAATTCCACTGGTCCAGGTAATCTCTGCATTTATCGTAGAATCCATTTTTCTTCAGTTCTTCCAGATTTTCTCCCAGTGTTTTTCCGGTCACTGTCATAACATCCAGATGCAGCATATCCTTAATCTCTTCCATGATCGTCGGAACTCCTCCTGCATAATAGAAGAACTGTGCCGGCCATTCTCCTGCCGGACGGATGTTGAGCAGATAGTGTGCGCCTCTGTGCAGACGGTCAAATGTATCTGCGTCAATCTCAATTCCAAATTCCCTGGCAATTGCCGGAATATGTAACAGAGAATTGGTAGAACCGGAAATTGCCGCATGTACCATGATTGCATTTTCAAAGGACTTCATCGTTACGATCTTGTCCGGAGTCAGGTTATGCTCTGCCAGCCAGACTGCCTGTTTTCCGGCTTTTTTTGCAAACTCTCTTAAGTCCTTGCTGGTTGCCGGCATCAAAGCACTTCCCGGGAGCATCAGTCCCAGCGCTTCTGCCATTACCTGCATTGTGGATGCTGTTCCCATGAACGAGCAGGCTCCGCAGGATGGGCATGCATTATGTTTGTAAAATTCCATCTTCTCTTTTGTGATCTCTCCACGTTCACACATTGCATTGTACTTTCCGATCTGCTCCAGTGTAAGAAGATCCGGACCTGCATCCATCACACCGCCTGTCACGATAATAGACGGAATATTTCTTCTTGATCAGAAAGCATAAAAAAGACAGTCATTCCTGTTCTTTTGGGAATGACTGTCTTTTTCATCAGTCTTTAATGATCAGTGCCATGAACACAAGATCTGTATCACCGGTATTGGTCAGTGCATGTCCGCATCCATCCGGTGTAAATGTCACATCACCGGCTTTTACCGGGCGGATTCTTCCATTGTCGTCATAATTGCCCTCTCCGGTCAGGATGTAATACGTCTCACTTTCTCCATGATGTTCATGGTAACCAAGGGAACATCCCGGCTCCAGAGTCACTTCCGCGTAAAGCCCGCACTTTCCATTCAGCTCTTTTTCTCCGAGAATATGCTTGATCAGCACATGCCCCTTTCCACCGCACATTGCTTCCATTCTTTCTGTGTTCATTCTTATCACCTCGTTTGGATTTTTCTTCTGTTATTATACTGCATTACTCGTCAAATTCCAAGATTACAAAATCAAAGCGTGACGTTTTTTCTCGTATCCACAACGGTTCCTGTCGTTGTCTTTAAACGCTCCGCATTCTTAAAATTTTTACTGATACCCAGAGCATGTTCCAGCACATAATAATAGGAGGACGGAAGTACGCACTCTGTCACCTCATATGTCTCTCCCGGCTGAAATGATTCTACATGCTCCGTTGTAAAGTCCATTCTTCTCATCTATAAGCCTCGCTCTTATTGTTTATATAAATGATTTCTGTGATTCCCATAAAAAAGCATCCGCCGCCAAAAAGCCCAAAGACCAGTCCTGCATAGATTCCGGCACAGATCAGATCACTCAGCCTGCATATCACGTTCATATGTTTGATGATACAGACCAGAATTCCTGCCATCGTAATTCCAATTGTCCAGATCAGCATTGCAGAAGTCAGAAATACTGCCATTCTGGAATTTTCTTCCATGTATTTTGTGATCAGTTTCCATAATCTTGTATACATATTGATTCCTCACAATCTTTTTCTCATGTTCTTATCCAACATTTATTGTAAGGATGTTATGTTAAATCTATACCGGGTTCTGACAAAATTTTTTGTTAAACTGATCCGTTCATTCCCTTCCCAGTATTTTTTCCGTAATCTTTGCCGGCGTACTCACAATCCAGTCAGCGCCTGCATCTTCAAGCTCCGCTCTGTCACCATAGCCATACAAGACTCCCAATGCAGATACTTTGCATGCCTTTGCTCCCAAGATGTCATGTTCTCTGTCACCGACCATCAGCACCGACTGCCTGTCTTCTACTTTACAGTTTTTCAGCACATACTCAATGACTTCTGCCTTTTTCGTACGGCTTCCGTCCATATTTGCGCCTCCGATAAACTCAAAATATGGCGCGATCTTAAAATGCTCTGCAATCTTCCTTGCATATTTCTCCGGCTTGGATGTCGCAACTGCCAGACGGATTCCCGCATTTTTTAACTGTTCCAGTACTTCCGGGATGCCATCATAAACAGAATTTTCAAGCATCCCTTTTTCTTCGTAATATTCCCGGTAAAATTCTACCATCTGATGCCCTTTTTCATCTGAAAACCCGCAGAATTTTGCAAACTGCTGTGCAAGCGGCGGTCCCACGAAGCATTTAAGCTCTTCCAGATTTTCTGCGCCCCTGCCGATTTTTTTCAATGCATACTGGACACTGTTCATGATTCCGAGACCAGAATCTGTCAACGTTCCGTCCAGATCAAACAGGACAAGTTCATACTGATATGCCATGTTCTCCTCCTTCTAAAAGCTGCGGATCTTGTCTGCATCTTCATCCTGTGTATTCTCTATTTTTTGATCACTACATAATAACCGAACTCATCATTTACTTTGACAAATACCCGATCTCCGACTTTGTGTCCCAAAAGGGCTTTACCGATCGGTGATTCAATGCTGATCAGTCCGTTCAGGGAGCTTCCTCTCACTGAAGTTACGATCCGGTACGTCTCCAGCTCGTCATCATCCTCACAGTATACCTGAACGGTATTGTTTAATCCAACTTCATCTGCACCGGAATGGTCCTCTACAATAACTGCAGTCTTTAACATTCTCTCCAGATAACGGATCCGGCTTTCATTTCTGTTCTTCTCTTTTTTCGCCGCATGGTATTCAAAATTTTCGCTCAGATCTCCGTGAGAGCGTGCCTCTTTGACCGCTTCAATGAGTTCTTTACGCTCTACCAGCTTTCTATGTTCAATTTCCTGCTGAATCTTTTTGACATCACTTTGGGTCAGTTTCTCTCTCATAATATGCCTTTCTTACAAAGCAGGCAGAAGCCCGAAAAAATTCCAAACCTCTGCCTGCTGTATCTTCCCTGTATTTCTATTCCTGTTGAAACAACCTGTTCTCTGCGATTATTTTACAAGCAGAGATTTTCCTGTCATTTCTTTTGGCTGCTCCATTCCCATCAGCTCGATCAGTGTCGGAGCGATGTCTGCCAGGCATCCGCCTTCTCTCAGTTTGTAAGCCGGATCAGCATTCACAAGAATAAAGTACCGGAGTTGTTGTTATGTGCCGTAAACGGCTCACCTGTTGTCTCATCGATCAGCTGTTCTGCATTTCCATGATCTGCACAGATGAACATCTGTCCGTCCACTTCTTTCAGTGCATCCACTGCTTTTCCTACACACTCATCCACTGCTTCGATCGCTTTGATCGCTGCATCTTCTACTCCAGTATGTCCGACCATATCCGGATTTGCAAAATTGATAATGATCACATCATATTTGTCAGATTTGATCGCATCTACCAGCTTATCGCATACTTCATATGCACTCATCTCCGGTTTCAGATCGTAAGTTGCCACTTTTGGAGATTTTACAAGGATTCTGTCTTCTCCCTTGTTTGGTTCTTCTACTCCACCGTTGAAGAAGAATGTTACATGTGCATATTTTTCAGTCTCTGCAATACGAGCCTGTGTCATGTTGTGTGCTGCCAGAAATTCACCGAATGTATTTGTGATCTCTTCTTTTACAAATGCTACCTGCTTATTCTGGATCGTCACATCATACTCTGTAAAGCATACAAATGTTGTCTTGACTCTCTCTCCTCTGTCAAATCCTTCAAAGTTATCATCACAGAATGTTCTTGTGATCTCTCTTGCACGGTCTGGGCGGAAGTTGAAGAAGATCACAGAATCTCCATCTTTTACAGTTGCCACCGGTGCACCGTCTTTTACGATCACCATTGGTTCTACGAACTCATCTGTCTTATCTGCATCGTAAGAAGCCTGAATCCCTGCTGTCGCAGATTCTGCCTGTACGCCTTCTCCTTTTACCAGTGCATTGTAAGCTCTCTCCACACGATCCCAGCGGTTATCTCTGTCCATTGCATAGTAACGTCCGCTGACAGATGCCACTTCTCCGATACCGATTTCTTTCATTTTTGCTTCCAGAGCTTCTACATATTCTTTTCCGGATGCCGGCGGAGTGTCACGTCCGTCCAGGAAACAGTGTACATACACTTTTTCTACACCCTGTCTCTTTGCAAGCTCCAGAAGTCCGTAAATATGTCCGTTATGGCTGTGTACACCACCGTCAGAAACCAGTCCCATCATATGAAGAGCTGTATTGTTCTCTTTTGCATTTTTGCAT
>ENA-OQLB01001239-OQLB01001239.1-human-gut-metagenome-genome-assembly--contig:-NODE-1239-length-11508-cov-1.579914_pt1 | contig 11508 bp, 19 predicted proteins | sample MGYA00242656_ERZ504813 | MGnify/ENA primary metagenome ERZ504813 (study PRJEB26092, sample SAMD00036388) | human gut metagenome | host: Homo sapiens | study: EMG produced TPA metagenomics assembly of... | reverse complement strand
CGGCACACCAATCGCCGCAAGGTTTTCCATGACGGAAATCAGCTCGTTGATGATGAGCCAGATTGCGACCAGCAGGCCGCAGAAAAGCTCGATGTGCAGGTCGATGCCCGCCTGCACCCAGGCGCCGCGGCAGCAGATAATCCACGCCCGCGCCCGACCGCTACCATCGCCCATGTAGCAGAGCTTTTGAGAATACCCTTCACGCCGATACGCGAGCTGAGCTGCGCCGTCATGTAGGCTTTGACCATGCCGGTGACGTAATCGATCACCATCATGCACAGCAGCACGAGCACCGGCGCGGCCAGCTGCCCGCAGTATGCCGCGACCCCCGCCCCAACGACTGCCGTTACGGATTTAAGTACAGTTGCTTTGTTCATTTTTGTTCTCCTTTTATTGTTGCTTAAAGTTTATCCAGCCACACCGGCGGTGCGGGGATTGTCCGCGTCTCCGGCGCATCGAGCCAAGAGAGATACCAGTTTGCAAGCTCGGCTTTTTGCTCGTCTGTGAGTAGGCCGTACCACAGCTCGCCACGATTGATATACGCAAAGCACTCGGTTTCGCGTCGCCGCCGAATAATGGTTAGCTCCGCCGCATCCGCGTCGACCTTGAGCTTATCTGCATCGAGCACGAGCACACCGTCTTCAAGTTTGTACGCCTCCGGGTGCTGCTTAAAGTCCTCCAGCAGATCGTCGGGCGCCTCTATCTCGATGCCGTCTACAAGCCCGCCGATGAGCGCATAGCTCTCGATATAGCCCTGATCGTTTAAGATTATCTGCATTGGTTTACCCCTTCCATTGCACGATGCCCCAGACGTAATCTATATTGCCGTTGCTGGGATTGCTTTTTAGCGTTATCGTGCAGTCATCTCCGCTGTATGTGGTAACAAAATACATGTACACCATATTTGTTACCATCTGGCCGTCAATACCGCCGGTGGGCAAGCAAATGTGCGTGCGATACGCCTCGCTACCCGGATGCCCGCTCACGAGGATAGCTGCGTACTTTTTAGCGCCTGTGATTGTGATGCTGCCGGACGTGAGCTTGCCGCTCCACAACGTTTCCATCCGAGCGTGTCGGCGGAAATGCCACTGGCTTTGATAGGGGCAAGACCACCTTTGCCGTTGCCAAACAGATACGTCCCGATATTACCATCGGTATTTCCGCTTGCTGTGCGGTAATTTAACCAAATATCACTACTGTGCTCCGGCGCCGCAAATGTAAACTCATTACCAGCGTGTATCAAATTGTTTGGGCTTTTCAAGCGTGCATAATAGTCTCCACCAATATCTGTTGTGATTATCTCTGTCCAATTAGTCCAGAACCAAGGCTTTTGCCAAGTCGTCTGTGTTCGCACCCATGATCGATTATTCGAGAAGTCTTTAACAGTTTGCGTACAATAGCTACCATCACTTATGCCCGTTACTACCAGTTCGAAAGCACCGTAACTGAGACTAGGGGGCGCGTTTGAAATTTTGTTGACACCCAGAATTGAGCGATAGTGTCCCGGCACCTTATACACATCATCATTAAGGTCGGCACCGTCCGGGATAGTCTTCCACTTAATGCGGTATTGATCTGCCGACGAGATTGTGCCGTCCACCTGTAAATTACCCCGAATCCGCGTATTCCAGGCAATATCCAGCCAGTTTGCGAGCTCGGCCACTTTGCCGATGGCCGCCCCTGCGCTGCGTTTGAAGGATTGCAGCACACTTTTTGTAGACAGAGTGCGCGGGATAGATAGGCTATTATACTTGTCCGCCACCGTTACTACCACGTCGTAGGTGGTGGACGCGCCTATATTTCCGCCGCCGAACGCGTAGCGCAGTGTGTGCCTGTAGGCGCTGTTTACCGCAGGCGTGTTGATTGTTATGGTTTTGCCCATCTCTACGGTTGCGGCACTCAAACTCGGCTGCGTTGCGGGCTCCTGCCAATCCACCTCAAGCGTTACAGCCGTCCATTTGAGATAATCCGTGTAAGAGCTGCCATTGTAGATGCAGTACGTATCGTACCCGGCGGCGATAGATGCCGCCATGAAAGCAACATCAAATGTTTTGGTATTGTCCCACATGGCGCTTTACAGCTGCCGAGCGCATTGCCTGTGCGGTGCCCTGCGTTGAGCGAGGTTTTAATGCCGCCCTGCGAGGCGGAGTTGTAGATGTATACCGTTTTGGTGGTCGCTGTGCCGTAGCCCGTCTGTCCGGTCGTCGCGGTGAGCTTTACGCTGTTGATGATCTTGCCCTTGAGCGCTGCAAGGCCCGGAAAATACAGCACGCCGGTGCGCACACCTGTGCCGTCCCACTGGCCCTGCGAGGCGGTGCCCTCGCTTTTCCAGCCCCACTCACTGTCGTAATAGTTAAGCTGGGCTTTATAGCTGTTTTTGCCCATCAGTCGTCCCCCTCAAACTCAAGATCAAACGTGTCAGCCTCCGCATTGTACCGCCACATATACAAGCCCGTGTCGGCGTTGCCGAAAGACAAGCTGCCCGTGATATGCGTATCCGTGATATACAGCATGTGATGATTTATGTAAGCGACCACCAAGCCGCTCTCGATAAATTCCAAGCCGTTTTTAGCGGACAAAGCAATTTGCAGCGGCATATCGCTTCTGCCCATCTCAATTCTGGCCCCTTCAAAACGGATATACTGTTCTAAAAGCCGCTGATTTTCCGCGATTGTGCCGTTTGTGCTGTCAATGAGATTTGTCACCTGCGTAAAGCGGTATTCGAGCTGATCGCTCCATTGGGTGATGAGCAGCTGTTTAACGCTTTCAAGCTCCTCCGTAGAGACTGCGGTATCTTGTAAACGTCCCAGCGCGTCATACACGTTTTCGGTGGTGGTCGTCAGCTCGGTGCGCGTCTCCGTCACCGATGCGTGATGCTGTCGAGGTTTGTGCTCATCTCAGTTTTGTAGTCGGTCAGCTCCTGCTTTACGGTTTCCGTCGCCTTTTCTACCGCCTGTGCTTTGTTATAAGCCTCTTTCGCGGCCTCGTAGCTGCTGGATTTGGATACGTCCGAAAAAGCAAAAGTGGCGTTGGAAACACGGTGCAGTCCACAAAATAGAGCGTGTTGGTGCTGCCTGCAGTGTATGTAGGCTCGGTTTTGCTCCATCCGCTCGGCGGGTTAGCCGTCGGCTTGCTCGGCGCAGCGGCGGTGGAACTTTGCAGTTTGTAGTATCTCGTAGTGGATACAATATCCACAAGGTGCGACAAAGTGATTATCGCCGATGCTTTTACCGCCATTTGCGCACCTCCTTTTACTCAAGCTGACAGGTGTAAACCTCGCTGTTTGCTATATCGGACGCGTTGACCGTCAGCGTCTTGGCTATGGCGACGGCCGTCGTGCCGGAACCCTTGTACCATTTGATTGTACCGAGTGAGCCGCATGTGCCGTTATCGGCAATCGTCTGTTCGGCCCCGCCTTTGTACACGTGCGCCGTGAGGACGGTTGACCCGCTGGAATTTTTGAAGATGTTGCCGGCGCTGCTCGTGATCGTCAGCGTGATCGCGTCCGCGCCGTTGCTGCCGGTCGCGCCATGCGTGCCGATAATCACCGGCGTTGTGGTCGTCGGGTCGCCGGATGTGTACGTGATGAGTTGATAGCACCAAATATATTTGTTCGTGGTGGTAGTTGCCTTCGGCGTTGTGCTCCACCCCGAGGTGTCTACCGTCACGCCGCTCGCCGCCGAAGTCGTAAGGTAGTAGTTTACGACGCTCTTGATGCCGTTGCCGGTCGCGCCCGTTTCGCCTTTGCCGCCCGTTGCGCGTGTGTGCCGATAATCACCGGCGTTGTGGTCGTCGGATTGCCGGATGTGTACGCGATGCTCTGGTAGCTCCACAAATACTTTTTCGTGGTGTCGGTCGTCTGCATGGTGGTCGTCCACCCGCTTGTGGAGGTGCTTACGCCCGTTGCCGAGGCAGATGCCAGGTAATAGGTCGTCACGCCGGTAATGCCTCTGCCTGCACTGCCGGTGTCGCCCTTTGCACCCGTCTTTGCCACCGCAAAACTAAACTTTTTATTCACGGTCACGCCGTCCACCTCTATGGGGATCGTTGCTTCGCACGCTGCCGTGATCGTGCCCGTGGTGGTAAAGACGATCTTTACCTTTGCGGTGCCGTTGTTTTCTACTGCCACGCTGATGCCGTCGGGCAAACGATGTTGTCTTTATTCACGGTCAACGCGTTGCACTGGTTCGTGCCGCAAAAAGCCACGGCCTCGGTGCTGCATGTCTGCCCCGCGGGCGCTCCCGTGGTATTGCCCACAAACGTATAAGCTCGCTTGTGAGCATCACGGAGTACGCATCGGTTACGTCAACGATCGTGATTTGGTCTGCACTCTTAATTGCCATATTGCCATCCTTTCAAAAATCAAATGATTAGCTCGCACATAAATGTTACTTTGGTGTCCACGTCGTCGGGCGACAGTGTAAACGTAAAGCCACCCGCGCCGATACGGCTGTCTACGGCAGAAATAACGCCGAACTCGCTCTCGTCCAAGCGCTGCCACCTCCATTGCAAATACGCTCCGCTGCCGAACATCGCCCGCAGTGCGTCCACGTCCGTTATGCGCGTTTTGCCGTGGTAGATCACCGCCGAAAGTACGGTGGAAATGCTGTCATTTTAAACACCGTCCCCCGCGAGCTCTCAATGCGCAGCAGTGTTGCGTCTTCGCCCTTCTTACCATCCTTGCCGTCTTTGCCGTCTTTCCGCGCATTGATCTGCGTCTCGGTCATGGTTTTATACGACGTACCGAGCGTGTAGGTTGCGTCTCCGGGCTCGTCTACCGGTAAATCAATCCTGGAGACAAGCATCGAGATCGGCGTTGCGTTGCCCGGGGTCGAAAATAGAATCATGTCTCCGAGCTTAATGCGCTCAACGGAACTGTCCACAAGATCGCAAATCTACATGCATCTACTCAATGCTGCCCTGCAGGTATTTTGCCGCCTCTAAGTCGGCATAGCCCGCACGCAGGAGATTTTCGGCGAGCGTGATGTCATTGTGCACGACGACTTTGTAAATCCAGCCCCATTTTGCCACCGCGTCCGCATCGTAGATATAATCTTTTCCGTCGTTTGCCGCAGCGATTGTAAGGCGCGGTGTTACCGTTCCCACCTTGTCCTCGTCGAGCTGTGCGCCGAGCGGAATAATGGCTGTCGCAATGTCTTCACCGCGTACCGTATGCAGCATGTCAAGCAGATTGGTGCTTGCGGTGATCCGCTGGCTGTTGACGTTGCCGTACTCTTTGAGGTAATCCAAATACCGCGTGCCGTCCGTGCCGTAGCGTATCACGAGATAGCCGCCCAGGCGGTCAAGGAGCTTGTCTTGCAGCGCGTCCATGGTGCTCTCGTAGTCTGATTGCCGGTACACGTTGTCGGTACTGTTCGTCACGGTGACTTGTCCCACAGTAAAGCGTCGGCTTTCGTCCACCTGTGCGTTATGCAGCTCGATGAGCTTCACAAAGTATGCCGCCACCGTCATGTCATGGTACACCGTCAGCGGCTGCACGCTGTCGTTAAGGTAAGCGAGCTCGCCCTCTATTTCAACTTTTCGTGTGCTGCGCAAATCCCACTCGTCGTTGAGCGCACGACCGCGGAACAAAATTGCATCATCCTGCCACAGCGTTACCACCGTATCGAGTTTTGCGATTTTGTCTGTGTGCGGGTGCGTCAGCGGCACCGAAAAGGTGAGCAGTCCGGCTTTGTTCACGGCCGTTTTGCACGTCGGCGAGATGAGCTTTAAATCCGCTGCGGGGATCGTATAACGTATAAGTTATACCGCTGCGGTTTGGGCTGTAATCCTAAACAAATCACAGCACCCCCTCACGCCAAGTCAAAACGACGTTGCCCGTTCCGGTCACGGTGACGTTATTCGCGCCGGGCAAAAGCAACAGTTCGGGGATTTTTACAGCCTTTCCCACCTGCGCGATGCTGTATGCTGCGCCGCCGTTGAGCGCCACCGTCATACCTTCCGCCGATGCCGTAAAGGTCGGCGAGACGATCTCGTCGCCGTTGTTGATAACTGCCGTCGTACCTGCGCCGCACACCGCCGAGCTTTCGGTCTGCGCGTACTTATAAGGCTCGCACGTTGCCGTGATCTCGTATGTACTGCGCATAAAAGATATTTTGTCGCTGCTGCACTGGATACGCCCGAGATAGTAATAATCCGGATCGATGCTCAAGGTAATCGGCAAGCGCTGCCCGTGGATTTTGCTCGCGAGTTCCGTTGCGGTTTTTATCCAGTTACGCGGTGATCTGTCTTTTTTGCCCAAGTACAGCGTAATCGTTCGTGCGCCGTAGCTCGGTCGCCCTGTTACCACGTCCGCCAAATCGAGCACTTTGCTTTCAAGCGGCAAATTTATATAGCTTGTTTTGATTTTCGGGAATCCAATGGATAAGTTATAGAGCTCAAGTCCTAAATCATCCGTGCGAAAGTCCCCGATTTTTGCCCACTCTGCCATTAAATCACCCTCTGTCACGCAGTGCCAGCGTCTCGCCCTGCTCTTTGTCCATGTCGCTTGCGATTTCGGACGCCACGCGCCGCGACGAAATTACCGCCTCCGCTTGATGTTTACCTTTCCATCGCCGTGCCGATTTGTCGGCAAACTCACCCTCGTCGATTTTGCTGTCCTCGGTCACGCGTGTCAGCTCGTCCAGCTTATCGGCAATCCGGTCGAGCTGCACAGTGCCGCTTACACCGCTGCCCACTGCGTAAGTGTTGTAGCTGTGCACGGTCTGCGCGTATAACTCTTTTGTTTTTTGCGTCGCATCGTAATATGCGCCGGATGCCGTGCCTGCAAGGTCGCTGTATGTCTTTGCTACGTCCGGCTTGCGCTTTTCCGCTTGTAGGGTAATGCCCTGCACGGTGTAATCCGTCAACTCCATAAACACGCGGGACGGAGATCTGATCTTGTTCGCCGCTCGGTATGCCGCCGAAGCTGTCTGGCCGAGCGCGTAATAAGCACTCCATACCGACGACTGTCGCGCGTATGCAGTGTTGACAATGCCTTGTACCGTGTGGTTTGTCGCATCTGCTGCATCGTTGTATCTATCGAGGGCCCGTGTGGTTTGATCGAGGCGCTGCTCAATATTGCTCATGCGCTTGCTAAAATCAGTTTGCATCTCGGCAAGCTGCTTTGAAACTCCGTCTTGCCGTCGTTGACCTTTTTAAACTTTGCGTTTAATTGCGTCATATGCTTGCCGCCATCGTCTACGATAGCTTGCAAATACTTTGCTGACTCAACGGAGCCATCGGAGAGCTCTTGCAAAAGACCCTCATCAATACCGAGCTCTGCCGCGCGTCTCATGTTATCTGCATACTTTTCCATAAACGCGATTTGCGAGTCGAGGGAGCCGATCATATCGCTAACGGAGGTATCTACCTCAACTTTCATGGTGTTAAAAAAGCCCGAATTGCGAGGTAAGAGAGTTATATGCTGCTTGTTCGGCCTCGGCGTATTCCGCTTGTAGCGCTTCGAGCTCTTGCGTCAACGCATCAAAGTTGTGGTAATCCCTTGCGTAAAGGTTTGTGCCGCCTGTATTACATCATTGCTGTCATTAACCGTCTGATTATATCTGTCGTATGATGCTTGCGCCTCGTCCATCGCGGCTTGCTGCATTTCGAGTTCTTCGCGCAAAGCTCATCCTGCGCTTGATAATTCAAAATTTCGTCGTTCATTTCGCCGAGACGGTTGTTGAGATCGTGCCATTTTTCTGACCCCACCTCAACCGTACCGTTTGTAATATCAATTTGTGCGCTTATCATGTCGAATTCTTCGCCAAGCGCGTCCATAGCTTCGCGGTTTTCGTCCACGGCCTGTTTGGTGGTTTCGTAGGCATTTTTTTGCGTCCTCCAGCACGCGCAGCGCGTCGGTCGCGTTTTCCTGGTTTTCCCACGCTTCCGCCTGCGCGAGCAGCGCATCTGTGCCGCCTTCCACCGCGCCGGTGGTCTCATCGATAGATACAGACAAGTCCGGCATGATCTCGCGGATTTTGTCCAATGTCTCTTGATAAAGCTCGTTTACGCTTGCGTTTTCAAGCCCCGCCTCCCCAAGCCGCTGTAACTCCTTGATATACACGCGCACTTGGTCGGTGTTGTACTCGTTGTTCGCAATGGTATCGTTTAGGGTTTCCAGCGATGCCTCGAGGTCGTCCGAGCTTCGCGGGCGTGATGATTGCCTCTTTGTATTTGTCTGCGGGCGGCTCGCTGTTTGCCATCGCAATGGCTACGCCTGTCACCGCTGCCGTCACGGCCACAAGCGCTACGGCCACCTGTCCGACGGGATTTGCAAGTAATGCCGCCGTAAATGCTTCCGTTGCCGGTATTGCGATTGTCGTCGCGATGTTGTACCCGGCCACGCCCACGGCGAGTAAGCCAACGGCCGTTGTTACGCTGGTCAATGCGCCAACCACCCACGAGTTTTTGTCGATAAAATCCGCCGCCCATGTAAACGCCTGCGCACCGCCCTCGGCGCACTTTTCGAGTACCGGGTTGAGCTGGTCGCCGATTGCCACTTTGAGATTATCAAAAGCATTACTCGCCATTGCGAGTTTACTTTCGGTCGTTTCATAGCGCTTTCCCGCTTCCTCCGTCAACGCCGTGTTTTCCGTCCATGCCTCATTCGCGAGGTCTACCGCGCCGGTCATTGTCTCCGCTGCAAGGGATAGGCTTTTAAGCATGTTGGATTGCCGCACGCCCGAAAGCCCGAGATCATCCAGAACGATTGTTGCGCTCTCGCCTTGCTCATCCAGTTTGCTAACCTAGCGATAAGAAGGTTGCAGTGCGTCCACAGCGTGCGTTTTCCACATGCTCGAAAACTCTTTTGCGGAGATTCCGGAAATTCTGGCGTATTCTTCGAGCTTATCGCCGCCGTTTGCTACTGCTGTTTCAATCGCCGAAAGGGTCTGTGTCATCGCCGTACCGCCCGCTTCCGCCTCGATGCCTACGGATGACATAGCCGTTGCGAGTGCCATGATTTCCGGCTCGGTAAGTCCTGCCAGCGTACCGGCGGACGCCAGGCGTGTGCCCATGCTCACGATGTCCGCTTCCGTCGTGGCAAAATTGTTGCCGAGGCCGACGATTACAGAGCCAAGCCGTCCGTAATTGGCCGCGGAAGTGCCGGTAATGTTGGAAAACTTTGCGAGCGCCGATGCAGCTTCGTCCGCCGAAAGGTTTGTGCTCTCGCCTAAATCAATCATTACGCGGGTAAAATCAAGCACATCGTCGGTCGCGATGCCCAGCTGTCCGGCCGCTTCCGCTACTCCCGCGATTTGTGTCGTGGTCGCCGGAATTTGTGTGGACATTTCTTTGATGCCGTCGTTGATCCGCTGCAACTGTGCGTCGGTGCCGTTTACCGTTTTATATACGCCGGTGATCGCGCTTTCGTATTTTATCGACGCGTCCGTACACTCCTTGATACCGTTTACGATCTCCCGTAGGCTTTCTTTGATGCCTGCCGCCGCCAGTGCCGAAGCAAGAGCGCCGATACCATGCGAGGATTTGTCTCCAAATTCTTCGCTTTTCTCCGCGCCCTCTTTCATCTCGTCGCCGAGCTTGTCAACCGTTTGACTTACGCCCTGTGCTCTGATCTTGCCTGTTCAAGCTCTTTGTTCGTTTCATCAAGTTTATTCCCAAGCTGGTATACTTCGGCTTGCGTATAATTTGCTTTTTTGCCGTAGCTCTCTACCGATTCCGCTGCACTCTTTGCACCTTTTTCTGCAATTTGCAGTTCTTTTCCCGCTTCTTCCAAAACGGTTTCGAGGCGCTTTTGCTCCTTCCGTCCGTTTGTTGGTAGATTTTTTGTAATTTTCAAGCTCTTGCTGTGCGCGATTGTACTTTTCTCGGCACTCTTCAACTTTTGCGTTCGCTTTTGTTTGTACTTCCTGCGCATTTTGCATAGCGGCACGCAGCGTTTCAAGCTTTTCTTTTTGCTTGTCATACTGCTTTCCGAGCGCTTTCGGTTTTTGCCTCCAACGCTTCAACGCTTTTTTCATTGCCTTCGCATTGCGCAGTGACAACTTTCATTTCGCTGCGCATGGTACTGAGTTCGGAGCTTATCTTTTTGAGCGATTTTTGGTATTCGTCGTCGCCCTCAAGCTTAAAGCGTGTTTTTATCTCTCGTGTTGCCATCAATCCACCACCTTTCTGCGTGCGTTTTTGCGTGCGAGGATTGCCAAATCAAAGAGCTCGCCCGGCGTGATAAACAAAATATCACGGTACGTAAGCCCAAGCCGCAAGCCTAAAGTTATGTACTGCGCCCTCTTGATCCCGCTTTCGCCGTTTTTTTTGGAGCTCGATGAGGCCGATGTCGATTTCTTCGTCCTCTTCGGTTTCTTCCTGCGCCAAGCCCGCGTTGATTGCCTCAATTACCATGTTTTGCAGCTTATCGATGTCGCGCAGCGCCGCCACGGCGTGTAGGTATTCCGCCCGCAAAAGCTCCGGGGCCGGTCTGCCCACCGCTGCCATTGCTTTGTTATACTGCGCGGACATGATCTCGATCATCTCGCACAGCTTCGCAAACTTTTCGCGGCTGCGGCCGCGTATCACGGTAAAAAGCTGCGTGGTGTCGCCACCGAGCACGTCCTGCACATCAAACATCGCCGCGCCGTTGTAATATAGGCCGTACTTCTGGCCACGCAATGTAAAAGTTACTGTTTTCATCTGCTCACCTTAAAATAGCAAAATGGGCGGTGCTTTTCGCTCCGCCCAAATGCCCTTTATTTTAGCCCGCCGCCTTTGCAGCTTACTGTCGCACCACGTTTTTGCAGCTGCAAGGGTGTCAAACTCCTCGCGCTCTCTCCACTCGCCGGTCGCTGCCTCAAAAACCGTAAAGGTCAGCGGCGTGCTGGACATTGTGATGCTGTCCGTTTTGGTGTTTGCGCTGTCCGTGCCGAAAGTCGCCTTGACCTTTGGCAAATAAACGCCTCTATACACCTTTTTGCCTTTGCGGATCAGCGCTTTGATATACGCAATGCCGCCATACGGCACGGTATCCGCTGTGCTGTCCGTGAGGGTCTTGTCGCTTGTGCTGCTCATCGTACTGCCGAAGATAACAGCCTCGTGCTCAAGCGTGAGGTCAGTTGTCTCCACCGCAAGGGAGCCGGAAACAAACTCATCAATGCTCTCATCAAGCACGTCGTCGCCGTAAATCTTGCCGGATGCCATTGTTACGGTAAGCTCGGCTTTTACGAGGCGGCCGAAGTTTACCTTTTCGTCGTACTTCGGCAAAGCTGCCGCCGGTTCTGCGCCCTTAAAAGGGGCAAACTGGATATAGTTTGCACCAAATCCTGCCATAATCTAATCACCTTTCTTTATTCCATATTTCTTGCATTTTTGCTACCGCTTCATTGTGCGCCTTTTCGTTCGCAACGCTCATCCACGGATAAGCCGGCATTTTTCCCGTGCCGTACTCGGCTATAAATCCCTTTTCGGAGTTTCGGATGCCTTTTCGATCTGTGCCCTGTGGGTACACGTCCACAAAAGCTTCCTTTCCTTGTCGCCTTACGCGTGTAGGCTTGA